>Ga0307513_10003846_pt1 | contig 20205 bp, 21 predicted proteins | sample 15_EM_MG_FD_202174 | JGI IMG/M metagenome (GOLD analysis project Ga0307513, IMG submission 202174) | Populus trichocarpa ectomycorrhiza microbial communities from riparian zone in the Pacific Northwest, United States - 15_EM | ecosystem: Host-associated > Plants > Roots > Unclassified | place...
CGGAGCGCGCTTGCATATGCGACCACAAGTGACCGGGGAGTAGGGACATTTGACCCTGTCCACATCATGTACGGGGCCCCAATGATTCTTCATCAGAAGGTAAGGCAACCCTCAAGGAGAGAGTCGGCCATGGCCAAGAGGCGCTTCAAGAACAAGAAGGTCCGATATCTGGCGATCGGCGCCTCACTCGTGACCGGTACGACTGTCGTCACCGTGCTGCTGCCGTCGGCCAACGCGGCCGACGAGGAGACACCGGAGCGGATCATGAGGATGTGCGAAAGGGCTTCGGTCCTCAACGGAAAACAGCAGTCGGTGTCGGATTTCGGAGGCGCCTTCGCAGACGGTTTCGAGTCCGACAACTGTGATTTCGTCGAGACGAAATTCGAGACCTTCGACGGCCCCACGGAGAAGGTGACGGTCGACTTCCCGAACTGCGAGCCGAACGCCACCGAACCGTCGAAGGTGACCACCGAGTTCTCGAAGTCGGTGGGCCAGGGACAGGGCCTGTACACCGTGACCCAGCAGGGCGCCCTCGGCGGTCTCTTCGGAGCCCTGGGCGGTTCCTGGGTGAAGCACAAGGCCACGCTGGACATGACCATCACATCGGCCACCGCCAGCGAGTCGGAAACACGGGAAGTGCCGGTCGGCAAAGTCATGCACGTGACGTTCACGCCGAAGATCCAGCGCATGACCGGCGAATGGCGCGTACGTATCGACGCCGATCCCGGCAGCTTCGCCGTGAATCCCTCGCCCGAGAAGAACTTCGTGGCACCGGAAGTCGTCGAAGGTCCGGTCATTCTGGAGAGCGCGGCGGGCACGCCCGGACTCGCGGACGGCACCACCAAGGTCGTACTGGAGGACTGCTGACCGGCCACCGCCGGTCACCCCCCTCCACCCCCACCACACACATACTTCTCCCCCCACGGGCCCCACTCCCCCCTCCCCTTCCCGCTCCGGGATACCTCTTCCCACCAGCTTTTCTCCCCCGATCACCCTTGCAGGAGACACACATGACACGCACCGGGCGCAGCGGCAACCACCGCAGCAAGAAGAAACGCATCACCCTCGCGCTGGCGCCGGTCGCCGCCCTCGGACTGGCCGTCCCGCTGATGTACAGCGCGGGTGCCGCGACCCCCGACGAAGTGGCCGCCGACTGCCGTGCGGACTCGGACAAGCTGGTGAACTGCGAGTTCGTGGACGTCCAGAACAAGACCGACAGCCTGGGCCCCAACGAGCGGGTCACCACGGTCACGGACAACTGCGGAATCAGCACCGCGGCGACGAAGACCTTCAGCGGTACCGCGTCCGTGACCCGCATCATCCAACTGGAGGACGGCTTCAGCGTGGACGGCAGTACGAAGCTGGGGAACTCGTTCTTCGAGATCGGCGTCAAGTTCTCCACGCAGGAGATCAACATCAAGCGTGACGACACCACGTCCTCGTTCTCCTTCAGCAGGAGCGACACAGTGAAGGCGGACCACATCGCCTTCTTCATGTGGTCCCACAAGCGCACCGATGTGAGCGGTTTCCTCAAAGCCACCTACAAAGAGGCCCAGGACGGCCAGACGGTGTTCTTCTCCCCCAGTGAGGGCTCCGCCAACATTCACGTCTTCTACCCGCAACTCCTCCCCAGTGGAACACCGGACGGCCGCCTCTGGCTGCGCAACGTGCAGTGCGGTACGCCACAGGCCGACGGAATCATCAACAGCGAGGGCAGCATTCGCGCCGAACCCGGTTTCGACGAGGGCGGCGCGAACGTGACCGACGTCGAGGTATCGCTCTCCGACGTCACCATCGAATAGCGGACAACAGCGTCCGAAGAAACCCGGGTCAGCCCCCGTGTCATGCGCGGGGGCTTTTTCGTGCAGTCTCCCGAATACGTTCTATGCGTTCCCGAATTCGCTCACCAAGGCGTTCTCATACGCGAACCACCGGAGTCGCCCCCAGCCATCGCAGCACCGCGTCCGTACTCCCCCGGGCGTCCAGCTTGGCGTAGATGTTGCTGAGGTTGTTGCGGACCGTCTTCTCGCTCAGCCTTAATCGCAGCCCGATCTCCTGGGCGCCCAGGCCGGTCGACAGCAGCTCCATGATCTGCCGCTCGCGCGGCGAGAGCAGGCTCCTCAGCCGCTCGATCGCGTCACCGGCGACGGCCGCGATCCCGGCCCCCGCACCGCCGCCGGACGCCTGCTGCACCCCCTCCCGCAGGGCCGCGCAGGCGACCGGCGAGAGGTAGGTGTGCCCGACCGTGGCCGCCATGACCGCCGAGGCCAGCATGCAGGTGCAGTAGTCGCCCTCGACCAGATAGCCGGCCCCGCCCCGGAACAACTCGATCACGGTCTCGGTGTCCCGCCGGGGACTGACGACGATCACCGGAACGCTGCCGGCCCCCATGGCACCCAGCAGCGCCGGAAACGCGCTCGCCGGCTCCTCGCAGCGCAGGACGACGACATCCACGGCACCCTCCTCCCGCAGCTCGCGGTAGGGCGGTGTCACATGCAACGCCCGCCCCAAGTACGGGTCTTCGGGGTCCGGCCAGTCCTGGTGCGGCCACTCGCCCTCCGCGCAGGCGAGGGCGACGGACAGCCTGGACGGGGACGAGGGTGATGAAGGTGACGGGTGGTCGACGAACCGGGAAGTGCGCACCGTGCATGTCCTTCCGCCGGAACCATGACGTACGTGCGTTCATACGTACGGGCCCCGGCGCGGATATGTTCAAAGGTTCAAAGAAAACCGGTCTGGCTGTCAGACAGGTGGTCCCTTTCTAGCCAGTCACCAGCAGGGGAGCCACTTCCGCCCCGAACTCGCCCATCTGGTCGGTGAGTTCGGCGAGACTCCGGCTCCGGAACCGCACCTGGATCTGGTCCACGCCCATGGCTCCGTACGCCCGCAGCGACTCGGCGAGCACCTCCGGCGCCCCGCTGATCGTCCGCCGCCCGACATCCCACCCGGGCTCACCGACGTACAGCGGCTCGGTGATGGCCCCGACGCTGAACGGCCCCTGCACATCAGCCTGTTCGCGCATCCTCCGAATGCGGCCGATCTGCTCCCGGAGCCGGTCACGCGGATCCCCCTGCGGCAGCCAGCCGTCGCCCTTGAGCGCGGCCCGGCGTACGGCGGCGGGCGACGACCCACCCACCCACAGGGGCACGCGTTCCTGCACCGGCCGTGGCCGCTGCCCCAGCCCCTCGAAGTCGTACAACTTCCCATGATGCTCCGGGAACTCGTCCGGCCCGAGCGCGGCACGCAACGCGTCGATCGTCTCGTCGAGGACGGCACCGCGGCGCGCGAAGTCGACCCCCAGCACCTCGAACTCCTCCTGTACGTGGCCGGCCCCGACCCCGAGGATCAGGCGCCCGCCGGAGAGGTGGTCGAGGGTGGCGTACTGCTTGGCGGTGAGCAGCGGGTGACGCAGACCCACGACGGCCACATGGCTGAGCAGCCGGACGCGTTCGGTGACGGCGGCGAGGTGGGCGAGGGTGGCGACGGGGTCGTACCAGACGGTGCTCATCGCGGGGGCGAGGCGGTGCGGGATGGCGACGTGGTCGCAGCTCGCGAGGTAGGCGAAGCCGACGCGGTCGGCGGTGCGGGCGATGTCGAGCAGATCGGCGGGGGTGGCCGAGGCCTCCCAGGGTTCGGTGTAGAGGGTGGACTGGGACTGGATGGGGAGTTGCATGCCGTAGATCACGGGCGGGCCCCTCTGCTCGAATCTGACGGCTCGTCATATCTGTTGCTGGACACCATGGTTGCCCTTGTCGGGGCGCCAGGCAAGAGCCGGATCAGGGGCATGGGACCAATGAGGTGCGGACTGCTGGGCGGCCGCACACTCACGTCAGCCGCGATCAGCTCCCGTGTCGGTTTGTTCCAGACCGGGATCCAGATGGAGAGCCGCCAGCCGTGGCAGGCAGCACGTCATCTCGTCCCGGTCGTCGAAGTCGAAGTTCCAGGCAGGGTCCAGCTCCGGGTAGCGGATGGTGAAAACGTCGCCGGGAAGCTCCTCGCCGGTCGCCATGATGTGCGCGTCCCACGCGATGGCCAGCGCCTCCTCGCACTCGAACTCGAGGCCGGCGTCCGCCGCGGCCCGTACGACCGGCAGTTCCGCCAGGGCATCGGGGTCAGCGACCACCTGCTCGAACACCTGGCGCCCTTGCGTAATCAGCCAGCCGCGGAAGTAGTCGAAGCCGTCGTCGGAGCATCCTCCGTTGATCACATAGGCGGCGGCCCAGAGCGGATTCCGGTAGGAGTCGGCCATCAGATCCCACAGCACCTGCTGAGCGGCTGCGATTTCCTCGGGCGGCTGCCCGGCAAGCGTCGAGGCCGTCCGCCGAGCGACCTCCTCACCGTCGTCCGGGTCCGAAGCCTTGCTGCGGGCTTCCTCGATGAGCTGCCAGAACTGCTGCTTGTCCATGGCGGTAGAGCATGTCAGCCGGCACCGACACGCCACCTGTACCGATTCCGATGCGTCGCCCCCTGCCCCCAGTCCGGGTCCCCTCGGGCATGCCGACGCTCCCGCTCGTCCTCGAACCGCCGCGTCCACTTGGCGAATCCGCCCGTGTACACCCGATCGCCCCTCCCCAGGGCACGGCCACCGTGCCCTGGATCGTGAGCAGCGGATCCCTCGTCGGCCTCCTGCACGTGCTCATGGACGAAGCGATCCGCTGACCGGTGGTCAGCCCAGGTACGGCTGGTCGCGGTGCTCCAGAAAGTGCTGGAGCCGCAGTTGTTGCGTGTGGTGCATGGGCAATGTGCCGAGTTCGTCCAGAGGTACGAACCGGAGTTCTGTGGACTCGTCGGAGATGGCGAGTCGGCCGCCGATGACACGAGCGGTGAAGCAGACGTTGAACTGTCGGCGCACCTCACCGTCCGTGTAGGCGATGATGTGCTTCGGATCGGTGTACGTGCCGACGATCCCTGTGATCTCGACTTCCAACCCGGTCTCTTCCTTGACCTCACGCACGGCCGTTCCAGGCAACGAGTCCGTGAGGTCCATGCCGCCGCCAGGAAGCGCCCACAGGTTGTTGTCCCGTCGGCGCTGGAGCAGGATGCGCCCCTGTTCATCGGTGACGACAGCCGATGCCGCGACAACCATGCTGTTCGGCTTGGGTGCGTTCGGATCGTCGTAGTACTCGGTCCGTGCCACGGTCAACCTTCCTGCTGTACCGGCGTAGCTGTCGCCCACACCGCGTTGAAGCTGTCGGCGTAGGTGTCGAACATGCCGCCTTCCCCGCTCCGGCGAAGATGCCACACGGGCGCACCGTACGCGTTCGTCCCCCAGACATGGGCGTTGACCAACTGCTGGTCGTCCGCCCGGTAGAGGGAGTTGTAGAGCGTGGTCCCGTGCGTCCGGACTTCGATGTTCGGCGTCCCGAGCAGAGGTCGACAGTGCATCAGAGCCAGTCGGCAGCGCGACTCGATCTCGTGGCCGAACTTCTCCTCCTGGCCGCGCGCATGGACGTTCTCGCTTTCGGCGTCACCAACAGCGATACGGACTGCACAGCCGTCAGCCGCCCGTTGCCGCAGCAGATCGTTCAGCCGCGGATACGCCTCGTGCAGGAAGACAGCCGCATACACGAGCACATCGATGTGCTCGCGGGCCTGGGTCAGCATGTCCACGAACGTGGATACGGGGACATCCGCCCGCTGCTCGTAGAGCGCAACCAGTTCCGGGCTTATCGCGCGAGCAGAACGAGCCTGCCGAAGTGCTGGCCACAGTGCGTGCACGTCTTCTCCCAGGGCGTCTGCCGCCTGCGCAGCCGTGGCACGACGCGGCGTACGCCCGAGATTCACCCAGCGCTCAACTGACTTGGGGTCGACCTCGACGGCCTTGGCAAGGGCGGCATGCGTCCAGCCTCCGGCCGCCATGACGGCTCGAAGTCTCTCGTTCGGCATGAGTCTCCCCCTACTCCTTGGGACGGCACTAGGGACGTTCTACCCGATGCGGGACGTCCCCAAGTGGGGTTTGTGGGAGGTTCCTTCGTCCTGCGGACCAGCGTGAGGATCACAGACGACCCTGCGGCACCTTGAACGCCGGGGGCACGGTCCACGCCGCTGAGGAGCGTCAACGTGCCGAAGAGCATCGCCTGCCCTGTCCTTCCGCTGCTGCTGCGGTTGCTGGTTTGTATCCCCGGCCGCCGTCGTGCGGCTGGTCCATGGTCCGGCACCCGAACGCTTGGCCCACCGACGTGGACGACGCTCCGGGTCGCGGCCGGGTGGCTTCGATGACGTCCCCCGGCTTCGACGCGGAACGGAGCCGGACTCAACCGGCCGTGCAGACCTTGATGGTGGACAATCGCAACGACCAAGTGGGCCTCGTCATGGGCCACGCAGGTCCGTACGTCCAGCTACGCCCTCCGCAGGGAGGCAAGGAGTGGGACGTCCCACCCGGTGAATTGCGCCGGCCCACCCAGGCGGAGGAGCTGCGCGCCAAGGTGGCCGTGGCCAACGGGCGGTGGGGGCTGTGAGTACACGAGCTGTCCTTCGATACGAGACATGGACGCACCCGTCGCACCACACCTACCGGGAGATCATCAGCCGCCCATGGCGTTGCTGGAGGCATCCGTGATGCGCCGCTCGGTGAGCTGAGCCCCTTCCCTGGATCCCCGACCCTGGACAGGTCGAACTCCTGGGCCGGGCTGCGCCGTCAGCGTTCACCCTGATCAAGGAGACACCTTGCAAGCAACGACCACTCCGCCGATCTCGACCCCATGGGGCATGCGCCGCATGGCGCCCTTGCGCAACGGAGAGCCATCTCCTTGGCAGTACGCGGGACTTGACCCACTGACCCAGACCGGCCGTTGGATCGGCGGCGACGGCCGCATGGCCCCGGTCGAACTCGGCAAGCACGGTACGTCCGTCAACACCTACCCGCCCACCCAGGTCGGCAAGGACGGCAAGGTGGACGGCGACTCCGGCCACGACGCAACCCAGGACTAGAGGAGGGCCCCCCATCCATGGACGAACACCCGGTGCTGGTCTCCACCCAGTACGAGGACGCGACCGCAGACCTGGTCGTCACGGAACTGAACCGGCGCCGAGTGCCCGTCCTGCGCCTCGACCCCGGGCGGGATTTCCCCGACCAGGCGGTCCTGGCCGCCCGCCTCGGCCCTGACGGGTGGAGCGGCAAACTCACCGTCGGAGAACGCTCCGCTCCCCTCAACGCCGTACGCGCCCTCTACCACCGACGCCCCAACACCTACAGCCCGGACGACGCCAGTCAGGAGGCGGGATACGCGGCGCAGGAGAACCGGCGCGGCCTGGGCGGCGTCCTCGGCGCACTCCCCGGATGCCTGTACCTCAGTCACCCGCAAGCCATCGCACGCGCCGAATACAAGCCCGCCCAACTAGCCACCGCACACCGCGTCGGCTTCGTGCTCCCAGCAACCCTGATCACCAACGACCCACGCGAGGCGAAGGAATTCGCCGCCCGCCAACCCACGCTCTACAAGCCGTTGCACGCCGCCGCGTACGACGTCGACGGCGAACCCGCCGGAATCTGGGCCGCTCCCGTAGAGCCAGGGGAACTCGACGAGACCGTAAGCCACTGCGCTCACCTCTTCCAGGCCCTGGTACCCAAGACCTGCGACGTGCGCGCGGTGATCGTCGGCGACCGGGTGTTCTGCGCGCGCATCACCGCACCTCCCGGCGTGGTGGACTGGCGCGCGGAGTACCGGAACCTGCGCTACGAGGCGGTGGAGTGCCCGGCCGAGATCCATACCGGTCTCCATGCCTTCCTCACCCACTTCGGACTCTGCTTCGGGGCCTTCGACTTCGCCGTGACCGCCGACGGAACCTGGTGGTTTCTGGAGTGCAATCCCAACGGGCAATGGGCCTGGCTGGAAGCGGCGGCCGGTCTCCCCATCACGGCGGCCATCGCCGACCTCCTGCAGAACGGAGAACCTTCCCGTGACTGACCCCGCGTCCGCCGAGGGCCTGCGAGCCCACCTCGCCCAGGACCTCATCAAGGCCGGCGCCCTGCGCACCCCTGTCTGGGAAGAGGCCGTAGCCTCCGTACCCCGCGAGGCATTCCTGTCGCACGGCTGGTTCGAACACGACGACCGCTGGTACCGGCCCGCCTTCCCCGCGGACTCCGTCGACAGCCTGTCGCGCCTCTACGAGGACGACAGCCTCGTGACCCAGGTCGCCGGAGCCGTCTTCCCGGACCAGGTGGAAGGCCGTATCTCCGCGGCCCCGTCCTCCTCCTCGACCATGCCGAGCCTCGTCGTGCGCATGCTGGAGGAGCTGGACGTCACGCACGGCACCCGCGTTCTGGAAATCGGCACCGGCACCGGCTACTCCACCGCCCTGCTCGCCCACGTCGTCGGCGCTGACAACGTGACCACGGTGGAAATGGACCCCGAGGTCTCCGCCCGCGCCGGAATCGCGCTCGCGGGCCTCGGCTGCCACCCCTTGCGCGTGGTCGGGGACGGCCTGGCCGGACATCCCGGCGAAGCTCCGTACGACCGCGTGATCGCCACCTGCGGAGTCCGTACCGTCCCGGCGACGTGGATCGAACAGACCCGCCCCGGCGGACAGATTCTGGTCACGGTCGGCGGCTGGATGCACGCCTCAGAACTCGTCCGCCTCACCGTCCACGACGACGGCACGGCCAGCGGCCCCGTCCTCGACGGACACGTCTCCTTCATGCTCGCCCGCCCCCACACCCCACCCCCACTGGGCCTCCTGCCTGACTTCGCCGAGGCGGAGGCGGAACCCACAGTCCTGGGAGCCGACGTACTGGACGATTGGACACCCCGGTTCATCGCCCAGTTCGCGGCGCCCCGAGCCCAGCACCTCACCCTGCCCCGCGACGGCGGGATCGACCAGATCGTCATCGACGTGGAAACCCGGACGTGGGCCTGCGTCTCCCGCGATCCGAAGGACGGACACTGGACGGTCCGGCAGGGAGGCCGCGAGCGGCTCTGGGACAACATCACCGACCGGATCACGGCATGGCGCGCGGCTGGCGAACCAACCGGCGAGCGACTCCACCTCCACGTGGGCCCCCAAGGCCAACGCCTCTCCTGGAGCTGACCGCGTCCAGCACTTCACGGCCACAAACGCCGGCCCCCTCACCGCCCCGTCACCAGGAACCGCACATACCTCCCCGCCCCCAACACCCCCCGCGCCTCCTTCCGGGCCACCGCCAACTCCCCCACCACCCGCACCCGTTCCGCCTCCGCCCCCGCCAACTGCTTCTGGCGTTGCAGGAGTTCCGCCCGTTTGCGCTGGGTGTCCATGGCGCGCTGCTGGCGCTGGCCGGTGAGGCGGGTGCGTTCGTCGGTGATGCGGCGCTGCAACGCGGACTTCTTCTGCTGGGCCTCGCCCTCGGCCTGCTTGATCTCCGCCTTGTGGGACCGCCTGAGGGTGGCGATGTCCGACTTGATCTGGGCCTTCGTCGACGCAGGCACCGTCGTCGGCGCGGTCGCCCTGGCCCGGCGTTCCAGGCCCTGGCGCCAGTCGCTGAGGGCGGTGGCCCGGGCCTCGCCGATGCCGGGCACCCGGACCCGCTGGCCGCCGGGACGCACCAGGAACACGACGGACGGGTTGTGCGAGAAGTCCACGCCGATGAAGTCGGCGGCGGAGCGGATCCCCGCGTCCTGGAGCGCCCGGACCATCTTGGCGCCCACGTTGCTGAGCGACAGCGCCTCCTGGATCGGCGTCCGGCGCAACTTGTCCTGGATGTGCGCCCTGATCGCGGGTTCCAGCGCCTTGTCGAGCAGGCGCCGCTCCTTCGCCGCCAGCCCGGCCAGTTGCTGCTGGGCCTGGTCCGTACGCCGGTTGAGGTCCATGGTGATACGGGACTGGCCGTCCCGCAGCTCGATCTGGAGGGCCTGGATGCGCTGGTCGGAGGCCGTGTTGTCCTTGGCGAGGGCCTCGTCGAGGGCGCGGATCTCCTTCTCCAGGCGCTCGTACGCACTCGCCGGGTCCGCCAGCTCACGGGAGCGCCGTTTCAGCTCGCGGACGCGCTTGCGGGCCGCCCGGTATTCGGGGCGCCGGCGTCGGCCGAGCCCCACCATCGCGGCGGAGGTCAGCAGGGCCACGCCCTGTGCCGCGGGCAGGACGTCCACGGGCTGGGCGGCGGCGAGAACCAGCGCCCCCGGGGTGGAGGTGCTGAGCAGCGCGCCGACGGCCGCGACCAGGTCACCGGCGCGGCGGCTGGCGAAGCCGACCCGTGCCCCGGCTCCCGCAGCGGGCTGCTGGGCCGGCGCGGGCACGCGGCCCACCATCCACGCCGGGACCCCGGAAGCGGGCGTCGGCGTCGCGGACGCGGCCGGTGTCCAGGACGTGACCGTGGGGCGGCTGCCGCTCAGGCCGGACCCGTGACCGTTCGTGCTCGCGCCCGATGCCGCTCCCGACCCCGTCCGTTGGCCCGGGATCCGCAGCGCGTCGGGCGTCAGCGGGGGCAGGGCCGACGCCGGCTTGCCGAGGAAGCCCTCGACCCGGCCCGCCATGTCCCGTACCCGCTGGTCCGGGTGGGTCAGCAGGACCGGCCAGGCCAACGACGTCGCCGGTTCCTTGAAGTCCGCCTCGGAGAGGATCAGGAACTCGCCGTGTCTGTCGTGGAGTTGGGTCCACAGGCCGGGGTCGGTGGCCACGGCGAGCAGGGCCAGTTCGATGGTCCAGGCGGAGAAGCGGTCCATGGCGGGGCCGAAGTCGGCGGCCGAACGGGAGGGCGACTGGTAGTTGCGGTGGCCGTTCTCGGTCGCCTGCTCGCCACGCAGGGCGGGGACGTACATGCCGTCGTAGTCGACGAGGCGGAAGGTGCCGTCGGCGGCCACGAGGAGGTTGCCGTGCTGGAGGTCGCCGTGGGCGATGCCGTGCTTCTCCAGGTCGGCGGTCATGGCCAGGAAGCGGTCGGCGAGCGCGTGCAGGGCGGCCGGGTCGTGGAGGTTGCGTTCGATCCAGCTGATGAGGCCGGTGCCCTGTATCCAGGTCATCTTGACCGCCGGGTACCACTCCCGCCCGACCAGGACGCCCTGTTCGAGGAAGTCGAACCCGACCGGCCACGGCTGGGACAGGCCGCCCGCGCCGAGGCCGCCGAGACTGCCGAGTGCCGCACTGATGGCCGCGTAGCGCTTGCCTAGCGTCGGGCTGTCCCGGGTGAAGCACTTCAGCGCGTACCGCTGCCCGTTCCGCGCCGTGACCGAGAAGACGCTGGCGAAGTTCCCGGAGATCGCCTTCGGGCCCAGTACCGGGCTCTGTTGGACCGTGCCGTGCTTCAAGTCTGGGTCGCTGAAGCACAGTTCGGGGTGCTGCAAGGCCTCCGCGTAGTTCGCGCCCGTCGGGAACTTCCGGGCCGAACCGGTTCCGGGGACGGGAACAGGTCCGGGTACGGGTCCGGGGGCACCGCCGGGAGACGCCGCCATCTACGCCTCCGCTCCCACCCTCGCGCGGACGAGCGTCACGTCGTCGTTGCGCATCCGGGCGCGCGCCCGCTGGTCGTCCACCCACTCGGTGAAGTCCTGCTGGTCGAAGTGTGCGAAGGCGGGCAGAGCCGCCGTGGGTGCGCTCGCCAGCAGCCAGGCCGCCAACGCGTCCGTGGCCAGCAGGAGTTCGTCACCTGGCAGCAGTTCGCCCCACGCCACCCGCATCCGTTCCGCGACCAGCTCCGCGTCATGGTTGCGGCTGCCCAGCAGCTGGGGAGTGATCCCGAACTCCTCGACCGTGCTCAGCGGGAAGGATTCCAGCAGCCGTCCGTCCCGCAGCTGGAACAGACAGCTGTCGCCGAGTGCGAACGCGTACCAGAACCAGCGGGTCGTGCCGTCCTCCAGGACGGTGGCCCGGATCTCCGCGCCCAGCACCGTGGCGAACGCGCCCTTCTCCAGGCCGGGTTGCTCGTACCAGGCGATCGGCCTGCCCTGGGCGGCGCGTTCGGCCTGGTAGCGGGTGAGGAAGGCGTCCCAGTGCAGTGCGGAGCGGTCCATCAAGTCCCGTACGAACGTGGGCAGTTCCTGCCACCAGTCACCGGCGAGCCGCATCGACTCGACGGTGTCCTGGACCAGGAGACCGGCCCAGTCGCGGGCCAGCAGGCTCTCCGAGGCGCCGTCGGACACCGAGGCGTACAGCGACGCGACGGCCCGTCCGGCGCTGTCGACGCCCGGCTCGCCGGACTGCCAGCAGTACGCCGCGTCCTCGTACTCCTCGGCGCTGCTGCCCGACTTCTGCGTCCACCACCACTGCGCCCGTGGCAGCGCCGGGATGTCCCCCATGGTCAGCGCAGCTCCGTCGCACGGGTGCCGATGTCGAGGAACTCCACGATGGAGACGATGTCGGCGTTGTAGACGAAGCCCCGGGTGGTCTCGCCGACGCGGTGGCCCTGCGAGGCGGCGTACGAACGCATGTGGCTGGGCAGGACGCTGGACATCTGGAACAGCAACTTCGCGTAGGTGTCCGGCAGTTGATCCTCGCCGTCCGGGAAGGTGATCGGGGCGCCGCCGGTACCGGAGACATGCAGGTTGAAGAGGAGGACCGGGCCGTCGGCGGTGGCGTGCGAGGCGAGGCCGATGGCCGCGCTGGTCGGGTCGCCGTCGGTGGACTCGCCGTCGGTGAGGTTGAGGACGATGGGCGGGAAGCCGCTGGGGTGGGTGTCGACCCAGTGCGCGACGAGGGTGTCCGCGTAGCCGAGGGCGCGGGTCATGGGCGTACCGCCGTTGGTGACCGGGTCCATCCACACCGGGAACTGCACGGACGTCTCGACCAGCCCGCCGGCGCCGTCGGGCACCTTCTTGGTACGACTCTCCACCCGCGCCGGGTTGTTGGCGACCTCGCTCAGCGGAACGAGGTCGCGGCCGGCGAGGGCGCCCTGGTAGGCGGAGCCGACGTGGTTGTGGCCGTAGCCGATGACGGCGACGTGGAAGTAGTCGCGTACGCCTTCCTCCTTGGCGCACTTGACCGACAGTTCCGTCAGCAGCCGGTTGATGGCGCCCGCCACCACCTCGGCCCGTGGCTGTGTCGTCTCACCGCTCTCCATCGGGTCGCTCATGGAGGCGGACTGGTCCACCAGGAAGATGAAACAGCCCGGGTTGGTCCGGCTGATCTCTGCGGTGTACGGCAACGGACGCCCCCGTTTTCCCTGTGCGGAATGCCTCTGCATGCCTCTGCGGACGGACAACACAACAGGGGGACGACCACGATCGGCGACGCGTCTTTACACAATGACCACTTGGCCCCCCAAGGGAGTTCACGGTACCGGATGACCAGCCGTCCCACGTGGGAAGGTTGGGAAGATTGCGTGGACGTGGAAGGTTATGCGGGCTTCCACAGCCCGTCCGGCGTCAGCCCCAGCAGGTCGATCGCGTTGCCTCGTACGATCCGCTCGACGACCTCCGGGTCCAGATGCCCCATCTGCCGCTCGCCGACCTCCCGGGAGCCGGGCCAAGTGGAGTCGGAGTGGGGGTAGTCGGTCTCGTACAACACATTCCCGACGCCGATCGAATCGAGGTTCTTCAGCCCGAAGGCGTCGTCGAAGAAGCAGCCGTAGACATGCTCGGCGAAGAGTTCGGACGGCGGCCGGTGGACCTTGTCGGCGACTCCGCCCCAGCCCCGGTTCTCCTCCCAGACCACGTCCGCGCGCTCCAGGATGTACGGGATCCAGCCGATCTGGCCCTCCGCGTACATGATCCTCAGCTGCGGGAAGCGTTCGAACTTGCCGCTCATCAGCCAGTCGACCATCGAGAAGCAGCAGTTGGCGAAGGTGATGGTGGAGCCGACGGCGGGCGGGGCGTCGGCGGAGGTGGACGGCATCCGGCTCGACGAGCCGATGTGCATCGCGATGACCGTCCCCGTCTCGGCGCAGGCCGCGAGGAAGGGGTCCCATTCGTCGCCGTGGATGGACGGCAGCCCGAGGTGCGGCGGGATCTCGGAGAAGGCGACCGCACGGACGCCCCGGGCCGCGTTGCGCCGGACCTCGGCCGCCGCCAACTCGGCGTCCCAGAGCGGGATCAGGGTGAGGGGGATCAGGCGGCCCTGCGCCTGCGGCCCGCACCACTCCTCCACCATCCAGTCGTTGTACGCCCGTACTCCGAGCAGTGCGAGTTCGTGGTCCTTGGCCTCGGTGAAGGTCTGGCCGCAGAAGCGCGGGAAGGTGGGGAAGCAGACGGCGGACTGGACGTGGTTGACATCCATGTCGGCCAGTCGCTGGGGGACGTCGTACGAACCGGGGCGCATCTGCTCGTACGTGATGACTTCGAGCTTGATCTCGTCGCGGTCGTAGCCGACGGCGGTGTCGAGGCGGGTGAGGGGGCGGTGCAGGTTCTCGTAGATCCACCAGTCGCCGATCGGCCCGTCGTCGCCGGGCTGCCCCATGACGGGCTTGAACCGGCCGCCCAGGAAGGACATCTCCTTCAGGGGCGCGCGGACTATGCGGGGGCCGATGTCCAGGTACTTCTTCGGGAGCCGGTCCTGCCAGACGCCCGGGGGCTCCACAGTGTGGTCGTCCACCGAGATGATCTTCGGGAAGGTGCTCGTCGTCTCCGTACTCTCCACGGCTGTCTCCGTAGTCGTCTCCATGACAGGCACGGTAGCGCCGATCTGACGAACCGTCAGCTGGCTGGCCAAGCGTCCCTTTCTGTTGAACTCTGTGCGGAGACAGTGTGAGAACTCTGTAGTACCTCGTGCGCCGAGCTGTGATGGCTGTCTCGACAGCTGACGCATACGCCAGGGACAAGGCAAACTGCTGTCCTGGTCATGATGTTCGGCAGGGAGCGGCGATGGGTGACGTACCGGCTGTACCGCAGGTGCCGGCACAGCGGGATCCCAGGGACACTCCGGCGGAATCCCTGGCTGATTCCCCGGCGGCACTGCGCTTCAGCGTGCTCGGGCCGGTACGGGCCTGGCGCGACGGGGTGTCACTGCCCACCGGCTCCCCTCAGCAACGGGCCATGCTGGCCGCGCTGCTGCTGCGCGAGGGCCGTACGGCGACGGCTGCCGAGCTGATCGACGCGCTGTGGGGCGGGGAGCCGCCGTCGCAGGCGCTGGCGGCGGTACGGACGTACGCGTCGCGGCTGCGGAAGGTGCTGGGCCCCTGGGTGCTGGTGAGCGAGTCGGGCGGGTACGCGATCCGGTCGCTCGCGGAGGGCGCCCTGGATCTGACGGTGGCGCAGGAACTGGCGACGGAGGCGGAGAAGGCCAAGAACGCCGGAGATCTGTGCCATGCCCGGGATGTCCTCAACAAGGCGCTGGACCTGTGGGACGGACAGCCGCTGGCAGGCATCCCCGGCCCGTACGCCGAGGCCCAGCGCGTACGGTTGGAGGAGCGGCTGCTCCAACTCCTCGAATCCCGCCTCGACATGGACCTGGAACAGGGCTGCCACGCCGAGTCGATCAGCGAGTTGACCGCACTGACGGCAGCCCATCCTCTCCGTGAGCGGCTGCGCGAGCTGCTGATGCTGGCGCTGTACCGCAGCGGCCGACAGGCGGAGGCGCTGGCGGTGTACGCGGACACGCGCCGCCTGCTGGCCGACGAACTGGGCGTGGATCCACGCCCCGGCCTGAAGGACCTCCAGAAGCGCATCCTTCAGGCGGACCCGGGTCTGGCCGAACCCTCGGCGCCCCTGACCCCCGAACCGGCGGCAGCCCGGGTCCGCCCCGCCCAACTTCCGGCAACCGTCCCGGACTTCACCGGCCGCACAGCCTTCGTGTCCGAGCTGAGCCAGGTGCTGTCGTCTGCCGAGGGCCGGGTGATGGCGGTGTCGGCGCTGGCGGGCATCGGCGGCGTGGGAAAGACCACCCTCGCCGTCCATGTGGCCCACCAGGCGCGATCCGCCTTCCCCGACGGCCAGTTGTACGTCGATCTCCAGGGAGCCGGTGCGCGGGCCGCCGAACCGGAAACGGTCCTGGGCGCGTTCCTCCGCGCCCTGGGCACGGCTGACTCGGCGATCCCGGAATCCCTGGACGAGCGCGCGGCCCTGTACCGCTCGCTGCTGGACGGCCGCAGGGTCCTCGTCCTGCTGGACAACGCCCACGACGCCGCCCAGGTACGCCCGTTGCTGCCCGGCACGGAGGGCTGCGCGGCCCTGGTCACCTCCCGGGTACGGATGGTGGACCTGGCCGGCGCCCACCTGGTGGATCTGGACGTGATGTCCCCGGAGGAGGCCCTCCAGCTCTTCACGAAAATCGTCGGCGCGGAACGGGTGGCGGCGGAACGAAAGGCGGCCCTGGACGTCGTGGCTGCCTGCGGCTTCCTACCGCTGGCGATCAGGATCGCGGCCTCCCGGCTGGCGGCGCGCAGGACCTGGACCGTGTCGGTCCTGGCGGCGAAGCTCGCGGACGAACGGCGCCGGCTGGACGAACTCCAGGCGGGCGACCTCGCGGTGAAGGCGACGTTCGAGCTGGGATACGGGGCGTTGGAGCCGGCGCAGGCCCGGGCGTTCCGTCTGCTGGGCCTGGCGGACGGCCCGGACATGTCCCTGGCGGCGGCAGCAGCCGTACTGGACCTCCCCCTCGACGACACCGAGGACGTGCTGGAGTCCCTGGTCGACACGTCCCTGCTGGAATCGGCGGCCCCCGGCCGCTACCGCTACCACGACCTCGTACGCCTCTACGCGCGCTCTTGCGCGGAACGCGACGAAGAGCCGCCGGGCGAGCGGGATTCGGCGATGTCCCGGCTGCTGGACTTCTATCTGGCGACGGTCGCCGAGGTCTATCTGATCGAGCGGCCCGGGGACCGGCTGGTGGACCATCTGGAGCGGACGGAGTATCCGGGGCTGACGTTCGAGGACGGCAACGCGGCGCAGGACTGGCTGTACTCCGAGGCGAACTGCCTGTTGGCATGCGCTCGGCAGTCCTTCGTCGACAGCAGACTGCGCAGGGGCGTCGATCTGCTGTGGGCCGCCAAGGACCTGGGCGAGTCGGGCGCCAACTCGAAGGTGTACGAGTCCGCCGCGCTGGCCGCGCGTGACTTCGCCAAGGCAGTGGGTGACACCTACGCGGAAGGGCGCGCGCGAACGACACTCACCAACGTCCATCTCGTGGCGGGGCGTTATGCCGAGGCGGACGAGGAGGCCCGCCAGGCGGTGCTGCTCGCGACGGCCGTCGGCGACGCCGTGACCGGCTACTGGGCGGGCAACGACCGCGGAATCATCGCGTTCAACCAGGGGCGGCACGCCGACAGCGAGGAACTCCTGCTCAAGGCCATCGAGGGCGCACGCGCCGCGGGAAGCAAGCCGGGCGAGGCGAGCGCGCTCTGCAACCTCTCCCGCGTGCACCTGGCCATGGGACAGACCTCGCGCGCCATCACCCTGGCCCGGCAGGGGCTGGAGATCTACGACCGCGCCGGGCTCACCCTGCGTGTGGCCAACGCGCGTTACGCCCTCGGCGTGGCCCTCACCCAGGCAGGACTCCATACCGAGGCGCTCGCGGAGTTCGACGAGGCGCTGCTGAACTTCGGGCAGAACCGGCAGCGGCTGTGGGAGGGCACCACTCACTTCCGCGTGGCACAGGCACACCTGGCAGCCCAGCAGGCGGCCCTGGCCGCGCGGCACGCGGAACAGGCTCTCGCCATCGGGTTCATCGGCGGGGACCGTATGCAGGCCAACATCCGGACCACCCTCGGCCGTTCGCTCGCCGCGCTCGGCCAGGCCGACCGGGCCCGCGCCTGCTGGCTCGAAGCGCTCTCCCTCTACGAGGCCTCCGGCGCAGCGGAGGCCGACGAGGTGCGGGTACTGCTCCTGCCCCTTCGGGCACCGTAGGGGCGTTCATCGATTGTTTATGACCAGGTGACAAGCTCGGCTCATCGATCCGTCGTGTCGGGGGGCAGACGGGTCGACAGGGCCCCTGCCCGGCGGGACTCGGGGGAGTTGCCGGGTGGGGTGCCCTCAGGTTTCCCACGCAATCAGGGGAGTTCAGGACAATGACGCAGCCCGAGCAGAACACCGAAGAGATCACCACGATGGACAACCACACACCGTCGGCCCCGCTGGACGAGACGATCACCACTCTCGACAACCACACACCTGCGGAACCGCTGGCGGTGGAAGAGACGACCATCACCACGATGGACAACCACACGCCCTCGACGCCGGCGTCCCTGGAGCTGGATCTGGACCGCTGACACCTTCATTCCCACGGGGATCGGCCGCGGCGGCGCGGAGGGGGAGCCGTCGCGGCCGATGCACTGTCGATGGGGCCGAGCACAAGCTCGGCCCCATCAGCATGTCCGCCCACCGGCACCCACCACCTCGCACCACACCGTCTTGCCCACCGCCCTCACCTCCACGCCCCACCGCACCGCCAACACCCCGAGCAGCGCCAGCCCGCGCCCCGACTCGTCGGCCCCCGTCGCGCTGAGCAGCACCGGAAGGGCTCGCGGATCGGGATCACTCACCTCCACCCGGATACGAGCGCCGTCCACACAGCCCACCCGCACGGAAACGGGCGTCCCCTCCCCCACATGCCGGATGACGTTGCCGACGAGTTCGGTGACACACAGCTGGACGTCCGCACCCACGTGCCCGTACGCCTCCGCGTCCCCGAACCACTCCCGCACCGCCCGCCGAAGCTCGGGCACGGCCTTGGCGACGGCCGGCATTTCGGCGCCGAAGTCCGTCGTCATCGCGTTCACTGCCCGGCCGCGTTCCGGAGCACGGCGGCCAGCTTCCGCGCGGTGGCCGCGTTGCAGCCGCCCAGCTCGACGAGTCCCATCGGCGGCTGGTAATTCCCCGCGAAACTCGGCAGATCGATCCGCAGGGACGGCAGGGTGATCCCGTGCTCGCGGAGGGCGTCGCGGAGTTCCTCGACGCAAAGGGTCACGTCGTAGACGGTGGAGTTCGGCTGTGTGGGCTCCATCGGGGGGACCTCCCTGTTCAGCACGCACTTATGCGCGCTCTGTGACGATTCCCTCACAGAGTGACGTGACGGTGCGTACGGTGGAAGGGCTTCGGATTGCGCAGCGCAACTGGAAAGAGGCGGTGGTGAGTTGTGCCTTCCCGTAAGGACCCCGACGCGTCCGCGAACGTCCCTTCGTTCTACGGCGCCGAGTTGCGCTTTCGAAGGGAGCAGGCGGGCCTGACCCTGGAACAACTGGTCGAGGGAAGCTGGCGTGGCATCTCGTTCCTGAGCCAGGTCGAGCGCGGCGAACGCCGGATGACGGACGACCTGGCCAAGCACGTCGACAAGAAGCTCGGCACGGACGGCTTTTTCGAACGGCGCTGTGAAGACGCACGGAAGGCGAAGCAGTCGGGGCACGCGGAGTACTTCGCGGATGTGCTGGAGATGGAGAAGCACGCGGACACGATCGAGGAGTGGGCGCCGATGCTCGTGCCCGGTCTGCTCCAGACCAGGGGGTACGCCAAGAAGGTCATCGAGACCGGGGTGCCCTGGCTACGCCCCAAGAAGGTCGAGCAGCAGGTCAAGGGCCGAGTGGAGCGCGCCGAGCTCTGGGAACGGGAAGAACCACCCGCGTTCTGGACCATCCTCCAGGAGGCGCTGATCCGTGAACCGCTGCTGCCGCCCGAGGAGATGGCGGAGCAGTTGGAGCACATCGCGCACGTGATCCGCTCCACGCAGGGCATTCTGCAGATCCTGCCGAAAACGACTGTCACCCACCCGCTCATGATGGGCATGATCAAACTCATGACCTTCCCGGACGCTCCCCCGATCGTCTACACCGAGGGACTGCACAGCGGCCAACTGATCGACTATCCACCCCTCGTGAGCAACTACCGCAGGTCGTACGATCTGCTCAGGGCCGCGGCACTCCCACCGGAAGCGTCCCTGTCCATGATCGAACAATCGGCGGAGGACTACCGAAATGGCAAGCATCCAGGCTGACTTGAGCACCGCAGTGTGGCGCAAGAGCACCTACAGCAACGCCAGCGGCGGGGACTGCGTCGAACTCGCCGGCGCCTTCCCCGGCGCCGCGCTCTGGCGCAAGAGCAGCTACAGCAACGGGAGCGGCGGCGAGTGCGTCGAGGTGTCCTCCGCACCCGGCGTCGTCCCCGTACGCGACTCCAAGACCGCCCCCCACAACGGCCCCGTACTCCTCTTCCGGGCCGGGGCCTGGGGAGCGTTCCTCAGTGAGGTGAAGGGCTGACGCGGGCCTCGACGCACTCCCGTTCGCCGTCGGCCGACGCCGGCTGGAAGCACGCCCGGACGGTGCTGCCGGGACGTACTTCGGCCATCTTGGTGTAGACGAAGGTCGCCGCGTCGTCCTTGTTCCTGATGCGCGCGCCGTAGGTCGGGCCGCCTGCCGTGACGTCCAACCGGTCGCCG
>Ga0307513_10003847_pt1 | contig 20204 bp, 17 predicted proteins | sample 15_EM_MG_FD_202174 | JGI IMG/M metagenome (GOLD analysis project Ga0307513, IMG submission 202174) | Populus trichocarpa ectomycorrhiza microbial communities from riparian zone in the Pacific Northwest, United States - 15_EM | ecosystem: Host-associated > Plants > Roots > Unclassified | place...
ATACCTTTAATCATTGTTCTTACAACTCTTTTACAGACAAAAGAATATCTTAGTAATCAGGTTTTGCAAAGCCACATGTAACACCCTTTGCACAGCCAGGTCCCCTTTTTGAATGGCAGGAACCATACTAGATTAGAAATCTTAGTATGATTATGTGAAACTCATATCAATCTTACAGCCCAAGTGTGTAATGTTTCATTCCTATTAGTAAGTTGATCACCTTTGACTTACTTCAGCTACAAAAAGCAAAGAACTTAGAAGAAACATTACACCAATTCAGGAAGCTTTACAAAAACTGTATACCTGTAGGCTAAAATATTGCCAGTAATAGCAGAATGTTGACACTCACCAATGTGGATATTCCAGTAAACAGATGTTCAAGACACTGCAAAAATATCTCCTTTCCCCTGCTGGTAAATTAGGTAGTAAATATGAAGATTCAGTTTCTGATTCATTGTGTAACACAAAAGGTTTTTTTTAAGATACAGGATGAAGTCCGATTTTACCTATTGTAGCTGGGAGCAAAATAGAAGAAAGTAAAGTCCGTAGAACATAAATTGAGTATGCGGAATGCAAGAAACTAATTGTAAGAAAGTTGAAAAAATAATCACTTCTGGTATCAAAGTAGCGGAATGGTATATAGTCTCTAAGCAAAAGTGTTTGTGAATTTGCTTAGTCAGATGTCTCACATTTTCCCAAACACTTCCGCCTACAGACTGTAGAACTTAACAAGAAATAAAGGAGAGGCCGCAGGGAAGGAGAATATAAATGAAAGATGTAAATGAGAATAACACTTAGGAAACAGTAGAAAGGGATAGTGTACTGTACAATTTGTGATATGAACACTACCATCTCCTGTGCAAGAGGAACGTTTGTTAATTTTAAAAAAGGGAAGTGAGAATTTTTTAAATACCGGGAACAAAGCCTATAGTATCTGAATCCAGTAGTAGGAACAAAGGATTTAAAATAGAAAGGGAGAAAAGAAAGAAATACCGTAACAAAGAAAATAGCTCTGTATCAGCAACGCGCAGGCGCCAGAAAACAAGTTTAGAAGATATTGAGTAATCTCGAGTCAGCCCACTGGAGCTGCATTCGTTTTGGTCGTATAGTGGAGGAAAGGCACAAATCCGATCCGGCTACTCGAGTACTACTCCTTGAGGAAATGTCTGCCGAAGTCGAAACCGTTAGCTATGGTACGCTGCGCCAGCAGGGGCGGCCCGCCCGGATTCTTAAAATATACGTTTATCATCCGTTACATAGTGTGAACCATCGTATAAATTCGTCGAGTGCAATTATAAAGCATAGCAAAAAATCTCTAGCCAAGTCATAAATTCAAAGTTAAACCACTAAACTGAGAGATAGCACTAGTTAGTAATAAATTATTAATAATAGAGATAATGACAACAATAATAATAGCAGTCAATTGGATGTGAAGACATTGACAGACCTCCCCCTACTCCAATAGACACTTACTCCTCCGGATCAATACTCTCCATTTTAAAAAAGAGTGGAGTTCTGCGAGCCGGAATGCGGGCGCGCGCGGTCTTGCAGTCCTCGGGTGCAGGTGAAAATTCGCTCATCTTTACTACCAGTTCCTTTGGTTCAAGTTTAGGCATTAGAGCCTTTTGTTCTGCTGTGCGTCTATTCACACGACGGGGTGCGTATAGCCCTGGAAAAGGGTCATCGATTTGGGTTCTGGCACGTTCCATCGCGACTGCAGCCGCTCTCCGGCGAGGACGGAAACTCCCTGCGGCGTCCTCTAGGGTATTAAGAGGGACAGCCTCCTGGTCGCAAGAGATGTCCTTCTGATCAGAGAATGAAGACTCAGATCTCCCAGCTGAAGTCTTCCTTTGGGGGAGATTAACCTTCCATGGTACGGGTAATTTCGCACCGTGGGAGGGCTTTTTGGTATCATCTGCGCTCTCAGAAGAGTCGCTAGCAGACGGGTAAGCGGCTTGTCCCATATATGCACGTTTCTTCTCGATAAGGGGAGGCGAATGTGTAGGTTGGGAGTTGTCAACAAATGAGAAGGGGTCCACATTTGAATTTACTTTGGCTGGCTGAACTGAATTGAAAGCTTTAGGAGCCTCCACCTGATCGTGATGGAGAAGGTATATCTTCTCCTTTGTATCGAGCGCAGTAGAGTTAACGATACGGTGTTTGGACTTGCGATCGGAGTCCGACTCATTGACTAGAGGGAACTGAAGCTGTTTCTCCTTTGCTGTTATAAACAACTTTGCTTCAGCTATAGCAGCACGATAGCTCCCTTTCTTAGGTGGGACTCCGTCGGAATAAGTTGTTGGTAAGGAAGGTGATCTCTTATCCTTGGAAGCTACAGTGGTGTTTCTACGACGACGAGGGGGAGTGTACAAGCCGGCCAGATCTAGTTTGGGCCGATGGCCCCGACGAGTAGAACCTCCGGAGAATGCAGGGTCGTACGGCGTATTTCTTAAAGGCTCAATTGCGCGCGAAGTAGGAGGCCCCGGAAGGCCGGAGCTCTTCGGGTCGTTTTGATTCGGGTCAGCACGAAGAGCACCAAGAGCTTCCGCGGTTTCTCTTAGCTCTGGGAGCAACTCAAGGGTCTCCTCGAGAGAGGGCAAGAGGTCTCCCCAGTCGTTGTCGTCGATAGAGTTCTGCATGGTGATGCCTGTATTTGGAATCAAATCCAAGGAGTTGCACGGAGAGTCTCTTAGCCGCTAATAACGAGGTCTGGGAGGATAGAGGAGGTGAAGGTGATTAGGAAAGAAAAATGCGGGGTGGAGGCGACTGGAGATGGAAGGAAGTTTGCCCTTTCAATAGGCGGGGGAGGGTGTTGGAAGTGTGACGAGAAAGAGAGGAAGGGGTGACGAAAAGAAAGAGGAAAGCCGCAAACCACGGAGGAAGCGCCCTCAACCCTTGGTGTCGTAACGTAGTCTGTGTAAGACGACGGGAGTCGTCGTAATTTCCCTAGATCGTCAGGCTGGAGGAAGAATTACGAGATCAATGAGAGTGGAAACCAGAGATCCGGGATGTCTTCTCAGTGTTTATACTCGGACTCTCCAAGTTCCAGTCGAGGTTTTCCCTTCGCTATGGGCTAATCAAACCGCCATCCACTTAAGGGAGTCGACATTTCCTCGTGGTGTTGAGCCCGGCTCTGCGTGGTTTTGATCCTTGCGAGTTGGGATCCCTAGTAGAGTAGCCGCCACTAATATACGGGAGTTCCTATTGATAGGTAGGTTCCAGCGGCATATATCTCAGAGCATTATAGAGAATTTTTCGGCATTCATACTACGGAGCAGCAGAACACCCTCCCAGCTCATAGAGCATTATCATTGATCGGGCACTTGTGGAATCTTGCTTTTTTAGGGTTCAAAACACGAGGACAAGGTTCTTGGGTGCGGGCACGGGCATACGAGAATGGAGCTTAAATCCTTTGTATGGGGGAAACCGGGGCTTGTCATTTCTAAGATAACCTTATTTGAACTTCATCAGGGAAGGGCTCCCGGACAAACTAGGTCCATCCTTAGTAACCTGTTTGCTCTGGCCATCTCACTTGCCGGCGGACACACTGACTCCTTTCAGCTTTCTACCTAGCCCTCTACTACTATACAATGTCATTAAAGTGTTCCCTCCATCTCGAGAAAATCCTCTAACAATAAATCGGTTGAGCTACAAGAAGCCACAAACCGAGAAATATTTCATACATTCAGTCAAATATTGGTCACAATACTTTTGATGGCTGCATGCCGTCCGGTGCAAGAAAGAAACCCCCCCAGAAAAGTGAGATCAGCTTCTTTTTTAACCATCACTTTCTTTGTTCGGAGATGTGGCACTAATAGAATATGTTAGGTGAATAGGGAATTGATACGAGTCCCTTCAAGAGATACCTCCTAGATCTCCCAGACAAACCCCCTCCTGTGAAAATACCCCCCTAAACTAGCCTGACTCTAGTCTTTATCCCTATCGCCAACGAACAAGCACCAAAGATTTATTCAAAACCCGGGGGTTCACGTGAATACAAGTCACAAAACAAACTCCCCAAAGGGAGAATTAATACCCGGAGAAAGCATTCCCATCAATCACCCGTGGGGGTCTAGACATCGGAGTAATGGGTCTGAGCGAGTAAACCACGGCGATACCTCTCACCCACCCGATTTCGAGAGGAAAGATTCTTGTGTAACGCATTCCATTCCTGGAATTTATCTACAGAATGATCATTACCGCACAGGATCATGCAACGCTTCCTGCCACATAAGTTCAGGTCAATCCACAATGGTTGGCCTTTAAAAATAGGTGATGGAGAGGGGACAGACACACTATATGCGCCCATATATACCGTACCCGAAATATGAGTATCTTGCCCCGCTCGGCTGGAAGGGGCCCGTTCTCGTCACTCAGAGCCGATCCGCCGATGAAAAACACTAGCAGGATTATTTCCGATGAGCAAACTGTGAACGGGAATTAACGAAAGTGGCTCTGCCAAAAAAGCGCTGTTCAGAGATCAAATCAGTAGGGAAAGAGAGGCGGAGGTTCTCCCCCCAGATATGGGCTAGAGCTCACTCATGTGGGCCCGCCAAGAACCGTTGATACAGTTTCCAAGCGATTGTACTTCCAAGTGAGAAATCAGTGCCATCGCATGCGCTCCTGTCGCTCCACCCCAGTGAAAAAGTCACCAACTTCACTAAGACGCTTTTCCAAATTCTTTTGCTCTCTTTTGTACTTCTGCTCTACTTCAGCTACCCCTCAGTCCCTTTTGCCCCTTTTGTTCCTTTTATTACTTCTAGTTTCCACCCCCCCCCCCCCCTTTTTCTCTTTCTCCTTTCACGCTTTCTTTTTTTTCCTTTTCCAATTCTCGTTCTCCTTTGTTTCTGCTATCCTTATTGTGGTGGTCTTTTATTTTGCCTGTCCCCACTCTTATGATACCTATTTCATCCCTTATCAATCTTTCTCTCTCCGCAGTTCTTCCCCCCCCCCCAATGAAAAGCTGAGAACATTCCAATATTCGCAGAAAAATAGGTAGTTTTGGGAGCCCTGGCAACTTTCAAAATCAGAAATTCTCGAAATAGATTTAGTTACTCGTACTATGCGGCTATATAAGCCGTCACACCGTTAAAGCCTGCACAAATTAGCCAAGTCCTAACCAGGATCAACTATATTCCCGGGGGCATCACAGTGTGACAGCAGCTCCTCACAGGCATTAGTCTAGTAATATTCCTCGTATAATAGGTACACTACCAGATATCACAGACCAAACGACAAATAGACCAGGACAGGAGATTTAGATCACAAAAATAGCATTAGAAAATACGAATTATCACTTCAACTTCTATTGCGCCTCCTCCTCCTCCCCCTCCCGTCTGTGTGGAAAGGTATGCAGGGTAACACTTTTTTAGGATATTACAATACGCCCGGCGGCATAACCATTAAATTTGTCACATTTTTTGTGAGAAACCAAGTATTATACCAGTACACAGCTTATCCTTCCAGACCCAACGGAAAGAAGGAGGGAAATAATCTTTGAGAAATTCCAGCCACTTAGGACCTTTTCGAAATGGATATCGAGCGAGCCCTGTAGTAAGTAACTAACCGGTTTGAAACTGTTTATGCTAAAGGCATAGAATTATTCAAAAAAAAAAAACTATATAAAAAAAACTCTGTGCTATGGTATCAAAAATCTTCCTTTCATTCGGGTATTATACTACTAGTCCATTCGATTAACCATAGCAAGCAAAGCACCACAGGGCTAGGGTTCACTCATAGACGTTGCTTAAAGGAGGCTAGCAGAGAGAGCTATCGTAGCTCCATCTACCAACGATCCGGCCCGCGGGGGGGGATATGGTATGTACAATACCGGTAGACTCCCCAGCAAGCCCAATAATATAACAAAACCACATGGACTTTACCATATGAGACGCGACTCTTCCATCTCTGCAACATTCCTTCCTTCCTTCCTTCCTTCCTTTCCTAAATTCCACACCTCCCTGTTGATCACATCCCATAGGCACCGTACGGATATGGGAGCGTCAGCCCACCTGCTAGCAAGACCCCACCGGGACCACCAAACAGCTCAAATCCAAGAAAAGGAAGGAAAAAAACAGAAAAAAAAAACAAATGAAATGAAATCAACTCAAATGCGAGAAGAGAAAGAGAAGTTTATCGGCCCCTTCCTCCATTACAAAAAAAAAACTAAAACCCGTATATCCCAGGATCCAAACATCCGGCGAGCCCTACGGTAGGTAACTCCGACCCCCTCGAACTTGCTACTCACACAATCCCAGCAACAATCCCCCCACGGGCCGCCTCCCACCCATTTTTTCACACCATCTCACTCGGCTCACAGTCTTCTGTTTTGTACGATACCTCCTCCGGCAATCCAGCTTCACCCTCTTCGAGCTTCTAATAAGCCACAAGACCCCCTGCTAACCGCAACTACTACTAGTATTATAGTACATCACATCCACTATCAGAATGGTACACGAAGACCAGCACGCAAAACCGGGTCCGCCAAAAACCTGATGCATAGTGGCCCAACTTTCGTACAGTGATACAAGGAAAATATGAAACTCGACAGCGATTCCTCCAAGCTCTACAAAACGCCTTTCAAGAAAGGGAAGAGAAAAGAAATAAGAAATTAAGAAAAAAACTACACTCTGAGGAGCAAATTCAGGAAGAATGAGGATAAAAAAGCGGAAATCGCGACCTCTTCCTTTCTCTCCCCCGCCCCCAACTATCTACCAAGGGACACAAAAAGAAAGGTAATAGGAAATGTAGAAATTCTCGCGAGGAAAAAAGAAAGAAAACAAACAATAGGCATTCGTATCATCAAGTGGCATCTCAACTGTCATATGGCTATTCTAATTCCCCCGCCCAAGGCCGTAGTAGCCATGCCATACCTCACTACTACCTTCATCATTGCAGAGAAAGTAGAACCTTGCTTTAAGAAAAAATAAAAGCAGGAGAGGAGAAAACTAATCGTACGGTCGTATAAAAAAATGAGAATAAAAAAATACAAGCAACTCTGAGGAACCCAGATGTCCAAGCTGCGCAACTCCAACATCTAGCGGAACCCCGAGAGGACGAAGGAGAGAAAAAAGTCTCAAGAAATTTGCAAGCCGGTTCAATCCAACAGCAGTTCTGGATCCTCATACTATCCTGATCTATCACAAATAAAAAAGCAACAGCGCACCTCCGTTAACAGACGTGGTCACGTTATAGATAGATTAAGAAAAGACATGAAAGATAAAGGCAGAACCGCTCCAAGACAAATTACGAGGCCCGGCAACGAAAGGAGGATATTTTAACTGAAAAGGGCTTTTCGTGCCATATAAGTTAGACATGAAATTCTACTCCACGACTTCCTGCACAGGTATAACATTAATAAGTTAGCTCGCTTAGTAGAAGGGGCTGCACTCTTACTTACCGTTTATAGGATTGAGCATTTTTTCTTTTTCTGTAGCGCAGGAGGCTCCAGAGCAGCGACAATCGCCTGTGACATGTCAAGATATATTAATAAACCCACACCAAATATTTCAAAGCCATGGCTGGCCACATACCTCGTCAAAAACGTTCTTGAGACCCTTTTGGGTCAAAGCCGAACATTCGACATACCTATTGCCAGTTGTATTAGCATTCTACCAACTATCAGATACCCAAGAATGGGATAAATGGTCCTAGACGAGAAATAAAACATGGCATACTTTATTGCGGGGGCGGGAGGTTCATACTTGACGGCTGATAGGTCTTTGGCGAGTTGTTCACCCTGCTTAAAAGTGATGGGAGATTGACGCTGCTTGGCCAACTTCTCAAACACCGCCGGATCGTCACGAAGATCGACTTGGGTTCCTAGATATTACGAACAAAAGATTAACACGTGAGGCATTGTAGTAAAAAAATAAAAAAAGATAACACTCACCAACAATCAAGCACGGAACACCCGGGCAATGATGTCTAACCTCGGGAAGCCATTTCTCCTATAACGTAGTAGTAGTTTATTAATCATCGACTCTTGTTTATCCCAAACCAGGAAAGTATGGGAGAGACAAACTTTGACATTCTCAAAACTGGCGGGAGAGGTGACACTGAAACAAATCAAGAACACGTCGGTCTGAGGATAGCTCAACGGTCTAAGTCTATCGTAATCTTCCTGCCCGGCAGTATCAAACAACCCAAGAGTGTACGGCTCATCTCCGATCCTAGTGAAACCAAAATATAAGTACCCAGCTCAATTATACCCAATTGATAATGGGAGACTCACATAACAGTCACAGCATAGTTATCAAACACGGTAGGAACATATTCGCTCGGAAACTTATTGGTAGTGTATGAAATAAGAAGGCAGGTCTTCCCAACGGCTCCATCACCAACGACAACACATCTGTAGAGCACAAAGTCAGCAAAATAAAGTGGGATAAATTACGGCATGCAATATCCGATATCTCCAAGCTCCTCTCATCTCAGAGGATCGCGTGTTTGCGTATTACTCCCACAACCCAATCCCGGTCACTCCGACACCGCTAACTCCAGTAACGGGCGTCTCCACTACCACCCCAATTCAAAGACCGCACAACCCCGAGAAAATATGGCAGGGATGGAAAATCCAAGAAGGCAGATGGGAGAGACGGCAAAACCTACTTGATAGTTGCAACAACCATTTTGACCCCTACAACTAGATTAGAACTTTTTATACTTCGTAAACCGGCCTGCGTGAGCTTTTCGAACTCGGGGGTGGTTGGATTGCGGATACGAGAAGTGGTGAGGTTGGCTATATAAAACGAGTCAGAGGATTGATTAGACCGGGAAAATAAATGTTTGTGGTGGTGTGAAAGGCGCAAGAGGTGGGGCATTGAGAGCTAGGGCTAGAAGAATATAGGGCACGGGGGAATTCTCCACTTGGCGAGAATAGAAAATCTTGTAGCGGTGAAGGCTGAGAAGTTCAATGAATAAGAAAAGAGAGGGGATACAAGTGAGGTGACATAGTATAGGTAGACAACGTGTTTGCGCAGTCTTGAGGCGGTAGGAAGGAGGAATTGAAGTTAGGGTGAATACGTACACGGTACGTCTAACCAGGTAAATTCCAGTAGAGGAAAAGATACAGGGGAAAGAAAGAGGAAATGGGAGAAGTAAATACACAATGGAAACGGTGACCTGCTGGGCAGCGAGAATGGGAGCTGGTGACAATGTGGAGAAGGAAACGGCTTACCTAGAAACGCAAAGCTAAGAATGAATCGGAAACGGGGGCGGTGGTCGAGATATGGTGCGGGGGGAGAAGCTGGAAGCGAAAGACACACGTGGTGGGGTAGCAATCGGACCGTAGTTAAATAAACAGACCTGGGCTCTGTCCGTCAACCTCTGTTGCTTGATATTTGGTGTTTCTTTTCGGGGAAGTGCGTTGTTTCCGTGGGGAAAAGGGGCTCTGCTGGGGCTACTATAGGGTGGCTTATTGTCGTGATCGCTCGACCAGTTGTCCAGGAGAAAGGATGACTTTCCCTTTAGCTTTATCGCGTGGATTTACTGTTCGAGAGTGATGTGTCCGGATAGGAGATGAGTGCGGGATGACACGGCGATGATGTGTGGGAGGAAGTGTTGGCTTGCTACTGATGATGGAACGAAAGGGGAGACGGAGAAGTGTGGTCGAGTGGTAAGGTTGCTGCTGCTGCTGCTCTGCTGCTGTTGGGCTCAGGGTTGGGTTGCCTAATACCTGCCTGGTTGGCGTTGCGTCCTCTACCGAGGCCTTGACCAACCTGATTGGTCAAAAATGGCGGTGAAAGACTGGAAGGTGGCCGGACGGTGAATAAACAGAAAAGGGTGCTCGTGCAAGAAGGCAATTAAAAAAAATTGGGAAAAAATTAAAATTATGATTGTTGTTGTTGTTCCGATGCAGGCAGGTCTCTGATAGCCCTTCCGAGGAATCATGTTTTTTGATAGGAGCACAGCAATAATATGGTATAAACAATGTTATTATTATATGACAATTCCGATTTTCTATTCATTTTACTTTTTTACTTTTTTTCTGTTGCCTTCCGCCTCGAAAGTGTCCTTTGTGCTTCATGGTATCTCATCATCGTTCTCACCTCCGGGTGCCGGAGCCCAATCAACCAATATCCGTATATAGTCTAAGGGGTCCGCTAACTAACTACAATTCGATCAACTCCGCGTTCTCACACTTTAATCTCTAATAAAAGTAAGTAATAGGAAAATCAGCCGTTTCAAACTTTTATTCGTTTAAAGAAGAGACGCACAATTATCATCGTGTCGTTCTCTCAACTCACCGGCTTTCTCGAACAAGCACCGCCTCAGCTAAATCTGTCGCAAACAGCCTCCCGAAACCGTTAGATACGCTCTTTGTCTACCCCTGCCAAACCAGAATTTGTAGTCAGCATTGCAAAAGAAAAAAAGATGTTGAAGGAAAAATCAATCCTTCGCTTCTCTTGGAGCTACCGTTAACCGAACAGGAAGGCTTTCGCCTCGTGTTACCTTGCAGGCCAAGCACCCATCTCCCGTCTGTCACCCATCCTCAGCCTCATTTCGGAGGGCTCTGCTCATCCCGTCAATGCTATCAGATTCCACCGCGTACACTTGTACATTCCGACTCACAGCACTTGCGACATAAAGGTGCCCGCGAAGTTCAGGCGACGAATTTCTTCCCCCTTTTACCATTTTATCCTGCGAAAGTACAGTAGAGGCGGAGAAAAAAAACACCCGCACCGGTCATCTAAAGGGGAGAGTAGCTTCTCTACTCGGATGCTAGGGATAACCAATTGTCGCAGCTTTGTATGATCGTCGTCAGGGATGATACCTACTTCCATTGACCTGTTTCCCCAGTCTTGTTCTCGAGTTCACCTGGGCATCGCGATAAATACCGGTAATTAAATTCAACCGGGACACAGTACGCATGATGTCTGGGCAGATGTTTTCCAGGTATCGTTTCATTAGCCTTTGTGCAGTTCAATGAATGAACCCACGCGGAACTGCTCTCAGGGTCCAATGACGCAAAGACAAAAGGTGATATGAGGCTCTCGGAACGTGTTTGGTTCTTTCGGGACTCGGAAAATCCGGGGTACATGAAGCATTCCTTTTAATTGGTTCTTTGCGAGCGCCCTTCGCAATCACAGCAGCATCCTCCGCCAATTATGATTTGAATAGGTTACGGGTGCCCTCCCACCATGGTATTTTTACAGCCGATGTTGGCTATTTTCTGCACTAGTGGCTTGGGTGCAGGCGCTTTGAAGTGCGTATTGGTTGATAGTTTCGGGCTACTATGGCCCTGCCGGATAGACTAGAACCATAAATACCGCGACAAGACTAGAAAATACGCAGGCAAAATTCTATCGTCTTTCCTTGCGCTATTTAAGGCTACGGTAGTTAGTGGTCTCTATGCAAACCGTGGCGTTGAACTGACGGATAGGCATAGCAGCATGGCTGCTCTGGGAATTTCCTAGCCCCCAGCAGCAACCACTTACCATATTTGAAGAATTTTGCATTGACAACTGAATTGCCACATCAGCCCAAGGATCACAACCTGCTCGGAATTGTCAAAAGTTTCTTCCCCCTATTATTAACTATCAAGATTTGCGACAAAAGTAGACCCACGGAAAAGGTAATTAACAACTCAAAAGAGGGGCGAGGTTACTTCTATTTCATAGAGCCTGTATCGGCAAGTAGATGCACGAGTTTACAGGTGAAATACTTACTCGAGTATATTTAATAAGACGAAGGTGGTATACAGGTAACCACTTGGAGAAAAGTTAGGCACTGCCTTTCAAGTTGCTATTGCTTTCCTAATCCTGTGATTGATTCCCTACTCAAATACGGCCATCATTACTAACAAATTTATGGAAATCAAGAACTACGATATCTTAAAATGTAACGGTGAAAAATACTACCTGTTAGGGGCTTCTTTTTTTCAAACGATCATAAATGTTGGCTTCTCGCGAGTGGAACCATAGCTACTGGCGATAGAACTTCCGTTTTCGGCCACAATACCATACCGTGATACCTCCCATCCATTGTAAGAGGAGGTATTCCTCAACAGCCCCAAATCCTCACCCCCCCCCTGAGGCATAAATCTCAAGCGATAATCCTTCCCTCACCCAACCTGCCATCACACCCACACCTGCCGGGTCCGCATACATGCCAACCAGGGTTGCTTCAAGAAACCCATCCACCCTTTGTACCCGAGCCGACTCGTATCGCATAATATCCGACGGCCCCCCACCTACAATACCCCCACTCACATTTCACCCCCTGCTTTCCCCTGTTGACGTTATCGTCTTGGAACAGGGCTATGCCCAAGCCCCTACCCTACCCTTGCCATGGCATACTCGAGCGCTGTATCATACTCGAGTATCATACTCGTATAATACTCAAGTGCATGCATTTGGGCTGCACTAACCCGCATTCCCGCACCCTGAAACCCGATTCGGTAAGCTGTCATGAGGAGAGAGCAGAGGCCGAAGGGATGGTGTAGGAAGGGTTGGGTCAAGTAGTATCATAGAAAATATGAATAGGAAGATCTACATGGTTGCTTAGCTCAAGCTGAACGAAAAATATATCCTCAAGGGCACCATGGTGTGGCCCGCACCACCCGAGCCATTTGGCCTGCTGACCTACGTGAACACGGAAGATGTGAAAGGATATATACTTAGCGACTTATAGTCCGGGGGTGATCCAATATCCTTGATGCGTGGTTTCAAGCTTTATCTAGTCCCCGTTTTGCTATTGACCCATCGATGATCACCCGCTTTCCTGTGGTACTGATAATAGAGCGGCGCTATTACTGCTTTGCCGTACGCTACCAAGATGATAACCTGAGTGCTCATCAGGTGCCTCAAGTGAGATGACTCATTCATATGGTAACTAGGGATCGATCTAACGACAACCTGCGATGGAGAAACCTAGTTGGTGGAGCTGGTATCGCTGAATTTCAATACCGAGTGATGTGTGGTGATTGTGCTCGCCGGTGCTTACTACAGAATTAAGAGAAGACTATTATTCCGAAGGATGTCTTCGAGTTGCAGTATCGGAATTTAGGGAAGAGTGTGTAAGCCCAATTGCTATAGCTTGTGCTATGATAGGTATTGACCCTCTGATGAGCGTGAGCGTGAGGGATCGCAACCAGTTTAGGTTCAGGGCAACATCTCCCCCCCCCCCCCCCCGAAGAGGGAAATTAGGATGGGCCATGGGGGTGGAAGCTCAAAGCAGGGGGGAGATAAGATGTGGGTAAGGCAGGAACTCTACAGAACCTAATGAGGCTCAAATATTTAGCTCAATAAAGACATTGGCATCCTGCCTTCTAGGAATGGTTATCTAAGCTTTAGGCAAATTGATTTAACGAGAGATCAATCATTTCCGTGCATATTCAACAAACGTCAGCCAACCAACTAACAAACAGTAGCCTCCAATGGCTAAGAAACCACCTACCTCCTAACAAACAACTCCACCTCAAAGCACTTCGAATACCTCCGCCCAACAGCCTCAACCCCCTCGGTATGCCATCATTCTCCTCCCGAACCTCCTCCGAAATCTCCGCGCCACTTGTCCTAGCCGCCCCGGTAATTGGGGCAATGGCAATCATCACCCTCGCGGGTCTCTTTTAGTTACCCTCTTTGGCGCCAGCTGCGCACTGGTAACCCCTGCTTCTCAGTGCTTTAACCCTATCCGACCCCTTTCTAATGCCACTATTAGGGGGAGCTCAATCTGGCCCGCGAGGAACTCCTGACCAAGCGGAGAGTGTCTTTAATAGGGATATCCAGCTCGGCGCAGGCAGCTGTGGCGCAGTCAGCGGAGTCATAGACTATAGTAACCTTGATCCCAACCAACCGGATTAGGTAATAGAGTGTGCTCGAGGGATACCTCCGACGGACCAATTCCTCCAGCTTCCTTCCCAGGAGTGAGCACACCCTGCTGTTGCCCTAATGTCTTCCTTAGCCGGGACTGAGCAATCGAGTCTCCCCCAGTGAAGAGATCAACGGATTTCGTTCTCTCGAGAATGGGCAGGATTATTTCGATGCTATTGTGTAGGCATGTTGCGTCGACTTCCAAAGCGAAAGTAGATGGTTCCGGCCACCGTTGACGCCGGGAACTGCTTTTCCGCGACGGGGGTTTGTGATGAGGCAGTGGCGAGGGGCTGGATATCGAGAAAAGCACTGCGCTGAGTGGAGACCCTAGGGACGTCTTCTGGTCTGGTTGATACGGCATCATTATATGTTGTAAAATTTCATTGCCAGCTTGCTGCTGACAATCCATTTCGCGATCCTGGAAAGCGCCGGCATAAATGTGATAGCTTGAAAGCTTGTGTGGTTTGTGCGATGATCTTCAGTAGGATTGAGGAGGACTACTCTTATAATGCCCTTGAGAATTGGCTAATATACTCTGGTGGATGTATTTCCAATGCAGTGAGATACCTGATCCGGGTCTAGTATGTGCTCGTTACTACATTTCCTTAATACTTCCATCACCTTCACTCCAGCCAGACACATTCCTTAGCTCTTAGTTCATGTCTTGTCAGCTGACCAGCACTGACAGGATGGCGGTTTCTGGGGGAAATTCTTGCATCATTATCTAATTTACGTTTTTGAGAATAGGGTTGTAACTTCCCAAGACTGCGTTCGGACTTCTGGTGCTGGGGGCGTCCGCATGTTGTGCGTTTTTGCTAATGCCGGGGAGCTGTTCCAGCGCTCCTTTTTCACCTTGTTTAGAGCAGCCCAGAATGCTCTTATTATGGCACTATAACGGGATACAGTGCGCTAGTGGGGAAAATTATTGGGGTAGTCTTTCCAAAGGGGAAGTTCACTTTACCAATCAAGGAATATCTCTGGATTATAGAAGTTTTAGTTTTGGATTCCTCGCCATCCTAGGGAAATTTCCTCCATGAGAGTGTCGTCCCCGGGATATAATAGCGGGAGGTGACTGTCCGTTGGTCCCGCGGCCTAACAACCAAGGGCCGGCGATTGAGGATGAGAACAGGGAAGGTTTTCCATGCATAACTCTCTAACTAGTGGAGGTAGTTGGGCGTGAATAATTCCCGTGAGCGGCTCTTTTGGTGGCCCAGGGGCCTGGGGGTAGAAAGACACATCCCGTGTGGAGAAATTTTGCAAGGGCGTTGTTTAATTGACTTTAGTTCAGTATGTGATCCTCACCATGACCACCTCGATATAGTCCTTAGAGAAGACCCAAAGCATCGGATTTGGTCCAACCTCTACCAACCAGTAGGCCCAGGTTCCGTTCGGTTTGGGGGTGTCCGGAAGGCATGGTGAACCCCCGATAAAGCACCACCGGAGGATAGCAAGTGACAAAGAGGAAAGCTAATACTAACTACCGATCCGTTTCAGTTCCAAATTCTATAGACTTGGCCAGCCTACACCTCCAGCGCCAGAGGTGCGGTGGTTGTGAAAGGTGAGGAGCAAGAGGTAGACCCGTATCCCTCGACCACGGTTCATTGGGAGCGGTGTTCGAGATCAGGGGAGGAGCTTCAAGACCCCTTATATATTATCTTGGCTATGAAAAGAGGTACGTGAGAGAAACCAAAGCTCGAGATCAGTGAGGGCTCGGGTAGAGAAGTGCGTGAGAAATATAGTAATCGTGACAAAGGGTGATGAACTGAATTTGAGGAAGCTAATAAAACAGGAATCTACCCGGGAACTATGAGGAAATGCACAGGCCCATGGCTAACACACGACAAACTGGAGCTGACAAGTTACAAGCCACAAGGAGCCAGGGAAACAAGCCTGTGGGAGAAGTACCTGGATTCCCACATTCTTTCCTGCCGTCACATCCAAATCTAGCCCCCGCCCATCTGTCGCAGTTCAGTCAGGGATCCCTTACTACCTCTCATATGATTAGAAAGATGCTGGGATATTGGCATTATCTTACTCTCGTAGTACTTGTACCATCTGACCAGCACTGCACCATACAAGAAATCGCTCGGCTGCAAATGTCAGATCATTGCCAAATCATACCAAGCAGCTACGGAGGCACAATCTTGCCCCTGAGCCATAAGCCTGCCCCACATGCTAAGGCTAAGACGCCAGAGGAGTCAATTAGGACCTCCAACCAAAACCCCGGGAGAGAATCCCTAGCAAGAACGAACCGACTACCATCACACCCGGGTATGGGCGCTAGTGATGGGATAGCCAGGGGTTCGAAGTCACCACGCTATTACTCTCAGGTATGATGCCACAAAAACGATATAACCTGGCATGCATGCATGATGCTGGGAAGAGTGAAAAAGAAAAAAAGTTCCCAAATCTCACAAGCACCAACGCCGCCACCACCATAGATCGATCTACATCTCCCACCCAAACCGCGAACCAAACGAAGCGAAGACGCCGGTGCGGTTGATACAAACAAATCATTGGGTTGACCACTTACCCATCATATTATTATTATACCCCACCGCCATCATACCGGGGCACTGCACTGACTGCTCATCTTCGAACCCGCTATGACACAAGACACCGCATAACTCTCACATCCGGATGATAATATGACGCTAGCTAGCCAGGATTCCGAAACCAGGTTGGCGAATGCCCCGAACTTGTTTTCAGTGGTTGATCCCGGTGGCGCACAGTACGTACAAAAGCGGATAAAATGTGCATGAAAAAGTGGGAGTGGCGTGCCAGGCTGATGCGAGCTTCGCTGCTATGATATAATGCAAATCCTGCACTTGCAAGTACAATGAAGTGTCCAAGTAACGGAAACAAGAGTGGAATGGCCAAAAAGAAGAAGAAAAATAAATCCACTATATCTCAAATCTCCAGACGAAACTAGAACAAACCTAACGCTACTAGAACAAAACAGACTAACATTAGGGAAGTGCATGTACAGGGTAGAGTAAAGGCACCACCCACCACCAAAACGCGCATTTATAGCTACTCGACAGAAGCCTCCGTGGAATGGGACCTCTCTTTGGTCGTGGAACGTCCCCCTCATCAGACCATTGTAACCTCCATTAAAGAGAAGCTTCGTTTCACGATGGCCTTTGCCAAGTTGCTGTGCGTGCTACCGTGGGGCATTGGCTGTGGGTGATCGAACATTCAGGGATCAGTGAGATATCGGAGCTTCTTGCTTGTTTGAGCAAATTCAATGGCAAATTCACTCTTTTATTTTCTATGGTGGCAATCCCCAGGCCTCCAGAATCTGTGAGCGCCCGATCATCCATGGCCGAACCCGAGTATCATACATACATGCATGTAACAGCACACAACACCCCACGGCCAAGTCCACGCCCGGCCTCCGGCCCCCGAATCGGCTCGCCCGGGCTCCGACAACCCCCGACAACTCATCTATTATCAACACCCCCCCCCCCACCAATCCCCAAAAATGAAGAGGAAGAGGAAAAAAATCAATTAAATTGCCCATCCCAACTAAACCAGTCAAAGTCCAGTGGACCCCTCATAGCAGCCTGCTCCATCTGCAACTGAAAACCCTCGGGCTCCGCCACGAGCGCTTCAAGGTCTAAGCCGAACCCAGAGGGCGCAGTACCGGCCTCCGACGCGGAAGAGAATGCGTGGTCCGAATACGGCGCTGCGGCAGAAGTGGTAGGTTCGTAGCTCATTATGTCGGATGCGGGCCAGCGGAGGAAGTTTGCGGCGTGGAGGTCCACCTCCGGTAAGTCATCCAGGCCCAATGGTGGAGATTCGGTGTTTGAGTTTGAATGTGAGCTCGAGTGCGAATGCATGGGTGGTGGTGGTGGTGGCGGTGGTGTGGCGGGGAATACTTGCTCGACAGAGTCGGCGGGGAAGGCCGTTGTGCCGTAGAAGCATCCTCCGAAACCTTTGCGGGAGGCACGGGCGTTGTCACGGTCACAGGACTCTGGCCGAGCTTCTTCCCCTGCGCTGCGGTGGTGCTGGTATGGTGACGAGACTCGAGGCATGTCTTCCTCCACCGAGGTACGTTTTCGCTTTCCCGCGTGTTCCCGCGCGAGCTCTAACTTTCCGTAGTTCTTTAGGAAGGTCCCCGCCACACGAGTGAATGCTGAAGCGATTTGCAGCAACTTTGCTGCCCCTTCGGACTTTTCTTGCATGCGGCGTAGATACGATACCAGGCTCTTCATCAATTGGAAATCGACGGTTTTCGATGTCGGAGCGGTAGGATTACGAATCACGGCGGAGAAGAGGATGAAGAAGGATGTGAAGGGATAGTACTGGAAGAGCCTGACGCAATAGTTAGATGAGGGTGGACGGCAGTCGAAAGGGGGGAGTGAGTTACCAGATTATCATTCCGCTGTTGGCCACGTCAAGATTGCCCTCTACAACTTCGTTTATAATCCGGATACTATCTCTTGCGCTCTCTAGGCAGTTGCTGTCGCTCTGCACCCAGATCGCCATGTCCGGGCGAGCCATGCGGTGGACGAGAGTGAGGCTGCAAAGGTAACTGAATTTTTGCTCCAGTTTCGAGAAGATAGCTAGCGGCGCCGTCGCCGCGCCTTCGTTTATCGCCGCGCCCGGGCTACCAATAGCGTCGAATACTGCTCGAGATTGCGCCCACCAAGCGCGCAATTCCAAATCTAACTCCACTATTGCCTTTTCCTTCCCCGCCGTTTCCTGTCGTGTTGCCGCGGCAGAGTACAAACGCATGTATATGCTGCTTTGGATCTTGGCTAGCTTTATCAAGGCGATAAAGTTTGCGGAAAAAAAATCTTTCCCATCGCCTTCGGGCAGCTCAGTATCACAGTCAAAGTCCGGAAGGCAGGTCGATCGTCCGAATGTCAAGGATAAGCACTTATCTAGGATGTACACGTTCCAGAAAATTGCCTTTCGCTCTTCTAACTCTACTTTGGAGAACGGGCACGGCGACGGGGGGCGACGGTGCAGACCAATCGCTGTTGCGAGCCGCGCAGCGCCGGACATCAATGACCAACAGAGGCCCGGGCGGGATATTTCTACTGAGATCACAGCCTGGAGCGGGTTATCATCCATGCGTATAGACGAGCGCCGGAGCATACTCACCCCAGTCATAAGAGCCTGCACATTACGCAGCCTTGGCGCCATAAAAACCTCCAAATCGTCTATCGCTGCCCAGGCATTGAGGAAGAAATCCCGTCCCATACTCGCATCAATATCCTTTCGTGAGGTGCTCTTACTATACATTCCAAATAACATCACATTGTTGAAGCAGACCAGCCATGCACGATCTTCACTAAGTTTCTTATCTCCCCCGTAGAACCGATTCACATCTTCCTCAAACCGTGTCCGCTCGAATATCGGGAACCAAACATGGACAGTTTTGAAGTATTCTATCGCATGCAATTAGCCATAGCCCTCCCCGGCGAGGAACAAAAAACAGGGCAATACCAGCAATCAGGTCCTCAGCAATCTCCCTCCGGGGAATACCCATATTCGCACTCCCAGCTCCCATTCTCAATTCCCTGTGCCCGTAATGTGGAAACCATGCTGCAACATTGGTAGATATAGCGCTCAGCCCCCTCAGTGCACCAACAGTCTCCGCCTGCGCCGGCTGTGACAACATGCTCTCCACCGAAGCCCCAATATTCCCATCCGCACTGACCCTCATAGGGTCGCTTGCCCCCCGTCGGCGATGCGAGCCGCCTACCTCGCTACCCGGCGAACTAAGCCGCAATTGCTCCTCTGCCAGGGACCCCGCTTCCGAGGATAGCATCATTAAGGATGACGGGCCGAGGTACTGTACCTCTCGCCGTACAGGTATCTTGTACGTTGTAGCCAGCGGACCACCGTTATTTAGCTGTGGCGTCTGTGGCGTTCCGGGACTGCATTGTGATTGCGTGTGACTGCTCGAAATAATAGTCCTTGAATTGAACGCTGGCGGAGGCGTAGACGTCAGGTTCGAGGACTCGAGCGCAGAGACTAATCGCGCCATCGTAGCCTCCATACGGTCTAGGCGGTCGTGCACTTCTTCAAAGCGGTGTGCACTGTGTTCATAAGCCCAGTTAGCTTCAGGATGTCTCCCGACGCGCACATGATCGGGGCCGGGGGGAACTCAACTTGCGCGAAGCCTCGTTATCGCGCTTCTGCCGCTCCGAATACGTGCACGCCGTCTTCCATGATCGGCAGTTCTGGCAGGTGGGTTTCTCGCGGCCGCATCGTACCTTTGCCCTCACGGTTCCCCAATAAGCTTCTCCTATCCGTAGAGTATTCCTCCGAGGTGGTGTGGGGTGTGCAGCAGTGAGGCACAGGGGGGGGGGGGGGGGGGGGGTTTTTTGTTTAAAAAATTATTTTAACGAAAAATGGCCCACCCCGGTTTTATCG
>Ga0307513_10003850_pt1 | contig 20188 bp, 8 predicted proteins | sample 15_EM_MG_FD_202174 | JGI IMG/M metagenome (GOLD analysis project Ga0307513, IMG submission 202174) | Populus trichocarpa ectomycorrhiza microbial communities from riparian zone in the Pacific Northwest, United States - 15_EM | ecosystem: Host-associated > Plants > Roots > Unclassified | place...
CCTCAATTTCAACCACAGTTTTAACCAAACACCTATTTTTTCAAACCAACCTCAACTAAAAGTACTTTTTATAAAACAACTTTTTTCAAACCACAACCACAACAGCTACCGCAATACCAAACACACTTTAAACCTCCTAGAAAAGCAAAACTTATTAGACTTTAAATCATAAATAAAGTTACGACTTAGGGTTCTATTTGTAATAATCCTATTTCGACCAGTTACTTCGTTGCATGTTGTTGTCTTCATTGTGTTTCTGTTTGCATTAGAACGCAATAATTATGATTAAATTAAGTAGGATCTAATGTTGATGTAGGTATGATTAAGTTACAAGGAAGTGATATATATGATTTTGATCATCTTGCTCAGGACAACATTTGAGTATATATTCACAAAAAATAAAACTTCTGGTCATTTGGGTTTGGCTCAAATTGTTAGAATATGGTCATCTCCTTACTCGAACGACTTCTCCTTACTTGAGCTTTTCTCTTCTGCTCGTGTTTTTTTTATGTACATTATTTTCTTCTCTAATTTTTAACTTAAGCAATAAAGAGTCTCGTGTTCCTGACATGGAACTTGTGTTGAATCATGTTGTCAGAAACATTGAGCTCAAAGAGAAAAGCTCATATCAAGCCCCATCACCACAACTCAGAATGCAATCATGGAAAGCCATTTTTTTACCAAAGTTTTCAAGACTTCATCAATAATGCAGTATATAGAAAATTAAATAAAAGTTAGTTCATTCTCGTTTAATATTCATCACCAAAAATTTGTTCCATTAATGACAATTTGGAAACTCTAAAAGACGATGGAGTAACTAATCTCCTAACCATAGAAACTTCAGCTCCTCCAGAACTACAAATCTCTCATCAATTTTGTGTTTATCAATGATGTTCTAGCTATAAAAGAATAGCTCCACACTCTTCAATTTTCTCAATGGGAAATACATCACCTAACTTTGCTAAATGCATAAAAACAACTTTAGTTCATTAAAGGAATGGAGCAAAAAGACGACAAGCACACTCATATGATAACTCTTTGAATGGACTGTAATTATATAATATAATATGATAATATTAGATTGACAATAATGACGCGCGCGCACACACACACAAATGAACATAAAGCATATGGAGAAAAAAACGAACTGATAGCATATTGAGCTTGAAAAACAATATATCGATGAACCATAATGGGTATAGTAGATGTTAGAGTTGAAATTGATAGTGATGAGCTAATCGAAATGAATAAACATAAGTGGTGAGCCAAAGTAATATCCATGAATCTTAAAGATGTTAAATAAATTAATGAACCCATAATTAAACTACGTTTGACTTATGAGTCAATCCTAGGTTGATTTGGACTATGAACTATATATGATTGCGATGATTTTGTAGAAGTGATTAAGTTAAATCATGAATAAGAATTGGATATGACATTGTCATGAATTTGATTTATTTAGAAATGCAAGTGGTGAATGTAACAAGATGAGTAAAGAAATATGTTGTTAATGGAGGTATTATTGTGAGTATGACATCGGCAATTTCATTCATATAAAGAAGAAAGGGAGAGAGTTCATCAATTGTTGGAGAAAACATATTACATTGAAAATATATATATATATATATATATATATATATATATTTGTGTTTGTTAGAATTTTTGTGATATTGTGTATATATATATAGAATTTTTGAAAATCTATATGTTTCCAAGTATCATCCATTGAAGGTTCCTAATAAAGTGATATCGATGTACTTAGCTTTTATTATTGGAAATGCACTTATAAAGTCTGATAATGTTTTGTAATTAAATTAAAGTCTAATAGTATATCATTGTAATTATGAATTAATTGATGGATTGTAAGATTGAGATTGCCTTATGGTATTGTAAAAAAAAAAAACATTACCCTAAACTTCACATATAAGATAATTACAAATATGAAAATTATACAAAAAAAAGTACAGGACATTACAATGTGAGAGATAGTTAGTAGATTCTTTAGAAATCCATTGTAATGACCTCATTTAATATTTAAAATTTCAATGTGATTAATATTTTAATTTGAGTAAAAAGCCAGGGATTTTTTTAAAAAAAAAAATCTACCAAAGTTCCCACAAAGTTTCCTTTAGAAATATTAATACTAAGTTACTGACAACATAAAAAGCCAATCTTTACAATCAATTCTTTCAAAGAGTCCAATCATCCTAGACGAAACCATTTTATCCTGGACTAATTTCACTACCCATTATCGAGCACTAGCCTCATTACTAAGTGACTAGTTCCATTATCCATTATCGGATAACTAGTTTTGTCGATTATTATCGAACATTAGTCCTATTATCAGGTAACTAGTTTTTCTTGTCCATTATCGGATACTAACCATAAATAATTCCACACATATTACGATAAAGAAAATATCAACATACCACATTTAATGAATTAATAGTTACTTGACTAAATAAGTTGTTAAATAAAAGTGTCAATGTGTCAAGTACCTACTTGATGTTCAAGCTTTAGATGCATTGCCTTTTGGTTGTATCTCTCCTGAATTTTAAATATTATACTATATCTATTCATTATTAGAACTTCCTTCCAAGTTCAAGTTTTATGCATATTCATTTTTCATCCATAGTTTCATTGCACTTTATGATTAAATATAATTCTCATAAGCATTTAACTCATCCATAATTTCATTTTCTTCTATCTTAGCCAAGACATGCACATAAGGAGGAAATGCGGATTAGTTCTTTACTACACAATTTTCATTTAAAAAAACAATTTTTTAAATAACACATTTCTCCATGTATGTTTCCTTGAATTACACATTTACCTAAAATTTCACACCAATTAAAACAACTAGCCCATCCTCTTTCTTTAATTAATATCGGGTTTGTATCTTACAATGTAAATATATAGTTCGATATTATACAAAATTGGTAGGAAAACATAAATCACAATTTTTGAAAGGATTGTTTTGGAATTTTGTATTTTTTTAATATATATTATTAAATATTATATAATATATTATTATAAAATATGGACTGGGTCGGCCCAACTAACTAGGTCGAGCCCAGCCCAAGAAAGGGTTGGGTTGGGCCGATCTTGGCCCAATAAATCTTTTTTTTACATGGGCCGAACCCGGCCCAACCATTTAGGCTAGGCTGGGCCAGAAACGGGTCCAAACCAAATCAATGCATGAACAAAACGTGAATTATAATTCATGTCCACTGTTCAATGACAATGGACATGGGGAGAAGAAGAAGAAGAGAGAAGGGTGTAGGTGAAAAGCAACCTAGCGTGGTGGCCGTGGCTGGCAGGCCTGGTATTCGACCACTAATGGAGAGAACGGTGGTTAAACCGGTGGTGGGTTACTAGAGGAGGTGGAAGAAAAAGAATTTGCACATGAGAAAAAAAGGTGGTGCAACCACCACATAAGGTGGTCAGGTGTCTATTTATGGTGGAGATGGTGGTGAGAGTGGTGGTGGCCGAAGGCCATGGTGGAGAGAGAAATAGGAGAAAATTCATTGTGGTAGTAAAAACCAGGGGATGAAGCTGATTTTCAACGATTTTTTGACCTAATTTTCTTCATGCTCAGGCATGAAATCCACCCTTATTTATAGGGGATGAAAGAGGGTAATATTGTCTACACAGGGAAAACATTTCAACCCTTGATTCGGTTAGAAAGGATTCCAACCGTTGGTTCAAAGTAGGCAACATGAACTGTCAAATCTAACAGTTCAAGGTTGCATGAGATGACCACTTTAGGCCGGCAGCGGGGCCGTTGTGTTGTCATTAAGCCAGAACGGACCACATGGAATTATAGAGAAATGTTAGGGGATCATTTGCGTGTAAGTTTGGTTAAATTTGGTGGAGAAATGAAGCATTAAATGCACTTGAAAAAATAGTCACCCAGATAGCTTTTTCAGCAAAATCAGGGAAGACAATGAACAGTAACCAGATGACGTGTCATCTGGTTCTTTAAAAAAAAATACAAAACGGTGTCGTCTAGGGTTAAATTAGGGATTTTTGTCCAACTTCAATTTAGTCCTTCAACTTTCAATGTTATTCAATTGCACCCCTAATTGACCCTAAACTTTTTATTTAATGTAATTAAGCCCTTGCTAAATTTCAATATTAGCCCCTAATTTACACGTCTTTTGCACTTTGATCTCTGGTCTCAAATTTATGCAACTTAACCTCTAATTGACCATTAAACTTTTAATTTCTTCAATTTCACCCTGGTTTCAATCAATTAAGCCCCCATAGTTGGTCGTCTTCTGCAAAATGATCCTTGGCTGTGAAATCTTTCAATTTAACCCGTAATTGACCTAAAAGTTTTAATTTTCTTGTGATTAAGCTCCTGATTTCAATCAATTAACTTGGTAAAAATTAAATTTGATCTCTTAAAATTTCAATATTCTCAATTAAGCCCAAATTGGGCTCTCAAACTTAATGTTTTACCAGTTAAGCCCCTAATAAAATTAATTTGACCCATTTAAAGTATAATTAAGTCTTTACACTTAATTAAATCCTTCAATTGGACCCAAATTAATTCTTAAACATAATTAAAATTTAATTTGGCCCATGATTAAATCAAATTGGCCTATTAAAAATTTAATTATGTCATTGGGCTTAAATTTTATGCAAATTCATCCAATAATCATTTAATTTGACCTTGAATTTGCATTTTTTTTCTCTATTTTTGGACATAATGGGATACAATTAGGCTTTGAATTTCCTAAAAAAATATAGTTTGTTTTTTTATGTATTTTTGAAATTCTTTCTGGCCTGCTTTCTCCATGTTGCTAGTCTTTATTTTTATTTTTTTGGTTTTTATTTTGGAAGAAAGTGAATTTTTGGGAATAACCCAGAATTGAGTTATGACAAACCTATCATATATTATGGTGAAAAACATGACCATGACACATGATTAAAAAAAAACAAAAGCCTCTACCTTATGGTCAAGCATTAAATTTCATTTTTTACCATTTTGAGATATTGCTAACGGGTACAGATAGGACACCGTATCCAAAATTAATAAAGATAGATAATAAGACCCTCATCAAGATGAAATATATGTTAAATATACATGGTGCTTGGGTTTGTAAGGACCAAATGAGTGCATAAGTTTAGGAAGAACATGATGAGGAAGAATACCAAATTATTGGTAGTGACAATGAATTTGAAGCCATGTTTGAGACCCCATCACTTGTTTTCTTGTTCAAAGAGGCTTCAACTAGTGCCTGGTTGACTAGAATAGGCATGGCTAGAGACGAATGTACATCACATTAGAGAGACACAATCACACATTGTTGGTGATTTGATGGATATCAAGACGGTGATAGCTAATCTGATTTCTCGCTGTCCACTACCCTATATAATGTACTATAGCATATACATTGTGTTTTTATGATTCATTTTTTTTATTTTTATATTTGTAATTAATAATGTATTATCTTAGAGATTATACAATGATTTTATTATTATTTATAATTTTCATAATATACTTTGTTTATTTAATGATATATGTGTTTTTGTTGATAACGAAGAGGGATAAAAAAGATATATGTATTAGATATGTATTCGGAATATAATATTATTATATATTCCATTGATATGTATTTCATTGCAAAAAAAGGAGAAATATGTTGATAACATATGCATACATTTAAGGGGAGAAATATAATTTTTTTAATGCATAAGTTATTATTGAACATGTTATTTTTTAAATTACTTAGATTGTGTTAAATTAATAAAGTTTCCCACATATTACATTGCAAAAAATAGGGGGAGACATATTCTCATAAGTTATCTATTTCCTGTCATCATAAACAATAGGGATATTTTTTTACCTTCAAGTCAAATATTCATGTTTTTATATATTTTGATGATAACAATAAAATAAAAAATGGACCAATAATATGCTTTGTTAAGAATAAGTTTTAAACATGTTTATTCAAAGAACATATCAACAAATAATTGATTTTGTGAAGAAATCCATCAAGAAGTCCAAGAAGGAAGAAAAATAAAGACTTAGATTAAGTATTCTTTTTAAGTGCTCAATGTAAATCTTTATATCCTACTTGATAGCACAATTAAAATGAATACACACACTTCACTCTACTTGCATTTAAAGAATTGATAAATAATCTACTATAATCTAAGATATATGGTTCTAAAATTCACATAGGTTAATATGTCAAAATTAGAATTCTTAATGAATCGGTGGACCGCTTAGTAAGACCAAATGAATCGGTCAACCACTTATTCATCAGTGATGAACACTTGAGAATTCTGTAGGAACCGATCAACTAATTAGCTTGATCAATCTTAATTGGTCGATCGTTTCAGCCATTAGTGAAGCTGTAACGGTTATAAACAACTAGTTTTTCATATATATATATATATAAGCAAAAACTAGTGGGAGATTCTCACTATAAAAACAATACAAAAATATTAATCCTTGATTATACTCAAATTTGGGCAATAAAACCTTCATAATCTAGCACAAAAGTATACATTCTCACTACACTTAAACACTCTCTAATCTTGTAAGTGCTATCTTATAAGATATTGAGATACTAGAACTTTTAGTTGTATTATTCACTCTATTAAGAGAGTAAACTGTGATAACAAAAATCACTCTTTTAAACCTTTGAGAGTTAGGGAAAAACTCTTGGTTTTGGTGAGTTATTTTCACTAAGGGAAAAATCTTGAAGGGAGCATATCTTCAAGTGAAAGAAAAATCTTGTAGAGGAAATATTTTAAAGTGGTGCAAAAATCTTGGTGTGGATTCATTAAGTGGTTATTGTACTCTAAAGCTTTGAAAAGTTAAAGAATACAATACTCAAGTACGGTTTGATATTTGAGATATAAATGTAGATTTGTCGACCCATGTTTAAAACAATTTTGCACATTCTCCAAGTTATCTCTTTACTTAAACAATTTAATTATATTGTTAGTTATTGTGTTTATTTAAATTAATTTGTATTATTTATTAATATTAGTGATACATCTAATCCACCCTTCCTCTTAGGTGTTATAGTTGCCTTAATCCTAGAACAACACATCCAAGATGTAAAAGGACCACTTTATCCCCAATTAATATGATAATGACAAATGCACTCCATGAGAAATACCATTTTGCCCCTAATAACAAGTTAAATGATTTTGTTTATGAAGGGAAAATGATCATTTAATTGTTGAATTTCCATAATGAAATGTGTATTAGTGCATAATGAGAGGTTGATGGCTTTTAATTTTAATTTTAATTATATATAGTTGTATATAATTAGACATGATTAGATGTCATTCGCTTATTAAAGAAAAATAATTATCATATAACACATTTTGAGTTCTGCATGTAGATAACTACCCTTGTATTCCACCATTTAAATTTCCCTACTTAAGATAGAAAACTTTTCATTCACTTAAATTTATCATAGCGTTAAGAAACTAAATTTTAAAGCGCCCATATAGGCATTACAAGCTTTATGCACTGAAATATCATTGATTGAATTATGATTGTTTTGTGTATGAAACTAGGTATCAAATGTGAAAAAGTTTAAAATAGAGCTATATATATTGGAATTTGAATTGTGTTGGTTGCACTACATTGAATTGGTGTTTGAAAGTGTGTTAGTAATTGCTTTTCAAAGTTTTTTTTTCGGGAATACATTAAAATAATATTTTTTTAAAATTTAATTTTGACATCAACACATCAAAACAATCTAAAAATACTAAAAAGATTAATTTGAAGCAATTTGTTTTTTAAATTTTGATGAACAACATGTTGAAATTCAATATCAAACACAAACACCCCTGAGTACCACAAATGAATTAATTGAAATGATTGTGTTATATAATAATATAAATTATATCTTGAGACCTCACATCTTAAACTTTTAGGTTAAATTGATTCTTTAACATGATATAAGAGTCTTAATGACTAAGTAGTTACGAGTTCGAATCTCATCACCCCTATTTATTTGATAAAAATTAAGCACAAGGTAGTGTAAATCAGTGCAAGTTTCAAACCCAATAAGCTTTTACTTGAGGAGGCATGTTAGAGAATAATATAAATTATATATTGAGACCTCACATAACAGCTTAATCTTTTAGGTTGGATTGATTCTTCGACAAATTATGTTATTAGAATTATACAATGCAGGTAAATATAATATTTCTAGTTAGGTATATAGATTGCACTACTAAGAAAAACACAACCTATTAAGTTGAGCTATTTTCAATGACATAACTTCCTAAACTATGCTATTTTCCAATGTTATTCTCAAATATACTAGTTTATATAAAAAAAATTTACACCTCCAAATAAAAGACATGCAAATGAAAGACGCCTATCCTTTTAGCGTTTTGTGTCCGTCCAAATTTGTAAGCAATAAAAATAATAATTTTTAATGCCGCTTGGTCACTTTATCTCTCTTCGAAATCATGATTAATTAGGGATGAATTAAAAAATCAAAAAATAAAAAAACTAGAAAAAAAAACTGAAAAAATCAAACCATGAAAAAAAACCAATTAAACCAATTAAAATTTAAAAAAAAAAAACGATCGGTTCGGTTTAGGTTTCATAAACTTAAAACCGAGAAAACTGAACCGAATCCAAACCGAAAAAAACCAGAAAAAAACCGAGCCAAACCGAAAAAACCGAGCCAAAACCAAGCCGAACCGGAAAAAACCGAGCGAAAACCGAGCCAAACTGAAAAAACTGAGCCAAACCGGTTTGAACTGATTTTTTTCCTAAAAAACTGAACTGAACCGAACTGAACCCGGTCGGTTTGAATCAGTTTCGGTTTTTTTTTAAAAAATTTTAGTTTAATTACTTTTTTTGATAAAAACCAAACCAAACCGAAAATAATCACCTCCAAATCCAATGACCGGTAACCTTCTTAGAAACGAAAGTTAAAAATCAAATTTTTTACCCTACATTGTTTATTATTTAAGAAAATGACACTCCTGAATTTCTTTCGTCTGGCAATAATTTGATCACAGCCATTCATTATAGCTGTGGGCCTTTCCCTGACGTGATCAAACGGTAGTGGTTTGCGCATAGCTAAGCACTGGATCTCTTAAATCGGCCCTGTCAGTTGCCTAGATGACAGGAAACTTTGATCTCCGTCAAAGCGGAACATACACCAGACAGACACCTACATCCCATCCTACCGTGTTTTTTCTCTTTTAATTATTTTTTTAAACCACCACTTCTCCAAAAATTCAAAATTTTATCTCCCTCTCTTTAGACTATCGGCAACGGCCTTCTTTTCGACCTGGCTCTAAACTCTCTGACACTCCAAGCCCTAAATTCAAAATCAATAAATAAATAGCTTTTAAGGCCTCGATTTTTTATTTTCGACATAGATTATAGATCCTCTTCGCAATGAATGAATCAGAGCAAAATTTCTGTTTCGAAGATAGAAGGTTGAGCCTCATTGATGTCTCCTTCGAAGACGATTGCCTCTACAGCTCCCCTTCTCACGGCTTTCATGTCCGATTTTCAGGTCCTCTTTTTAACACTCATGTAATTATTTCTTTTTTTTTAAAAAAAAAACATTGATTAAGTTGTTTTTAGTTCTGCAAAATGAGCTTAAAAATATAACTAGTGATTTATTTGTTTGTTGCGACATGTAGGTGGGTGATCTTGTTGCTTATTTTTTTTTTTTTTAAATTGGGAACTTTAATTACCCCTTTTTATTTTTCCTACTTGCTTAATCTCAGTATTTTCTTTAATCCAAGAAAATAGTTTCAGAAATTGAGCATTAGCGGTGATTGATATAAGCTTTAAAGTGCCCAAAAGATTGCAGATTGTGAACAAATTTGTTTGATTATGTGTGGCATAAATAATCTGTTAGCACTAAAAATGCAGATGCTGCTAAGACAGAGGCCAAGAGTAATTTGGGTTTTACAGATGCCAACTTCACGCAATTCGACGGGGGAGAAGTAGGAGCTGAGCCAGTTGAATCAGTGGAAGCAGAAAGGGTGAAAAAGAAGAACAAGTATAACTTGCGCAAAAGTATAGCTTGGGACAGTGCTTTCTTCACAAGCGCAGGTTTGCTTTCATTTCCTGTACTTCCGTCTTATCATTGTCCGGTATGGTGTGATCGTATGCCTTTTTGGTGCAAGCAGGTGTTTTAGAACCGGAGGAGTTGTCTACGATGATTGGAAGTGGGAAACATATGTTACCTGGAATTGAAGAGGATATTCATAAATCTACTGATTCAATATCCACATTAGCGAGTGATAATTTGACGTTGGAGAATCTTGAGGCTGACTTGTTTGGAGATATAAGAGCTTCAATCCAGCGATCCACTAAAGGATCTGATGTGGCAAATTCAACTAGTAAAGTGGTTTCTCCGGAAACAGAAAATGCAAGTATCCCATGTAAGTATATGAGTTTATTTGTACACTTCGTCTCAGACCAACTAAAAAACTGCATCTTTGCAGCCATGAGTCCAGTCCACTATCACCAATATCATTGATTGTTCTAAGTGTAGTAAGCTATTACTTAAGTCCATTGGTGATACAACCACATAGCCAATTGGGTTCCATTCATTTACCTCCTCTAATACTGTCAAACTGTCATGACAAGTTCCATCACATTTTCCAGCATTGCCACTACCATTCAGCTGGTTTTCAGCTCTAACAGTCTAAAATAATCTTTTCTGATGTCGCAAAATCTAAAATCCGTAGGTCATCTTGATTCCTAGCTAAGATGGGCATAATGCTCGTGTTTGCCCAGGGGACAAGGTGAAAAGTAAACATGCATTTCATCCATCTAGTTATACCTGCTGGATTAATTCCATTGCGGAAAAGATGGTGTGATTTTGTTGGATTTACCCTGTAGAACTTTGAGCTGTCACTCTCTTGTATTTGTGCACAGGTTTGGGTCTTGCAGGATAGTCTAAAGTAAACATGCATTTCATAACTTTAGTTACGATTGCTGGACTCATTTTCATGCACAAACGATGGTGCAGTTGTGTTGGGTATTCCATGTGTGATGTCAACCTGCCATCATTTTCCCTCTTGCATGTGTGCACATGTTTGGATCTTGCAGGCTAGTTTCCTTTGTTTATTTGCTGTGACAAACTTTCGTCTAAGTTCAGGTTGATTAGACTATTACGTTCCCCAGTTAACTTGTGGATTTTGGCTGGAAGATTTCAATAAATCCATTATGATCTTCTATTTTTTGTTAGTTTATCTTCAACTAACAGAACTATTCCTTTCAGCTTTGGAGAAAGCGGATGTTGCTTCTCAAAATAAGGTAACTTCAACAGCTAGAACTGTAAATCACTTAATTGTCGCTATTTATAAGAACTATTGTACTTAATACTTTATTATTGTAAATTTCAGTTAAAAGCCAAAACTGCTCCCAACAAACCAAATGCAGTCATGCAAGGAACAGAGAAGACTGCAAAGCAGGTCTGTTTGTCCAGAAACTTCATAGTTCATAGCTTGCATTTACTTTGATATTAGTCTTTTTTTATTGTTTTAATGTCAAAAATAAATTTAAAAAAATATTATTTCGATCAATTTCCATGTGAAAAACACTTTAGAAAACAACTGCTATCACAATATCGAACACTACCAAAATACTATAACATAGTCATATAAAGTTATATTTTTCACTCTTTTTAAAGTAGTAAGTAGTTAAATAGATTAAAAAACAAAACGTAAATTTCTATCATCATTATTCATTAATCACATCTTCACCCATGCTTTCCTCTCCTTCACTTGAGTCCACCGTATACTCAATTTTATGATTATAACTCAAATCCTCATCTCTCAAACCATAATGCACTTATTTAGAATTAGAACTTGATCCCTTTTCATGTGTAGTTCTAGCATTTGATGTTCCTACACGTCTTCTCAACTGTTTGTTGTCTAGTATTTGTTCTTGGTTCTTTAGCTCTAGTTGCCCTTGCCATATCACCCTAAATTATTTCTCCATCAAACATCAATTCATCTTCTGTTACAAATCGAGTAACTCCATGCTTCATCAATTTTCTTTTCTTTGTAAATTTCCTCGTCATATTCAATGCACCATGGTGGTTATAAAGAAAACCAGTAACAAAAATAGCTTTTTCTAAAGTTTTCTTGACTTGAAGAATTTTTCTAATATCTTCTAACATAAGATTCATACAATGAGCTGCATGGAGTCTAATTCAAATGCTTCCTCTTTGCTTTTAATAACTTATTTAATTGTAATAACAAAAATCCAAATATAAAATTTTAGAAATATAACATATTTAATCAATTAATTGAAATAAGAATCTAAATTACAACATACAAATTAATAAATAACTACTTACCGGCTAACACATAATTGCTTCCATTGTCGGTGATTACATGGACAACATTGCTCTCTCTAATTTGCTTCACAAATCTAAGTAACTCAAATGTCTTCTCACTAGATTTTCAAAAGATGATCCATCAATAGACTCAATAAACATAAACCCAAAGAGCAATTAATAATAAAATTGATTATGCTTCTATTCCTTCTATTCGTCCATCCATCTAACATAATAGAACAAACATGTTTTGCTCATTCTTTTTTTTTCCCTTTCAACAAATCATTTGTATAATCCATCTCTTTCTTAAGTAGTGAAACTTGAAGTTTATGATAACTAGGAGGTTTCAAATTTAGCCCATATCTTTCAATAACTTCAACCATCTTCTTAGAGCTTTCCAAACAAGCGACATTGAATGCAATCCCTGCTTGATAAAAGAAGTGAGCTATTGAGTTGTTCTAGCTCTTGTTTCTTTTTTACAAGCATCATTTATGTTTATTTGTCTCAACTTGACTTCTTGTCCTCATTTTGGGATCATAAACAAATCCATGATCCCTTACCCTTTGCTTTCTTTCCATTATCTTGTCAGCCACTTCCTTCACCTACTCTTTTACCAAGTGAAGTCAAACATATCTCTTGTGCTCTATCATCCTCTTCAACATCATCCCTAAGAGCTTCAACTTCATCAAATTCAGGTGGACGACCGTATGATACGGCCTTTTGTGTCTTCTTTGCTTCCATGTAAGCTTTTAACTCCTCCTTCGCTTTAGGAGGACATTTTTATATGCCCAAATTTGATGTTGTTTTGCTCGAAAAACTCTTACCTTTTGTTGTTTTGTTTTCAAATAGTTGTACTTCCATATAGGTTCTCTCTTGTTGTCAATTCTTCATTTGCTATTTTTCTATGAAAGTTAAATGTAAAAATATTGTTAAATGTAATTTCAATTTACTGAAGTAATAACTAATTTTTGTATTGACTATGAATGTAGGTACATGATATCAACTGAAGTTTAAAAAACACAAGAAAAAAAAAGTTAGAAATTTTGGCCACATAACATCATTAAAATGGACATGTGAAAAGAGAGAGTGAAGGAATAACATGAGGAGAGAAAGAAAAAAAGGGAAGAAGAAAGAAGTCAAGTGAGAAAGAAATAAAAAGATGACATATAATAAAATATAGAGCATTAAAGAAAAAAAATAAAGTATTACTTGTTCTTCTCTAACTCTGTTCAACATCATGGTTGAAAAATGAAAGTGTGGTTGGTGTCTCTTTTAACACGTTATTTCTTGTGTGTTTGTCTCTCACTTTAATGATTTTTAAAAAATTTTTTTTACCATAATCCTTGTGTTTTACAAAAAATACCCCTGAATTATTTCTTGTGGTAGATTAAAATAATGGACAAATATGTCAACATAAACCATATGTCAACATAAACCATTTTAAAAAAAAGAAAAATCCAACAGAAAAAGATGTATTTCAAGCTGGCATTAGCTTTAATGCCCAACACTCACTTCCCAGGCGAGCGCATCATTGAAATTCATCGCTTGAGGTTAATGAAGGTGTTGTGGGCTTGCCTTGCTTGTAGCGCTTAAGCGAGTGCTTGAGTGCCTTTTGACAACACTAGTTTAAATGGAAGCAGATATTGGTCATTGGTCATTTGATCTCGATGTACTGTCTAGATAATATTGGGCATGCTGTTTGTTTACTTATGGAGGCAAAAAATAAGCATATGACGAAATGGACCTGATTTTGGATATAGTTTAACTAACATTATTTTGTCAATACAGTCTAATCCTGTACATGGAGATTCAAAATCTCTATGTAGGCCGCCCAAGATAGTGAGCAGAGTTGGTCCCATCTTAACACCAGCAACTAAGAGAGCTTCCTTAGGTGCCAACCGTGTCAAAGTGGAAAAGTATAAGGATAGTCCAGAAAATGAAAAAAGATTGACTGGTATATTCATCTCTCATTTTTTATGATTTATTCCTTGCAATACAGAAAATGTGCAACTGCTGATGTAAATGCATTGTGCAGGTAGGGGTGCAAAAGTACCTGCTTTGGGTGGTCCCCGAAATGTTGTGCCTAGGCCCACATTGCCTATTAAATCTTCATTGCGATCTTCATCAGCATTGAAGACTCAGCTAAAAACTTCTTCCTGTGTTGATAGTTCAGGACGTTTGTCATCAGATAGTAGCAGTAAATCTTCATTGAATTTTTTGAGAAAGGATGACTCCAGAACTGGCAATCATTCTTCCTCTACTTCAAATGTCAAAACCGCGTTAAAATTGCCATCAAGAAACAAAAACCAGTCAACTAGTTCACATCTCTCTCCTTATTTGAAATCCGTGACCAAACTCTCTTCCAACATATCACCTGCTAGCTCTATCAGTGAATGGTCTTCAGCATCATTATCACCAACTTCTACACTTAATAAAACGTCTAACAGTTCAAGATCTAGCTTTGACATTAGCTCTTGCAAAGATGCTTCTGGAGACGGTGATGCCTCCCAAGTTATGGATTCGCAAAACTATTTCAATGATGAACACTCTGTTGGGCATGGTACCCAAGTAGGATTGTCGGGTGAATGTGTAAAGAAAGCTACTACAGCAAGCAGTTCAGTTCTCCATCCAGATTCGGCTAAACCCTCAGGCCTTCGGTTGCCGTCACCCAAAATTGGTTTCTTTGATGGGGTCAGTTCTGAGTTTCCTTTCATAAGCGTTTAGACTTGTTGGGAAGTGGTTTTGCCAAGGGAAAGGGGATAAAAAAGACGTTATTTATGATGCCTAGGATAACTATCTTACAAAATGTAGTTTTCTTAAAATTTAAGCTAGCAAAACAATCTCCATGTTCTTGATCATTTTTCTTCCATTTTGTTCTTTTTCAGGCAATTAATATACACATGTAATTTGCCAATTATGCAGGTAAGATCAGCTGTGCGAACTCCCAATAGAAATAAGCAATCTCATGAAGCTCTGCCCAGTGGCTTGCCTGGATTTGGGGCAGGAAGTGTTGTTAGTCCAAGTGGAGGATCAAATGAGGCGAAGGTTGGAAAGCTTCAGCCTGCTAGAACAGCAGTTCGGGGAACCAGAATCATGGATCAGGTAACTGCCTCGGGCATGAAATCTAAATCTCCCTTGCTACTGCAGGAATCCTCTATCGCAGCGCCAAGGGTCTCCAGTGCTGTGAAAAATGAAAAACGCAATGCTAGCACATCTCTGAAAGCCCAGAGTAGAATGTCTTTTCAAGGTGAAAGAAAAAGCAATTTGAAGGATAAGAAAGTTGGATTGGAAGAATGTAATAAGTCTCTGAACAATTCAGATAGTGGTTTTACTGAAAGGAATGGGGATGCCTGTTTCTTGAAGGATAAAAAGGAAACAGAGTGCAAGGGTGATGCTCCTGAAAAAGATACAGAGGTTACTCTCTGCAATGGATTGCCTTATATCACAACTGACTCGAGTTCTATTGAAAATATAACCTCATTAGAGAAAGTAAGTGGAGATGTGATATGTAGCCAAAATTATATCAAGGATAGTTTGCCTTATCCTTACAGCACCAATGAGAAGGAAAAGGCTTCTATTGAAGATCGAGTTGATGGTTTGACCAAACAAATTGGAGCTGTAGATTTTTATATCGAGATGCACAAAGAAACTGTAGGTGATTCTCTTTCCCTTTCTAAAGATGATGTCAGTAGAGTTGATTCTGGTATTCAGGAGGAATTCAAACACTCATCAAAGCCTACCAACTCCTTGAATCCTACTATGGCATCAACAATCATGGAAGCAGAGGCAGTAATTGAGAGAGATTTTGTTGAAGACCAAGTTGGTGACTTGACCAAACAAGTTGGAGCTGTAGATTTTCATCTTGATATGCACAAAGAAGGGGGTGGTGATTCTCTTTCCCTTTCTCGACACGATGTCATCAGAGTTGATTCTGGTATTCAGGAGGAATGCAAAGAATTGTCAAATCCTGCGTGCTCTCCTGTTCCTGATATTGCATCATCAATGGTGGAAACAGGGAAAGCAGAGGCAGGTCTTCATAAAGCTTCTGCTGAAGACCAAGTTGATGGTTTGACCAAACAAATAGGAGCTTTTGGTATTCATATCAAGATGCATAAAGAAGCGGTGGGTGATTCTCTTTCCTTTTCTCAAGATGATGTTAGCAGAGTTCATTCTCATATTGGTGAGCAATTGAAAGAGTTGTCAAATCCTACTTCCTCTCCGTATCCTGCTATAGCATCAACAATGGTGGAAGCAGAGAAGGCAGAGGCAGGAATTGAGAAAGTTTCTGTTAAAGACCTGGTTGATAGTTTGACCAAACAAATCAGAGCTTTAGATATTCATGTCGACGTGCACAAAGAACTTGTCAGTGATTCTCTTTCCCATTCTCAAGATGATGCCAGCAAAGTTGATTTTGGCATTCAGGAGGAATACAATGAGTTGTCAAAGCCTGCTTGCTCTGCCACTCCTGCCAGGGCATCAACAACGGTGGAAGCACAGATGGCAGAGGCGGCCATCTTACTACATCAAACAACCACCAATGGAAAACCTAAAGATGGTGAAACATCCCAGCAGTAAATTTCTCGAAGGTATAATTGCATAAAGTGATCATCAAATACCATTATATTGTGTCATACTCTTGCAACTTGATGAAAGTATTTAATCTTAGGTCATCAGTAAGTATTAATGAAGTCATTCTTTAAGTTTCCTGGAGTTCTGCTTCATGCTAGATTGATCTTGCCTCATAATGGATTGCAGATAGGTGTTTACATGGAGAAAATGTTTAAACTACTATCTGAGTTTCTGTTTCCTACCAACAAGAGAATGAGTGGAAGGATCTGAGAGCTTCACCCCACGTTTCTTGTTAGGATTTCCTGTGGGGTGTAAATTGTGTAAGGGTGTGCAAATCAGACATGTAGGATGTGATAACGGGAGGACACAGTTGTAGTTCGAATGTACATTTTATGCCTACATGTCCATGTTTATATCATTGATGCTTCATTGGATTTTCTGTGGGATGTAAATGTTTTGAATGCTTTAAAAATGATTTTATTGACATCTAGTGGTACCTCATTGATGCATTTCAATTATTCACAATTAATAAAATAATAATATATTTTTTTTTATATAAAAGCCACATTTATATACTTCAATTATTCACAATCAAAAAATAGTACTTTTAATATTTTATGCATTTAACATATGCCTATTTTATACATTTGAAATATTCACATTAAAAAATAATAATATTTTTTAATGGTTTATGCATATATTACTTATAAGAATCAAATTAATTTAATACGTAAAAACGGTTATAAATTATGATATATTTTAAATAATTTTGTTTGTTCTTAATAGTTATTTTAAGAAACCTCAAGAAAGTTCTCCGTATTGGAATAACCTCAAATAGATCTCAACTTATTTATGATCTTTGTTATAATCATGTTTATTTTTGTGTTTCAAAAGTATTTTTTAAAAAAATTAAATTTTTTTATATTTTCAGATTGATTTGATCTGCTGATGTCAAAAATAAATTTTAAAAAATAAAAAAAATTATTTTGATATATTTTTAAGCAAAAAATACTTTGAAAAATAACCACTACCATAATATCAAACATGCTTTCAAAGGTATCAATGGATCCTTAATCAAATCTTTCTATGATATAATAGTTAAATAATTATGTGATTTTTTTTAGTCTTGTTAAAATCCCATGAATTTACTAAAATTCTCCGCATCACATAATAAAATAAATTATAGAAAGAAGAGTGAGAATTTTATGTTTCTTTTGTAGTTTGGTTTCTTTTGTGAGTTTTACACAAATTTTAAAAAATTCATTGATTTTTTTCTAAAATCATGTGAATTTCATGACCACTTAATATATATATATATATATATATATATATATAATAGCAAATGAAAGATCAGTTTAGAATTCATGAATACATTGAGAAAATAATAAAGATAAAAAATAAGTTGGAACTAATCAAGACTATTGTTAAAGATTGGGGATTTTTATAAGGTTTACTCTAGTTGTTTTGATATATATAGTTTATATTTTTAAAGAATAATAAAATAAATAAAATTTATATTTTTTAATATTATATCATGTCATGAGCTTCAATGTCATATTATCTTTTTTTTTTCTACTTGTCTATTATTTTTATTATGTTAATGTTTTATTTTATATATAAACATTATACATAATATACTAAAATGATTGGGGTGATATTGTTCATATGAACCAGTCAATCGCTTGTTCATTTGTAATGAACACCTGAGAATTCTACAGGAACCGGTTGACTGATTGACTTGATCAATTTGAATCGGTCGATCGTTTTAGCCGTCAACTAGACTGTAACAATAAATAGCTAGTTTTTGCTAGAAATATATAAATAACTTCTCTAATTGTAAAATTTATAAGAGAATCCAAATCTATATGATATAAAGTTATTTTAAGTGCAAAAACACTACAAATTCTTTAATTCTTGATTATACTCTAGTTGGTGCTATTAAACCTTCATATTCTAGTATAATAGTATTTAATCTCATTCTCACTATACTTCAAATAATTTAAGTGCTATTTTGTGAGATATAAAGATATTAGAACTTTGAGTTGTATTATCCACTTTATTGAGAGAGTTATTTATGATAACAATAATCACATTTATAAACCTTTGAAAGTTAGGTACAAACTCTTGGTATTGGTGAGATAATTTTACCAAGAAAAAATCTTGAAAAAGACATATCTTCAAGTGGAAAAAAAATGTTAGAGACATATGGCATGTAGGGGTGAGCAAATTCGGTTCGGTTCGGTTTTTACCTAAAAAACTAACCAAAATCAAAATTTGAAAAACTGAAAAATTCAAACCGGAACCGAACCGAAACCGGTTCAAACCGACCGGTTTCGGTTCGGTTCGGTTTTTTTAACAAAAAAACCGGAAAACCTGTATTATTGTTTTTTTGGGCTTTTTGGGCTTTTTAAGGCTTTTGTGGGCTTTCTAATGGGTTTTCTGATGTGCTTTCTAATGGGCTTGTAATTAATGTAAATATTATCTAATTTTGTTACAAAATTCTATAATATATTTAATATTTTTTTGTAACTAAATATTCATTTATATTAAATTATTAGTGCTAATATTGTGTTTAATATGTTTCAAGTCTTTCTAATATTTGTGTTTTGAACTCCTCATGCATCAAAGTTTAAATAACACACACCAAATTAAAATTTAAATTACAAAGCATTGCCTTCAAAAAGGCTTAAAAAGAAACAACAAATAACATTACCATAAAAAATAAAACACTTCATGCAAAAAAATATAAATCTTCATTATGCACATCATCCCAATCAGAAAGCAGATCAATATGACAAGAACATTGCACTTTGATTCCGTAATACCATTGACATCAAAACCTGGAAATCAAGATCTAAAATTATAACATGATAAAATAAATTAGAATATGTAAAAATAAAAAGTAGTATTTTACCATCAAAGTAACTTCTGAACTAATTATCATCCGATGTTACATGTAATTTTCCACCAAATTCTACAAAATAAAAAATTAGACATGTTAAATGATTGCAAACAATTTAATTAATAAATCATAAAAACAAAATAAAAGGTGCAAGTTACCTGACTCAAGGTAACATTAACAACAAAAAGTTATAACACTGCACTTGGAAATTGCGGGAAGAAAAAATCTTACTCTCAGATCAAATAAAACACTTCACATTGGATGTGTTCAAATGATTCTCACTTCTTTCCATCACAGGAACATCATTTCCTCCTTCCACTACATCAATTACTTTCCAATCCATTCTACCAAAAATAGGTTAAGTGCAAAGAAACAATTAACAAAACATTTGCAAGCAAACCAATGGACT
>Ga0307513_10003851_pt1 | contig 20187 bp, 15 predicted proteins | sample 15_EM_MG_FD_202174 | JGI IMG/M metagenome (GOLD analysis project Ga0307513, IMG submission 202174) | Populus trichocarpa ectomycorrhiza microbial communities from riparian zone in the Pacific Northwest, United States - 15_EM | ecosystem: Host-associated > Plants > Roots > Unclassified | place...
CTTGGATATAAACATTGAAGTCCATGTTGAGTTTATATTATACATATTCTAACACCATTAGTGAAACCTTTTCACCTTGACATAATTAACTTAGCTAGACATAATGAAGAAGAAGAACATAAATAAAAAGATAAGAACATAATTATGATATAAGTTAACTAAGAGTAGTAAAGGAAATGAAAAGAATAAACAAGAGATTAATGAAAATAAAACATGAAATAAAACTTGAACATTACAAAGAGAGAAAGCAAGAAAATGATCTTGATCTGAAAACCAAGATGCCTAAATGTATGGCAAATGCCTCCTTTTATAGGAAAAAAAAGAACAATTCATTTGGTAATTAACTATTGAATTAGTGGCCAACTAATGACTTAGTGGACTTGGTGGTTTAGGTATGGATTTGTTTTCTGGACGAAATGACATTTCCACAATCAGAATTTGGCAAAGTGATCTGAATGAAAGTTGTAGGAATATGTATCAGATTTCTACCAAAAGAAAAATGAGCTCATTTGGACTTCTAGAACCTGAGATATGGACTGAACATTGAACAGTGTCTGGGCTACAGAACAGATTCGAACTTCTCTTTTGATGCTAAGATTTGGACTCTAAAACGGCAGAATTGAGTCTTGAACTCTTCATGAATGTTTTAGGCCTAGGTATTAGCTTTCTATCCATATAAACCAGACTGAAATACAAGATCAACAGCTCCAGATATGACTCAATGACTGAATAGTGTTCCAGTTTGAATTAACCAGCATCTCTTTTCTAAGCTTAGCCCTTTCTTTGTCCTTTCACTTTCAATAGTTACTCACATCAATCAATCCTTTGAATTGTGAGATATGCCTACATTTAAAATGAACATTTACCATAAATTAAATCTATCTTGTATTATCAGACTTGTTATTATAAAACATGTTTAAGTTAGGGAATTTAATGATACTTGAAGTGCAATATGATGATATAAAGCCTTGATGAGAATGCACTTTTAAGTAATAATCACTTTTTTTTTTCAAATTCTATATATGGCATCTATAATTCAGTCGGTATGTACTGATAAAATTAGTTCGTCGGTACATACCGACTGAATTACAAATGGAATAGGGGCCGTCGGTAATTGTCACCGCAATTTACCAACAAAATTATTTCGTCGGTAATTTCGTTGGTTTTAGGTGAATTTCTAGTAATGTCCAAAGCATGTCCTTGTAAGGAGCATATGCTACAAACTTTCACATGTTGTATATTTCCACAAGCCAAAGAACGCACAAGAGAAGTAAGATCATTAACTTTATTTTCAAGGTTAGAAATACTTACCTCATTTACTTGAAAGCTCCTTGAGTGTTTGTTGTGCAACAACCATAGTGTTGACGCAAGCTTCCTTTCGTAACCTGCTTAAAGTGTTTTCTATTTTGTGATCTACCTACACTTGTCTTTGGTTAATAAAACGGGTTACAAGCATAAATCGTCAAGAAAACTCAAAAGAAACCAACCACACAAGAGATTAAAAGTAGTGCAAATTGAACGAAATTCCTACGCTAAAAAACAAAAACTACCTAAAAACCCTAGAAAACAGTGGAATTTGGACTTAATAGGGTAGGGCTAGTGGTCGAAGGCACTAGTCCTATTTAGAACGTCGTTTCCCTTAAGGAAACAAAAGGTCGATACCTAATTCCACTAAAAAAATGGTTTTGAACAGTAACTGTATTGTACTGTACAATACCGCCGCAAGAAAAAATTTGTTTTTTTTCAACAAAATAAATAACAATCACAACAAATAAAAATCACAGCACAAGAATCAACTAAAATCACTTCCCTGGCAATGGCGCCAAAATATGTTGCAATGTCGTGGTTGCACGAATTAATTACCCTAGCTTAAAACACAACACACAAGATAGTATGGAGCAAGCAAGGGGTCGATCCCACGAGGATGGTTCAAGTTAGATTTTTGTGCTATATGATATGCAATTTGGAGGGGGGGTTGGAAGTTATCTAGGATAAATGAAAAGTAAATAGAAAAATATCAAGCAAAATTAAATAAAATCAGAAAATTATCAAGAGAACAAACCTTGGTTTCAAGTAAACATCGACCTATGGAAATGAGAACTGATCATAGGAACGAAACTACAATTTATACTCTGGATATCTATCTTTTCTTATATTGATTAGTTAACAGATCCATTGTATAACTAATCTTAACCATCAATCAACCACAGTGTCTGAACTAGTAATTTAATTCAATGGCAGCCTTGAGAACTAGATGAGTGATTAATCTAGACAACATAATTGTCTGCAGTCCATGTTTGATTTGATCAATTGAATGTTCTCCCTAAGATTATTAATCTGGATTCACCACAATTATTAATCTTGATTGCTTCACAAGTTTATATACCACAACTCTAGTTTTGATACCAAACTTAGCAATAGATTGTTCACAATAATAACTTAGAGTCTGCTCGGCAATTAAAATAAATAATCATAAGAAATAAGCATAGGAGAACAAACATATTTATTCATATATAAACTGAAAATAAAAGGTAAAATAAATCTCATAGTTCTTGAAATCCAAAGGTTTTTGTGTCCTAGCAACCAAGAAAAAGAATTTAGCCTTGCATGTTTGTTGAACAACTTACCAAAAAGAAAGAAGAATGCATGAATTCGGGTTTGTGGGAGACAGGGTTTGTGTTCCTCTCTTCTGGTCGTCCCCCTCTCTTCTCCTCTTTTCCTTCTCTCTTTCTTTTTATACCCTAGGAAACCCTAGTCTCTATTTTACAAAATAGTCCTCCTTTAAGTAGATAGTTTACATTTAAATACTTCAATAACTATTTTCCTAAAAAAGAAGACATAGCCTTGCATGAAATCTTCAAGCTTTGACTTAGAGGAGCTACATTGCTGAAATAACAACTTGGATGTCGGTTTGGATGCTTCTGGACGTAATTTGGACTCGTTTCTTCACAAAAACTGTTTACTGGCAGAATTCATTTTTCATCTTAGAAAAATCATATCTCCCTCTTATGAGATCTTGTTTTACTGTAATTTGGTATATTGATAGGTATTTGAGTCAATAATCCAACAAAATTTAGTTTGCCATCAAATGGACTTCTATAGCTCAAATATTGAAATCGGAATGGTCGAAGGTCAACACTAGCAGATTGCGATATTTGACTTTGAAGGCTGTGATTTACATGCTCTTCCTTTTATTTTTATTTTTCTTGCCTTAGATTTCCAGAGAGGTATGGATGTTAGCTTTCTAATGCTACTAGAATCACTTCATTTCGACTTCTAGAGCTCAAGCTCAGCACAAATCATCGATTAGAGGTCAAATCTACCAATTATCTCCACTTTACTTCCTTTTGAATCTTACATCCAAAAGTGCCTTCAAAACATAAAATAAAGAATATCAAGGCATTTTATATATAAAACATAGGCAAAATACTAGGTAAATGTGAGTAAAACTATCAAATAATATGGTTGCATCAACATCAATGAACCAAAACATTACTAGAGGGAGTCCCATTTCTGTGGCAACATGTCTTTCCAAGGTTTACCAACAACACAATTGTATTTCAATCATACATTAGCCCATTTCAACAGAATGTTTATGAAAGATTTATAAACAGAAATTACTTCATAATTGCATGAATGATTCTGTTTTTAGCAAGGTCATCCCTCAAGCATTTGGCCACCTAAATTCATGGTTTGTCTAGCCACCCTTATGGCCAGCCAACTAGCTAGATTTGCATCTGCAAAATCATCCATCCCCCAGGTTGTTTGTTCTGTTTGTAGGTCCTTTATTCAGGTCCCATTATTGTTTTTCTTTTTTGTTTAGTTTTTCTCTTAGAGCTAGTGTAATTTTAGGGTATTCCCTCATCGGCAGCGACAGTAGGGTCTTATCTAGCTTCGTGTTTTTTTTTTTACTTTCATTTTTGTTGGGTGTTTATAATTGTTTTTTTTTGGGGGGGGGGGGAGGAAGAGTCATATTTTTTTCTCCCCCTTGTATTTATATCACCCATAAATGTGGAAGGGGTGTTTGGGGAGCTGGTTTACTTTGTTCTTATTCCTTCTTAGGTTACTCTAGGACCAGCTTTCCCCTTCTCAAATCCTCATTAGAGTAGGCCGACTAGTTCCCCTTAATTCATGCTTAGCATAGGCCGAATTTTTACTTAATTTATTTTTTATCGGGTTTTACATTCTCCCCCTTGATATAAATTTCATCTTTGAAATTTAAGAGGTTTCGCATTTCATACCTGGTTGATCAAATAGTTTGGGGTGTTTCTTTCTCATTTCAAACTCCTTCTCCCAAGTTTCCTTCTCTATTTAAGCGCTTCGCCATAAAACTCTGACAATGGGGTTCTTCTTATTCTGTAGTTCTTTCACTTCGCAATCTAGAGTCCTCATGGGCCTCACTTTAAGCGCTAAGTCTTCCTTGACTTGTCAATATATACCACACTTCGACACATATTCAGCAACTTCTTTCTTTATGCTAGGCCACCAGTAGTGATGTTTCAGGTCTTGATAAATCTTGGTGCTTCCAAGATGCATGGTGAATCTGGACTTATATGCTTCTCGTAGAACCATCCATTTAACCATCCTGTCATCAGGCATATACAAACGTTGTCCCATCATTAGTGTTCCATCATCCGCTACTTGAACACAGTTTCTATCCCGGCCTTCGTTTTTGTAACATCCCTCATTCCGGGATAAAACGACAATCTCATGCCAATCGAAAAACAGAGTAATAATTTTTTTTTTATATATATATATGGTCTTCGTATTAAAATCTACCGACATTTCGACGGAGTCCCCCCTATACCGGAAGGTCCCAAGTTATTGATATGGAATCTGTTTATACTTCTAATAGCTCACATCTCATAACTTAATTCTCGACCCAATCATCCCGGGTTTCAATTCCACACTTATACTCACACTTATCAACCACAATATATATGATATGTATTATATAACAATATCATTATAGATGGATAAAAATAAATAAATATAAATACATAGACATGAAATATGGTTATATGAACTACAGGGTTAAATTCATTCAATCAAGTTTAAACATTAATTATACAAATTAAGTTATACAAGCATTTTTATGTTTACAAAATACAAGGGTATACTCCCTAGAACCTAGATTACAAGAAGGGAACATAAGCTAGGGTTTACTCCTGTCGTGCATGCGATGATCCTGAAACAAAATACATATTATTGAAAGGTGAATATTACAATAAATATAACAACAAGAATATTTAACGATTCCATAGGGTAAAATGCATTCATAGTTCATTCGCTTCTCCCTTCTCGTTTTTATTAGAATCTCTTCCTTATTCAACTATTAATAATTGTTCCCTCTGCCACTTTCAACCTTCATTCCAAACTTTATGAGATCAACCATGATTATTTTTGCTTATCACAATACCGATACCAATTTCACGGGTATCATCATCATCACCTCATAGGAGTCGATGCAAGGTGATCCCCTTACCCGGGATCCTAACATACACTAAATATATGCTAGCCCAATCGTGGTGATCCCCTTACCCGGGATCCTAACATACACTAAATGTATGCTAGTTTACGCCTCAAATCGCACTTCTCATATTTCTTTTGTCAGTGATAATTTCATCATTTGGCAATTCACACAAGTTTTCACCTTGAATACACATACATTCAGTAATTCACATTTCACATTGGTAATATAAATAAATCATGGAATTAACCAGGAAGTATAGGTGCGATTCACCTACCTGCAATAGAAGCTCTACTCGTGCTCCCCTGCTGCTGCTGCACCACGCCTGTGGTCCTTCCTGCAATTCACAGGTTTATCTCATAAATTTTCCTCACCCAAGAATATGTTTTATTATAACCATATCAACAACCAATAAGTCTTTCTTTCAGTCATTTCTTAATATTTTACGTTTTTCTCATTTTACCCATTAATATTGTCATTCTTTGTCCAACCACAGTTATCATTCCATATATATATATATATATTAACCATTTCTGTTTAAATCCCGAACTGTCACTGTCTAGACATTGAACTGTTACTGTCTCATTTTTGAACTGTTATTGTCTAGATATTGAACTGTTACTGCCTCATTTTTGAACTGTTACTGTCTAGATATTGAATTGTTACTGTCTCATTTTTGAACTGTTACTCTCCGACCTCTCCTCAGATTTTTAACTATATCTAGAGTTATAGAACTCCGATTAAAGCGAGATTAGTCTTGTTGGAAAGCTAAGACATGAGGCTACAAGTTCTCTGAGGAAGGAGAACCCAGTTCTACCTCTAATACAGTCAAAATTTCTCATCAACGAACCAGACCTACTACCCTATAGGGTCTGTCATGACCCAGTCTCGGTTAGTGACCCATAGCTGGAGTTCTATAACTCTAAATTGAGCAAGACCAATTTCATTAGTTAGCCAACATCCAAGCCTATAATTTCTATGAGGAACCTGATCCTAATTCCTTCATCCTCCTACCTGAAATCTCTTTGAAAGTCAAGAGACGAAACTGTCTAGATTCGTCAATCTTTCCATTTACATACAGCACATGAAGTTCTTTAAATTTAGCAACTCATACTTTTTCCTCAATTCAAGTCTAAGAATTCAAATCTATAAATTAACATCCAGGCATCAATTCATAATCGACTTGAAATGACTCATAAGAGCAGGTTTAGAATACCTTACCCGGTACGAATCAAGGTTTCGATCCCTCCTTTTCTTTCTAATGACAGTCGTCCCTCCCCTTTTCTCTTCTTGTTCAATTTCTCTTGTTAATCCCTTTTTCCACCAGTGTTTATTCTACCTATAACCCTTAATCTAGGATGGGTTTTTGAAATTTTGGTGTTTCTCTCTTGATTTGTAAAAATGATTATAAAAACTCCCTCTTTTCTTTCTTTATGTTATATGCAGATCTATTTTTGGTGAGAAGATGAGTACTTATGCTCTATAATTATTCTTATTTGCATTTAGGCCCCATTTTCTTTCAGTGTATTCCTTTTGCCCCCACTTCTTTTTAGTTTAGTTCATTCCCTTTAATTTAATCCAGTCTTTTTTTATATTTTTTTTTTCGGGATTTACACTTTTCTTCCTAATCTTGAACCCTTTAATGTCACTGGATTGGGCTCGTAGTATCTATTCTCGATACAGTAACCGCACTATTAGCTGAGCTAATAGTTCTCCTCCTAAGTTGATACTTAATTATGTACCCATCTCTTTCAGTTCAGCTAGTTGTCGTTCCTAGGGTGGTATTCTATGGTGCGGTCATAATCCTTAATGAGTTCTATCCACCTTCTTTGCCACATATTTAACTCTTTTTTGTGACATCAAATACTTCAAACTCTTATGATTAGTGAAGATTTAAGTCCAAAACCTGTACAAATGGTGTCTCCACATTCTCAATCAAATACCATAGCGGCTAACTCTAGGTCATGCACCAGATAATTCTCTTCATGAGTTTTTAGTCGTCTCAGTGCATAGGCATTCACCTTTCCATGTTGCATTAGGACACATCCAAGTCCTTTCCTCGAGACATCACTATAGACCACAAAGCCTTCGATTCCTGAGGGAAGTGTTAACACAAGAGTAGTGGTGAGTCTCTTCTTTAATTCTTGGAAGCTTTCCTTACATTCCTTCGAGCATACCCTTTTTTTTTTCCTTCTGGTTAATTGCATCAAGGGAGTTATGATTAAAGAAAATCCTTCATTAAAGAGAGTTGGTCTCTCCCACTTCTAGACTGCTTCAACCTTCTGAGGGTTTACAAAGATACCTTTGGCATAAATGACATGCCCCAGAAATATTACCCTTTCCAACCAAAACTCATATTTACTTAGTTTTGCATATAGCTGGTGGTTTCTTAGGGTTTGCAAGACCTATCTCAAATGCTTCTCATGTTCCTCAAAGGAGTTTGAGTAGACCACCAGGTTCCTTCATAGGAATTGTAGTTTTGGATGTTTACTGACTAAGGAAATTGATCTTGCTCAATTTGGAGCTATAGAACTCCAGTTATAGGTCACCAACCAAGACTTGGTCATGATAGACCCTGTAGAGTAGTAGGTCTGATTTGTTGACAAGAAATTTTAAGTGTTTTGGGTGCAGAATTGGGTTCTCCTCCCTTAGCTTTCTAAAGAGACCAGCCTCACTTAAAACGGAGTCCTAGAGCTCCAGATATAGTAAAAAATTTAAGGAGAGGTTAGAATGCGACCTCTACTGGAAGATTTAGAAAGTCGCTAAAGTGACTATCTAGATGCATTAAGAGTGAAAATTGGGTCCTTTCACTTCAGGGAACATGTGATATTACATTTTAATTTTCAAAAGAAATAAGCCATATTCAAAATGGAAATTTGTAATGATAACTATGGCCGAACAAAGAATGACAATATTAGTGGATGACATGAGAAAAATAAAATATAAAGAAATAAATAATTGAAAGAAAGACATGTATTGGCTATTAATATGGTTATTATGAAATGTATCCTTGAATGAAGATAATTTATGAGATATGCCTATGATTACAGGAGGGATCACGGGTGTGGTGCAGCAGCAGCAACAAGGGAGCATGAGTAGAGCTTCTACTGCAGGTAGGTGATCCGCACCTATGCTTCTGAGTTAAATTTCATGATTTATTATGTTATTGAGGTGAAATGTGAATTAGCGAATGCCAGATATTATATGAAGAATGAAAGTTTGCATAAAGATATTGTTATTTCGGATAGTATCTTGAATGTATATGTGTCCAAGGTGAATGCTTTCTTTTTGTGTGAATTGCCAAGTGATGGAAGTATCGCTGACATAAAAATATGAGAACTGTGATATGAGGCATGGACTAACATACATTTAGTGTATGTTAGGATCCTAAGTAAGGGGATCACCATGCATCGATGCCTATGAGGCATGGACTTTCATACATTTAGTGTATGTTAGGATCTCGGGTAAGGGGATCACCATACATTGATTCCTATGAGGCATAGACTAGCATACATTTAGTGTATGTTAGGATCCTGGGTAAAGGGATCACCATGCATCAACTAACATACATTTAGTGTATGTTAGGATCCCGAGTAAGGGGATCATCATGCATTGACTAACATATATTTAGTGTATATTAGGATCCCGGGTAAGGGGATCGTTATGCATCGACACCTATGGGGTGATGATGATAATAGTGAAATTGGTATCGATAATGTGTTAGGTGGAAATAGATGTGGTTGATTTTATGGAATCTTGAATGGAAGTCAGAAATGGAAGACGACATAGTTTAGTAGTTGAATGGGAAAGGGTTCCAATGAAAATAAAAGGAATAAGTGAATAAGAATACATGCCTACCTTTTTAAATTATTGGATATTTGTGTTACTATGTTTATTGTGATATTCATGTTTCAATAATATGTATTTTATTTCAGGACCATTGCATGCACGACACGAGTAGATTTTAGCTTTTGTTCACTTTTTGTTATGTAGTCTAGGAAGGATAACCTTGTATTTTGTAAATATTGAAACATTTGTATAATTAATGTTTAAACTTGAATAGATAAACATAACTTTGTAATTCATATAACCATGTTCCATGAATGTGTGTTTATGTCATTTATCCCTCTGTAATGATATTTGTTGTTCAATGTATGTTATAAATATTATGGTTGAGATGATGATGATGTTTGTGGGATTGAGACCTAGGATGATTAGGTCATGATTGAGTTATGAGATGCGAGATATTAGAAGTGTTAATAGGTTATATGTCGATAACTTGGGACCTCTCGGAATAGGGAAGACTTTGCCAAATTTTCGGTAGACTTTTATATGAAAAAAAAAATTTGCCCTCTTTTCCTTTTTGACATGAGATTGTTATTTTATCCCGATTATGGGGATAAATTTGGGAACGTTACAGAAACCAGTTCGCTAGTGATGCATATTTATCAACAACTAATTAGCTGGACATAGAATAGGTTATATGTCAATAACTTGGGACCTCTCGGAATAGGGAAGACTTTGCCAAAATTTCGGTAGACTTTTATATGAAAACTATATGAAAAAAAATTGCTCTGTTTTCCTTTTTGACATGAGATTGTTATTTTATCCCGGTTATGGGGATAAATTTAGGAACGTTACAAAAACCAGTTCATTGGTGATGTAGATTTATCAGCAACTAATTAGCTGGAACATAGAATCATAAAAAAAACTAGTTCGCTAGTGAAACTAATTCACTGAAACACAGAATCGTCAGCAAAGCTGGTTCATTGGAACACAAAATCATTAGTGAAACTAGTTCGCTGATAACCTAAAATTCAGCAGCCAAAACTATCTCGCTGGTGCCACAAAATTTAGCAGCGAAAACTGACTTGCTGGTAACACCGTATTCGGTAGAAATTATCGGCATACATAGGCTACTGTTGACTTAGAAATCGTTGATGAAAACTGAGTTGCTACCAACTCAGAAATCATCAACGCATATGGTTTACGGCTGACTCAGATAAATCGTTGATGAAAACTGAGTCCCTACCTACTCAGAAATTGTCAATGCAACACAGTCTCATAACTATCGCTGAAATCTTCAGCTTACATATTCTATTATTGATGTAGATATTGTTGATGAAAACTAAGTCGCTACCGACCTAGAAATCATCAACACAATCCATGTCGATGTCGATTCAAAAATCGATAGCGGCGATGAAGTTGTTTTTGGTTCAACTTCTTTCTTTTGGTCAAGCATAAGGTTTACGCTAGGCTTTCCCCCTACCAACATTTCTCAACCTGGATAAAGAAGCTCACTGAACCACACACCATTCATCATACACTATCAAGCAACACATAAACATCTCTGTATATTCATCTACCAAGGTTTTTCCCAAATCATTACTTCCAATGCCAGCACCTAGCATTGCTACTACCATGCATTCTTACATTCAAAATTAGATCATGGCAATGTATGAATACAACTAATAACAATTCTACAACACATAAGGGTTCTATTTCAATTTTATCACAAGTATAATCACAAAAATCATGCCACAACCTATTTTCATTTACTTCAACCATTCTCATTTAAACTCATCAATATCATAACAAAATTCAAGCATGAATATCAACATAAATGTCAGTTCCAGCGCACAAAATGTTCCTGGGAATCAAGTAGAATCACATTTCATGCATTTCATCATTTCTTTACACATTTCATGTATGTTCATCAATCATATGTGAAAAATCAAAGCATTAATCATCAACATACGTTCTGTTTTAGTTTGACTATGATCTTAGGAGTTCAACAAGGTCATTGTCATCCATTTCATCATACAATTACATGTTGTCCAGCCCCTCAACCTGACCAATTCTTCCTCCAATTTATGTGATCAAGTTCATTCATTCCTTTGTATTGATATTTCTAGAAATATGTCCTATATCCAGCCCCCCATTCTTCTTAGTCTTTTTAATTAGTTCTCTTAAGTAATAGATGTAAGAACCCTAGCCAAACCCTTACGATTTTCCTTTTTTTTTTTTCAAAATTCCAAGAAGCAGTAATGAGGTGATGTTCTTTCCTTACCTTATTATTTTTTGGTTATTCTATGAAGGTTTCTTATGTAGTTCTTCTTCTTCCTCATCCTCTTTACTTTCAGTTTTCTTCTTCCTTCTCCAGCTGGCCTCCTACACTCCTCTTCCTTCCATGGTTTAGGCCATTTATATCTTTCTTTAACTCTTTTATCTTCTTCAACGTTCAAGAGGGCTATATGCAGCTAGGCTTATGGGGTTTTTCATTAGGAAAGTGGGAGGAGGTTGTTGCAATCTGCTGACCGGTTTTTGTGAATAGGAAGGGTCACCTTTCCTCTCTCCCTTGCATTTATACCCCCTTTTAAATGAGGTGGGGTGTTTGGGTGTTGGACAAAGGCTATTCTTATCCCCCTTTTGGGTTATTTTTGGGGCTGGTTTCTATTCAAATTCTCCCTTAGAATAGGTCGGTCCTCCTCATCCAGGTTTTCTCTAAGGCTGGCTGGTTAGTATCCCTCGATTCAACCTAGTATAGGACTAAATTTTTATTGGGTTTTCCAGTCACCCACCCTTAATATGAATTTCATCTTTAAAATTTAAGAGGTTTCTTCATTTCGGACTCCCTCTCCCAAGTTTCTTCTTCTATTTGGGTCTTTCACCATAAGATTCTAATGATGGGAATCCTTTTATTCTGTAGTTCCTTCACTCCCCGATCTAGAATTCTTATGGGTATTAATTCAAGCATTAAGTTTTCCTTCAATTCTACCGGAACTTGGGGTAAGATTCGGGTAGGATCCACGCCAGCCTTTTTTAGCTAACTACGGGGGCAAGTCTACTTTGTACTGGCCAAATTCGATACAAGATTTTGAAAGTTCCAATGAAACGGGGAGCTAGCTTCCCTTTCAATATGAATTGCAACATGTTCTTCCACGAGGCTACCTTCAATAATACTTGATCCCTCGTACTGAACTCGAGGGGTCTCCTCCTCACATTCACATACTTCTTCTATCTGTCCTACGCCGCTTTTATTTGATCTTTGATGGTTCTCACTTTCTCCATGATGACTTGAACCAATTATGCGCCATACAACTTCTTGCCTCCAATTTCTTCACAATATAGGGTAGTTTCTACACCTTTTGCCGTATAAGGCTTCGTACGAAGTCATCCCTATTATGGCTTGGTGACTATTATTGTATGTGAATTCCACCAATGATATGTCCTCCTCCTAATTCCCTCCAAACTCTAACACACAAGCCCTCAATTTCAAAACTTGGATGACCCTTTTCGATTAGCCATCGGTTTGGGGGTGAAATGCAGTGCTCATATCTAATCTTGTTTCTAAGGCGCGTTGTATACTCAACCAAAGTTAGGAAGTAAACCTAGGATCTCAATATGAGATAATGGATACCGAAATCCTGTGGATCCGTAACACCTCATTTATGTAAATCTTGGCAAATTTGTCTACCGAATCGATCATCTTTATAGGCAGGAATAACATGAATTTTGTCAAGTAGTCTATGATGACCTATATTGCATCATTCTCTTTCCTCCTTTTGGGAAATCCTAACACAAATTCCATGGTAATCATCTCCCACTTCTATTCTAGGATTTGTAATGGTTATACTGGTCTTGCTGGTCTTTGGTGTTCAACTTTGACTTGTTAACATACTTCATACTTTGAAACATATTCAGCCATTTTCCTTTTCATATTAGGCCACCAATAGAGATGTTTCAGGTCCTGATACATCTTGGTGCTGCTAGGATGTATGGAGAATTCAAATTTGTGTGCTTCTCGTAGGACCATTTGTTTAACCATCTCGTCGTCAGACATGTATAAACATTGTCTCATCATCAATGATCCATCATCCACTACTCAAAATGGAGTTTCTATCTCAACCTCCATTTTCTTCCTAATCTTGGACCCCTCAAAGTCACTGCATTGGGCTTATAGTATTTGTTCCTAATACGTTGGTCGCACTATAGTTGAGCTAATAAACCACCTCTAGCATTAATACCCAATTCTACACCCATCTCTTTCAACTCCGCCAACTGTCATGCCTTCCACAATGTTGGCTTACTCAAAGTGGTTTTATTTTTACGACTAAGAGCATCTACTACTACATTTGCCTTCCCATGGTGGTATTCTATGGTGCAGTCATAGTCCTTAATAAGTTTTATCCACCTTTTTTGTCGTATATTTAACTCCTTTCATGACATCAAATACTTCAAACTTTTTTGAACGATAAAGATTTGGGTTTGAGACCAGTACAAATAGTGTCTTCATATCCTCAAGGCGAATATCACAGTGGTTAACTCCAGGTCATATACCGGATAATTCACATCATGAGTCTTTAATTATTTTGATAGATAAACAATCACCTTCCCATGTTGTAACAAGACACACCTAATCCTTTCCCCAAGGCATCATTATAAACTACAAAACCTTCGGTCCCTAAGGGAAGTGTTAACACTGGAGCTGTGGTGAGCCTCCTTTTCAACTCTTGAAAGCTTTTTTCACATTCTTTTGACCACACTCATTTCTTATCTTTCCTAGTTAATTGTGTCAAGAGGGTTGCAATCATCGATAACCCCTCAATGAATCTTCGGTAGTATCCTGCAAGTCTTAGGAAACTATGTATTTTTGTCACCAAGGTCGGTCTTTCCTATTTCAAGACTGTTTTGACCTTCTTGGGGTTTACGAGAACACCTTTGGCTGCAATGACATGCCCCAGGAACATCACCATTTCCAACCAAAATTCATATATACTTTGCTTTGCATACAACTGGTGATTTCTTAAGGTCTGTAAGGCCTGCCTTAAGTGTCCTTCATATTCTTCAAAGGAGTTCGAGTAAACTAGTATATCATTAATGAATACTATAACAACTTTATCAAGGTATGGTTGAAAGACCTGATTCATTAAGTCCATGAAAAGGGCTTGGGCATTCGTCAACCCAAACAGTAAAACCAAAACCTCGTAGTGCCCGTAACGTGTCTTGAATGCGGCCTTCAGTATATCTGCCTCTTTAATCTTTTTCTGATAGTACCCTAACCTCAAATCTATTTTAAAAAATACTCTCGTTCCCTTTAGTTGATCAAATAAATCATATATCCATGGTAACAGGTACCTATTTTTCATCGTTATTTTGTTCAATTGATGGTAGTCAATACAAAGTCTATGGGTTCCATCTTTCTTTTTTACGAATAGAATTGGCGCCCCCCAGGGTGAATTATTAGGTCTTATAAACCCCTTGTCTAGCAACTCTTGTAGTTAGGTCTTTGGCTTATTCAATTTTTTTAGAGCCATCCGGTACAGTTTTTGAGCTATGGGTGGCACTTATAGGAAAGTGTCTAAAGACACTTCTATCTCTTGCTTTAGGGGTAGTCCCGACAGTTCTTCGAGAAACACGTCTAGGAATTCGTTCACCATAAGAATATCCTTCATTGCGGACCTTTGTTATCTGAGTTTAAGATTATGTGAAGCATCCTATATATCATTTCCTCATAAGTTTTGATGAGGCAATTATATTATGTGTTAGAATTGTGACTTAAGATGGAAGGAATTAGTTTTCGATAATCAGACTAATGCCTAGTAATGGGCAACTAAATTGGATTCCTGGAAGTGGAAATAATGCGCGGTAAAGGTTGAAGGAATTAGTTTCCAATAATTGAATTAATGCCTAGTAATGGGCAACAAAATTAGATTCCTGGAAGTGAGAATAATGCCTAGTAAGGGGCGAAAGAATTAGTTTTCAGTAATGAGATTAATGTCAAATAATGGACAACAAAATTAGATTCCAGGAAGTGGGAAGAATGTTTGGTAAAGGGCGAAGGAATTAGTTTCTGGTAATGAAACTAATGCACAGTAATAGGTGATAAAATTTAGATTTCTAGAAATGGAAATAATATTGGTAAGGGGTGAAAGAACGAACAAATTTATCGGCTAACAAACAAATTGTATTGATTGTTAGAAAGAAATTATTGATAATATAGAGTTACAATTTAAATGTATTATTACGTTTGTTTTTCCTTGATAATTTTCATAATGTAATCTTAATTAATATCAACTATAGGTACTTCACAACCATGAGCGGAATGATAGTTATATAGGACATCCTAAGATGATTTTGTTTAACTTATATTAGATCTCCTTTTTTGTAGTGTATTAACTTGTATTAGATCTCCTTTTTTGTAATGTATTGGGATTTATAATTAAATATTAAATTGTCCTAAAGTTTATGTAATTTTGAATTTGATTTAAATATGTAAAATTATAATGATGTATTAGTTTCTTTTATTGTATCCAAAATAATTAATGCGTGATTGAACTCCTTAAATTTGTTTTTGAAGATTTGCATATTTTATCTTGATAATTGTATGTATGTAATGAACCATAATGACATGTGATGGATTTGATGTGTCTGAGTTGTGATGTTATAAGTCCTAGGTGATTGGACAATGAATGGGATGTGAATTGGTTAAATATTAAAGTGTAACAGGCTCTAGTCAATAACTTAAGATTTTCTGGTATAAAGGAAACTCTAATAAAATTACGGTAGATTTTTCAATTTAAGATTTCTTAGTAGAATGTATATGTATAAGAAAATATCACTCTAAAAATTATAATATTTCATAAGACATTAAGTATGATTACAAGTAAGTATTTTTTTTTATTGGAGGATGTTATACCTCACCACAAACTGCTCTTCTATTTTTGCCAAGTCATTCCTCACCACCAACTAAAAGAATTCATCAATGTAATCGTTGACTGATTTATCGTATTGTTTCAACATATGAAGCATTTGGTACAAGGTTTATGTATAGCCAAAAAGTAAAATGTGCTCTCTCATCTTTTTCTTCTTTTTTTTCCCAATCATTGATTTTTGGTTTCCTTTGTCTCTTTTTTGTCCTCCTCAATTGTTCCCACTTCAATATATGTTCCCACTAACATATATTGAAGATCAAAATGTGCTCTTCATTTTGATCACAGTCAGCTTCACTCACATATACTTGGGAACCTCATTGTAATTAAAAATTCTCTCAACCTTATTTAGCTAATCTATGAACTCCTTTTCTTGTAAAATTCTTATAAAATTCTTGTAAAATTAGGAAGTTTAATTCAAAATCCATATCATCCATGATGTTCTGCCTTTTCAAAAGGATATCTTTATTGCTCTTGCCTTTAGAACAGGTTTGCAGTGCTAGCTAGGGATCCACAACCACTCTCCTTTTATTCTAGGTGGTTTTTTTTCACCAACTACTAGGTAAACTCTGTGATCTACCTCTATATATCCTCAATCATCAGTTGTTAAATGTTTCTCTTTTAAGAAGGAACCTCCTTCTTGAACATGTTCTGCCTTGCGACCTCTACCAGCCATGGTTGTTCTGCAACACACAACAAGCAAACAAATACTAGATGATGTGTATAGTCTAACATAAGAGAAAGCACACTTAAGAAAGCAAGAACACATAAAAGATAAATGTTGGCAAAAAATAGGATTGGAACAACAACACCTTAATCCATAGCCTTAATGCTTAAAATAATAGTCTAATGTAATTTGTTTTTTTATAAGGTTTAACACTTCTTAAATAAATCAAAAACCAATTTCTACTAGGTAATAAAATCAAAATCCCTGAATGAAAAGGAAAACAACAAAAAAACTCAAATTAAATAAGAAATCCTTAAAAATCAAGGACAAATAACAAAACTAGCTCAAACAGCATCTTCAGATTATAATTTAAAGGTCTTTCAAAGCTTGGCTAGTTACAATGAGTAGAGCCTCCTATAAAACTAGACCTTGAAAATCTCCTTGAAAAATTTGAGCCCGATCAAGTTGTCGGATCAAAAGTTATGGCTTTTTATTACCACTATATTGGTCTAGCATGACTAGATCTCTTCTTAAGTCTAACCCTATTCCACTAGCTCATAAAAATATATGTTAGACTATACACATCATCTGTTTATGAAAGATCTCCATCTAGCTATAGCAGATGTCCATTTGATTGCTTAGAACCTTTAGTTTATACTACTTCACTTTTCCATCCCAAGTGCTAGCAAATTATGTTCATTCCTTTATGTTCTATGTGAATGATGATCTTTAAAATAGGTTCAGTGGAAATGTTTGCAAAGTGAAGTCTTTTGTTTAGTACGGTGTTTTTACTGCTGCATTACATGAAATACAGAGTGTAAAAATTTGGAAATTTCCCAGTCAAATGCTTGGGGGTTCTATTAATCATAAGGAAATTGAAAGCAAAACTTTTGGTGGTGGATTTAGCATTGGGCTTCTCAAGTAATCATCTTTTGCAGGAAGATTGCAACTTATATACCTCATCAGTTATTTTCAGTGTTCAAGATTGTTGTTTCTCTTTCTCCTCCCTTCTTGTGTTGTCTAAATGATTGAGCAAAAGTGCAATTCATTCCTCTGGAAAGGCGAGGATGATAGAGCTTATGAATATGATTATATTTTTCTAAACAGAAGGGTGGTAAAAATAAATCAAGGATTATATGATGTAATTGATAGGTCCCACTATAAATTCATGCCTAAATAAATATTCTCTTTTAGGGAGAATGTACCATAGTTTGGATAATTCTTTTGTATTCCCCATTGATAAGTTCTTGGCTATTTATATAAGCCAAGCCACATACAAAGTGCCGAAATATAAGGAAAACTAGTAGGTAACAACTAGAATTCAAATACATCTTAAATAGAGCATAACTAATGAAAATCACATGCAAACGTGGGGCACATGAAGAATAATACAGAAATGGATTGGGTCATGATAGTTGAGAGTTCTAAGTGTAGACGTTCTCAAAGAGGTTAGAGGCCAAATCCCAAATATTTGGGATGAGATGAGCTAGAGAAGACCGTTGCATGTAACATGCAATGTGGGGCACATGAAGAATAATGCAGAAATGGATTGTGTCGTGGCAGTTGAGAGTTCTACGTGCAGAAGTGGAATGAGTCTTTTATAGTGGAGAGTTTGCATGTGATTTCTGTTAGTTATGCTCTGTTTAAGATGTATTTGAATTCTAGTTCTTAGTTACTAGTTTTCCTTATATTTTGGCATTTTGTATGTGGCTTGGCTTATTTAAGCAGCTCGAATTCCTATGAAAATTTTGATAAAGCTCTTTCAAGGATAAGGCAAGATGGTTCTCTGCGTGATTACTAGAGGGAATTCAAGCACTTGGGCAATCCAGTACGAGGCTGGATGCACCTATGGGAACATTTATGGGTGGCTTAAAAATGGACATCTTGGATGGTATACAAATGTTTAGGCCCCAAACTTTGAAAGCAGTCATTAGCTTAGCACGAATGAAAGATGATCAACTTATAAGACATTGAAGGTGTGTAAGACCTATAAATCCAACTTTTTTTTCCTTAACTCTTTATTCCTTACCTCTCATAGGATTGGACATAGTTATGGGAATTCAATGGCTCAAGCTACTTGGCTTTGTGGTTTGTGACTGGAAATGGTTAACCATGGAATTTATGTAAGAAGGCCATACCAAGAGGTTGGTAGGCATGATAGGCAAGATATCCAAGTAGCGTCCCTTTTAAAGAGATATCTAAGGAAATTCATTCTAGCTATGTGCTTTTGGCATTATGCCATTAGGTCACTTACATGAACCACCAAAGAATATTCATCCAAGAATGCAGGAAATATTGCAGGAATTCTTTAATCTGTTTGTAGAGCGCTTGAGCTTACCGCCAACACGGAAGATTGATCATGGTATTTCACTTAAGGAAGGAACCGAACCAGTTAATGTTCGACCTTACAAGTACACACATTATCAAAAGAACGAGATTGAGAAACAGGTTCAAGAGATGCTGAGATCAGGGCTCGTTCGACCCCAGCACTAATCCTTTCTCATCACTTGTATTTCTAGTGAAGAAGAAAGACATGAACTGGCATTTTTGTACAGATTATCATGCACTCAACATCGTAACAATTAAAGACCAATTTCCAATCCCCATAGTTGATGATATGTTGGATGAGCTTTACGGTGCTTCTTACTTTACCAAGTTAGATCTAAGAGTTGGGTACCATCAGGTACGAGTAAATCCACATGATATCCATAAAGCTGTTTTCCAAAATTATGGCATTATAGCTCGACCACTCACCAATCTTCTCAAAAAAGGGAAATTCGATTGGCATGAGGAACACTACTAGAAATTCGCTAAATACCAACGGATTTACCGACGGAATATTTTCTGTCGGTATTTTGAGGTCGAAATTACTGACGGCCACTTTCTGTCCGTAATTCAGTCGGTAAAAACCGACGCAAACTTTTCCGTCCGTAATTCAGTCGGTACATACCGACGGAAAATTTCCATCGGTATTTACCGACTGAATTACGGACGGAAAAGTTTCCGAATTTAAAAAAAGGCGGGTCGCTGACGTGGAGGTTTTGGCGGGTTTTTTTTGTCCGACGGAATCACCGACGGATTCAAAAACGACTGCCCGTATAGTGCCCGTAAAGTGATGTGACCGGTTCGCCGTTTAAATTGCCGACAGACTCACCGAGGGATTTGAAATGGCAGATCCGTACGATGACATGTCTATGTTTCCGTCAGAATCACCGGCGTAATCACCGACGGAGTTTCCGTCGGTAAAACCGTCGGAAAAAGTTAATATATGACAGCTCTGCCGACCCTCTCATCCCCTATTTCTCCTTCTTCTTCCTCATCCCAACTCTCCCCATCTG
>Ga0307513_10003852_pt1 | contig 20185 bp, 21 predicted proteins | sample 15_EM_MG_FD_202174 | JGI IMG/M metagenome (GOLD analysis project Ga0307513, IMG submission 202174) | Populus trichocarpa ectomycorrhiza microbial communities from riparian zone in the Pacific Northwest, United States - 15_EM | ecosystem: Host-associated > Plants > Roots > Unclassified | place...
TTTGGTAGCCACTACACATTCCAACCATTCGTTCGCTGTGTCGGACTACCCCAACCAGTCGTAGCACCAGGAGGACCTCCCCATCCGCCTGATTCGCTGGTTTGACCGCTGCCCCATTGACTAGTGGCGCCTCCACGCGAGGGGCTCGTTGCACCTCCCCAGCTACCGCCACCAGCTGCAGTGGTGGTAGAGCCCCACGTGTTGGTAGTTTCACTCCAAGCGGCCTCGGGAGCAGCAGCAGTATGTCCATTTGTTTGTTGTGGGACATTTGGGGCAATACCCAGTTCAGGCCCACTCTTCAGGCCCAAGATAAGATTGGCTAATTTTGTTTGAAGTTCGGCCAGACCCTAGAAAGGTTGACGTTGTAAGATTGGATTTGAGCGTAAAAAATGACATTCCACCTTCATGACAACCTCTTGAGGGTCTAAACTTCCGTCCGTCTCAACTTGTAAGTAGAATTTATTTGGCTTCGCGTTGAAGTCGAAAGGTTCATCGTCTCGTGGTGCCTCCTCCTCCTTCGCGTTCTCACTGAGCGGCCATTCATTTTTGATGTCCGTTTCATACCAGTAACTCGTGTGCCGTAGTTTATTGTAGGGATCATATTCAAATGAGAGAGCAGAACAAGGTGAAAATTTAGCGTGTTCTTTGGCGATACCCTTCAGTATTATCAGGCTGTTTCTGCATCAGGCGTGATGATTTGAGACCGACCTTTTTGGCTGTACACCGGATTTTGAGCTCTTGCCCCTTTCGAATTTTAGTGATTAGTACAGGAGGTACACCTGGCTGGTCTTTTTAAGTATTTGGAAAGGTTAATATAAGTCAGCATTTAGGAAGGGTGAGTGAACATACTTTTCCCCACTGGAAAACCAAAAGACTCTCCTCGTTTGGACAACTCTTCCCCCGGATCTAGGTTGTCGTCTTCCGATGGAAATGGGATGACTTCAAGGTGGTTACTTGTTACATCCATCGTATTGTCGTCATGACATGCAACATTCAGCACAAGCATCATTGAACAGAAAGCGCATCCTGCCAGACATATGCAATCCTGTAGAATTTGAATGACGGTTATACGGTGAGATAATGATGGGATGTGAAAAAACGAACCCTGGTATATCGGATAGCTTCGTCGCAGTTCGAGCTTTGAAGGGGAACCATGCCCAACCTGTGGGCAATGAACTCATCAGGCAGCACTGTCGTGTTGGTTTCGATCTCAACCATGTCAATAGCTGTTGTGAATTTCGAAATGAGAAACAAGATATTAGGAGCAATTTTACTAACCGACAGTCGGTATGTCCGCCATCATGACTCTTCTCATCGAGTTAGCAAAGCTTTATGAACAATGCACTTTCAGTAAATGTTACAGGTGGTTTCCATTATTGAGCTCACGCTAGGTCAACATTTCCTAACACAAAGTCCACCTTGTCAGTTTTCAGTTCGCGAATGCGCACGGTGGGCTCCAAATCTTCTTGAACCTGCATAATAGGTAATACGACGGATATAAGTAAAAGTTGTGGGTGCGTTCACGCGTCTTGGTTCGCCATCTTCCGTTTCTAATAAAACCAAATAGGCGTAACCGACTTTCATCGACCCTGGCCGGCTTCTAGTGCCCCGTACAACGATTTCAACTTGCTTTACATTTCTGGACGTTTCTCCTTTGGACGTTTCTCCTAGCATTAACATTCTCCAATGAATAGAATGCAATGATATCTCTGGCAGCAGAGCACCTCTAGCCCAAGAAAAATACTGCTCACGATCTTCTCAATCGCAGAATTGCACAATGGAAATGCTGTCTCGCCTTCATAGCCAAAATACGAGGTGGTAGAGATCCAGAGATGCTCCACCATTGCGAGAAAAATCGGATCCTAATATTTGGGTCATCCGAGGACATCACGGAGGTTCTTACATTACCAATATGTACTATAACCGGTCATGCAACGGCTTGAACATGGCCTTTCGCGAAGCCATGGCTTGTCTTGATATGTTGTTGCGAATATTCCCAGCATATGCCGGAAACTCCATCCTTGCCATCAGGTACTTGCCACTCTTTTTTTAAATTCAAGGGACCACGCAGTTTGTCTGGTACACGGGTTCTTTTAGGCTACCCTGTCAAGCCGGGTCCATGCTCTTTTCAATTCACTCTCTGATGGAAATGGCCACGACATGATATTTCACCGAAGTTATCGGGAAATTACTCTCCTCCTGACGTTGACACAAAGGCGCTGTGATGGTTTCATACAAAAACAATCTCCAGTATCAATCAGTATTTTTAATATCTTGTGGCGATTAGTCTAGATTTGCGGACCAGGTCGGTTAAACCATTATGAAAGAGGTTTGTAAGGTACTCATACCCGCGGGAAGGCAGAAATCCGCGGCGGAGGACATCTTGAACATCATTGGATTTCTGCATTTCTCCCTATCCCTGGCTCTGGTACTTATGGGGACTTCCGTTCTCTGACACTATTCCCCTTATCCACTCCATAAAAGCCCATGCATCATGTATCAATTAAAATCACATCTCTGTATCTTCTCCACCTTACTTGACCCATGGAATCAGGCTGGAGCCCGCGGCGGTCGTTAAGTGAAAGTTGGTATCGTTATTCAGCTATTGTCTATCCTTTTCTCACATTATTTTTTTTTTTTGCAGCCGAGGCCTTACTTACTTCTCCGGGCAGCATCCATGAAATAGAGACAACTCTAGTCGACGGTAGACTCCACCGCGTCTACAAAAACCTCTGGCCGTCTTTAAGAGAGTTCTGGCTTTCTGCGGTCACACAGTACTCTGGGGACACATATATCGTCTATGAAGATCAACGCTTGACATATGGTCAGGTACACACCCGTGCTATTAAGGTGGCAGGGTTATTCCGAGACTCCTACAGTATCAAGAAAGGTGCTGATTCAGTTTCGAGCTTATCCGCCGAGCGCGTTATTTACTATGCTTAACTGTTCTTCGCTGCAATAACAGGTGATAGAGTTGGGATCTGTTCGCGGAATTGCATTCAGTATCTTGTCACCTTTTGGGCTTGCCGTAGGCTTATTTTCTTTCTTCTTGGGCATTTTCTCTTAAAGTCGTGGATCAGACCTTATCGGAGCAGTCGTCGTCCTAGCGAATGCGTCGGTAACCTTTCCTCGTCTATAAATCTTGATTCTGATCCGTTGTACAGGTGGCTACCTTTGGAACCTTTAACGCATTGCCTCACTCATACGCAGTGCAGGCTCGTCATTCTTGATCCTGAACGCGCTGAACGCCTTCACCATGCTGTATCACGGATGTATCGGGAGACAGATATTGAAGCCATGCTTGTTTTCGATTTGCAGGACAGCAGGCATATCTGGGAAGGAATGAGATACTTCGAGGAGACATTGCGCGAGTATTTCTCCGATGGGATGCATATTCTTACATCCCCTGTCTCCATCCTGCCGGAAGACGACGCAACTGTGATTTTTACCTCTGGTGGGTTATTGTCTGTCACTAGACCTTAATTCATCTTCATCTGTTGAAGGCACCACGGGACTACCGAAAGGTGTTTTGAGTACCCAGCGGCAATTCTTAACAAATGCTCTAAATGTAGGTGTCATCAGAATTATTTAAGCTTATTAGATTGGGTTGAAAATAGTTTTTATTTTCTAGGTTTTGGTTGGGGGCTTTCGGGCTACTCTGAGAAGAGGCGATGACTTCCCAACATCTCAAAGGACGGACCTCCAAAAAGGAACTCTCGTTTCTGTACCTCTCTTCCACGTCACCGGATTAACCAGTTTTTCGGTTCGTATGTGCTGAACGACTAGTTGACTTGCTAACCTCCTTTTGTTGAATTGTAGATGCTGGCTACAATGACAGGAATGAAGATAGTGATGACGAGAAAATGGGATGTCGAGGAAGGTACAAAAATATCCAGGTGGTGATGTTTTAACCTGACCGTATGATCTCCCAGCGGTGAAGTATGGAATATTCCACCCTTTATACAACAAACTCAATGCATATCGCTCAGGTTAATTAAGGGAGAAAACATCTCTGTTGCAGGAGGGTAAGTGCCTTGTCTAGTACAAACGACGGAAAACTCACCGACCGCAAGAGTTCCATCGATGGTTACAGATCTCGTCTTGAGCTCGTTATCTGGCCACCCCCTAGAGGGGCTGCTTTTTGGTGGTGCGCCCGCCCCCGATAGCCTTGTTACCCGGGCGAGGCAAGCGTTTCCTACGGCAACAATGTAAGGGCGGGTAAACTGCTATCACTGCGAACTGTGGGTTGTTAAAACAAAAACACAGGATTCAAGGCTACGGGTTGACCGAGACAAATTCAATCGCCGTTTCGGTGCGTTTTTTGCTTAACAACTGTTCGAAAAATTAATCGGGTATGGGACGAAGTTCGCCGGAGAAGATTACGCTGCACGTCCCACCAGCACGTCAGTGTTTTTAGCTTTTGTGTTCGGTTATATTGTCTTGATTTTTACTTCAATAGTGGACTTGCATCCCCAGTCAACGACATCAGAATCGTCCACAAGGATACATGCCTTCCTCCTGGCGTTGTCGGGGAAGTCTGGTTGTAAGCGTTGTGTCACTCAATTAACTGGCTCATCAGCCTAATATCTCATAGACGAGGCCCAAATGTGATGAAAGGTTATTGGCAGGATCCAGGTTCGTTTAAACTACTTACACTCAATGTCGCGTCGCTTACTCCCTCTTTTAAAGATGCCACCAATGCGGTAATATCAAAGGACGGCTGGCTAAAAACCGGGGATGTAGGGTATCTGGACGAAGAAGGATTCTTGTATATCAAAGACAGACGTAAGTCCCACTGCTGCGACTCATTTAGTGCTGCTGATCGAACAGTCGACTTGAACTCTGGCGAAAATCAGTCAAAGATATAATTATTCGCGGGGGAGAGAATGTCGTGGGTGATATCGATCTGTCAGGTTTCTTGCGAGCTAAATCCAACAACTAGGACTCGGTGACTGTTGAAAATGCACTGTATGCGGATCCTCGGGTTCTTGAAGCTGCCGCAGTTGGTGTCCCCGATGAACGACTTGGAGAGTTGGTGGTGGCCATTGTTTCCCTTCGGCCTGCCTACATTGGACAAGTGACGGAAGAAGCATTGATATCTCAAACAAGAACCCGGTTCGTTTTTTTTATTAACGACTCGAGTAACGTACTAGAACTTATGGTGCTCAAACTTCGTTTTGCTCAGACTTCCAAAGTTTGCTATTCCTGTTATGGTTGTAATCTTGGACACCACCTTCGGTATGCAGCAAAATTATATGTAACAAATGAAGCCTTACAGTTACGGATAGAACGAACACCATCCGGTAAAATCATCAAAGGGGATCTCCGGCGAGTAGCACGATCTCAATGGGAATTACGTCGCAGAGGTGGGAAAGAGGCTTGCCGCGAACCACGCGTGAATCTATGATCAGGTGACCAGAATGTCGTCGTTATGTAATGAACAATTTCTTTCCATGAGCTATCTGGACGATTTCCGTAAACACCAGATATCAGTCCAAGCACATCTAAAAGGCAAACAGGAAAATGACCCTACATTCCCCCCCTCATTCTTCCTCCCCGCCTCACATTGGATGTCGTCGGAAAAGGACCTATTTTTCCATGGGTTGACTCTGTATTCGCGTTTTCGGCCAGACCTCATTGCCGAACACATTAAAACCAAGAGTATTTTCGATGTCTGTGTTTATCTGCACGCTCTCCGCGTTTCCACCATCTCGCGCGGCCATGAACCAGACCCATCTACTAGGGAAACAATAGAACCGGCAATGGAAATGTCTGAACGCTGGGTTGAATACGAAGAGCAAATGGCGGCAGCCTTGACACCAGTCGACTCTTGTTGCCAGAGTGTAGAGAATTCAAAGAAGCAAACACAGGGTAACTTCTCCTGCGCAAGTCCTAAGATTCATATTACTTCTGCAGAGCCTGGTTTGATCCCCTCGAATCAAAAAGCTTATATGGCCCACCTCGATTCCACCCGTCTCGCGGTTCTGGAGTCCATTATTCGGGCATCCCAGTCTGACGATGTCGATATAGAGAAAACCATGTTACTGGAACAGGCATCAGGAATATCGCCTCCCGCTGAACCTCATAATCTGGAATCAGAATTTCAAGGTATTATTTGTCACATCTGTTCTTTGATGCCTCATTTAAATTATCAGCCTCACCAGCGCCTAGTATACAGCCAGCACCTTTGGATCCGTCTATTAATCGGCTTACTCCTCTTCTACCCCTGGTCAATCTGGACCCACAAGAATCATCCTGCAATCCTCATAAGGGAATAGTTAAACCCACGTTTACAAATAACTCCCACCTGCGTCGACTCCAGAAACGGTTATACATGCGACGCAAACGAGCCGAGCAAGTTGGGAGGCCTCTCACTCCAGTGTCAATCAAGCTTCTCCCAGGTCAAGAAAGGAGGTCAAGGAAACCTTCAAAATCGCGGCCCAAAATATCTCATAGTAAACGAAAAATTGAGCTGTGTAGTGGAAGTTCAAAACTGGTATTTGACGAACTTCAGCCACCCATCGACCCTAGCGAAAGCCTGGATGAATCCTTGTCTGAACCCCGAAGCCGCGGTGGTTCAACCAAGCCTTATCGTGTAAAGAACGACATCGATGCGCATACGTTGTCAGAGATGGGGTTAGATATCTTCCACCTTCCAACCCTTGCACATTTAATGAGGTACTATTCAATCATAATTTCGCATACCTCAACTAAAGGTTCTAGGGTAGACTGTTCAACTCCCTTAATGACCCGGTCACATCCTTGGAAACAGTCGATATTTCTGCTGAGACCATCAATCTTCTTGTGTCTGTCGCAAAGGATTTTGTTTCTGAGATTATTCGTCGGGCAATCATAACGAAGGAACTCGAAGTTCGCTTAAAACGCAAAATAAAAGTCTGGAAATATGATCAAGATGAGGTGCCAAACTTTTTTCTGACTTACCCTTATGTTTCTCAATCGATTCTCACAGATCACTCCTGAAAATGTGACCGAATGCTTAAATTCGATGGGTTTAGGTGAGATGAGCCAAGAGAAATATTTCGAGACCATCCTGGGACATATAGATGGGGAACGTGAACATCCGAATTTGTCCCCGCTCTCCCCTACTAGACTAATCGATGATGCCAAAGTGCTGAAATCTCGGGGAATCCTTCCACCACACTCCTTCACGCTCCCACATTCTATGCTATGGTGTTCACTCCCAAGTCACCGTGATCTATTTTCGAGTGATGATATTTGTGACCTTGAATTTGGCGACGAAGATTTGGATTGGGTAATGGAAGAGGAGCAACTCGACATAGAAGATAATTTGATATCTAGAGAGTATGAGGGATCCTTATGGAATCAGGCATGTATTTAGGTATATACCCGGGTTCTAATAGTGAGATCTGCTTTCTGCAACGGTCCATTCCCTCACTTTGCACGAACGTATATGTACACAGGCGATACCTATAGATAAAAGTTCAAATACATATGAATCATAGCTTAGCAAGTTCTCCTGTTGTCTCTTTTTTTACTCTCACCACCGCTTTGCCCCAGGTTTGTCTCTTCTCGAGAGCAGCCAGTCCATCAACCAGTTGTTCGAGCTTGTAAATCTCCGTGTACGTTACAGGTTTGACTCTACCTGATGCGAAGAGCCTTGGACAGCGTCAGATATTTGGGCATTGGTACTTGGTAGTAAAAACCCACGAAAGGAGATCTCTCCAGACAACGGGGACATGACTCGCTTCCTTCTCTGTTGGATTGTCTAGTGTCAGCAATGTTCTCAAAGGGAAGGGGGGATATTCTGACGTGTGTAAGCACCCCAATGCACACCGACCAAGGAGATGTTCTTCAGTAACACGAGGTTCATAGGTACCTAGAACAAAGCTCAAAGGTAATTGAGTGATATATCGGAATGCAACAAACCTTTTCAATGGTTCCGGCCGCAAAACCAATTACAAGAGCGCGTCCTTTCCATGCAATGCACTTAAGAGAATCTAGGACGCTGGTCAGAACATGTAACACTGACGGCAGGAAATTCAGACCATTTATCAGACCAACAGGGTCATAAATGACATCAACGCCCTTCCCTTTGGTCAAGGCCAAAACCTCCTTTTGCCAGCCAGCCTTCGAGTAGTTGACACCATAATCCGCTCCACCAAATTGTTTTGCGATGTCAATCTTTTCTTGTGAGCCGGCGGCTGCAATAACTTTTGCACCAAGGGCTACACAGTATGATGAGATATTGGGTTAAGCCATGGCTGTTTTCAAACCTTTTGCAATTTGTACAGCAGCAATTCCAACGCCTCCTGCAGCAGCGGTAACGAGAACCCACTCCCCTATTACACAGGTTCTGGTTAGCTTTCATACAGCTGATATCAGGGCCAAATAATGTACCGGATTTAAGTTCGGCTCTTCCAACAAGAGCCTCGTAACTGGTTGGCCATGTAATATACAACCCTGCGACACAGTGAAATTGAGCACGCAGAAATGAGCGGAATGTGGGTTGATCATACCTGCGCCTTGGTCAAATGTAATATTGTCCGGCAGAGGGATCAGGCGGTCGAAATCGACAGCAACTTTGTCTGCGAATGTACCTAGCGAAGCACCAAATACTCTTTGACCCCGTTTCAAGCTACAACCCTTTGGGATGGGCGAGTCTTGGGAGATCTTTCCAGCAAATTCGGTGCCAAGAATAAATGGCAGAGGGGGCTTGTGCTGGTACTTTCCTTGCGATTGAAGAATCTGAAAAGAAGGACTTTGAGGCACCTGACAGGAAGGTAATAAAGAGTTGAAGTACATCGAAGAAGTTGAGGCCGGCGCTATAGATGTCGACTAGCACTTGATTGTCGTTTGCTTTGGGTTCTGGAACACCATGTGAAAGAGAAATTTTGGAGGGGTGGTTCAGCTCTTTGACAACGAAGGCACGCATAGGTGATGAGTGAGAGAGGTAAAGCAGAGGCTCGAACTAGGATTTATGATGATAGTCCCGGGACCACCCCTGACTCTCCGGGCAACCAGTAGCCGGTCACTATCTTCCAAAAAGAAAATTGTGTTACAATCTAAGTATGCTTGTGCCGTATGAATTGTACATTGAAAGTGATTATTACGATCGTCTCTTCCCCTCGGTTTGTACGTTGACTTCAGCTGAATGCGAATCCCTCGCCACCCTCATTAATGGCCATTAGTAGCTGCTGGCGCAACATCTCGTAAGACGTATATTGTGGAAGATCGATTTGGTTGAAGCCTATTTGAGAGCAGGCTGAAGTCAGCCGCGTTGTTGGTCTACGAGTAAAGAAAATACGCACAGGTGTGGGCTTGGGGTAGCCGATCTGGTTCGCCATAGGCACGGTGTATTGAAAATTTCTGGACTCCTTGAACACCTTGGAGGTCCAGGAAACCGCTGAGAGGCACCCTTGATGTGCCCGTGGCGAAACTTAGAACCTTCGCACGCTCTTCTCGGTTGAAAGACTTCAGCGCACGCCACCACCAAACGATATTGGGATCCGAGCTCGTATAGCCGTTGTATTCTGTGGCTGCTCTCCACTCGTCGACATCGATGTCCGGCGTTCCAGAAATGAGAAGCTCGAGTTCTTGCTCATTGAACTAGGAAGCACTCGCTTTTTAGCAAAGAGGATCAATGAAAAGAGTGTAACTCACAATGGTAATCAGGTCCTTGGGAATGATTTCGTAGAAGCCACTTGACAAACTTTCTATCTGATCCTTGATGGAGGAGTAGAGTCGGTATTGAGCGGAGAGTTGAACAAAATCTCGTCTGCTTTCTAGTGTAACAGGAATTGTTTCTCCACCCTCCTTTAAGGGTACGATCCGATTTACGCCAAACTACACGTAATCAGTCAGACAAAATAGTCAGCGAGGGCATAATACGAATACCTCATCGGCTTCAACACTGAAAGTCAGGTCGAGTGCGGTTGGATCATTTTCCAATATCCAACATAATGAATTGTAGTACTCTGGGTCCACCCATTCGACATCCTTGTAGTCCACAGGCTTTCCTAGAAGTTGACGATACAGACTGCGCGCAAAATACGCATCCAACAGTCGACCATCATATATGGCTTTGCCGATGACCCGACCCACAAATTTGAAGAAGGAGAGATGTTCAGGATTGACCCAAGAATTCTTGTTAGGTTGGTAAGTGAGTTTGTCTGCAGCACAGGGTTGGAAGAGGGCATTGTTTGGGTTGAACATTTGACGGGCCAAGATTTGGAACCATTCTCGGGTGAGACCGCCAGCATCGACACCTTCTTCGTCGTAAAATCGAACACTGAGCTTGCCATGTTTGATCTGCTCGCCGGTTTTGCGCTGAAGGTAAAGGAAGCTGTCTTCAAACACGCGAGCTCGACGAACATTTAATTGCAATGTTCCATAGTGCTCTCGCATGTGCGGCCTCCGGTGGAGTTGTTGGTTGAAGTAATTGCGCTTGTTGTCAAAGTCAAGAACGCGCGAGTTACTGACCAACAGAGAGAATGAACCACTCATCAGCGAAGGGTTGTTTCGAACCATAAGGTTCAAGATCTTTCTGTGAGCATCTGTGAAAGAAATGAATAACTCTTCCATTGATTCCCTGGGTGTGGTGGGAGACCTCGGGGACGTTGAGGCTCTTAACGCGCGGGGAATGGACCCTTGTGCTTTCGAACCAACAAACTTGCAGACGACCATCAGGGCTTCGATCAGAGGAAGAAGGACAGTAGCTATATGGGCAGTGTCAGGATTTTCTCCAATGATAGAAAGACAATCTCCGAGGCGCCGCCAGAGAGGGGTGAACCTAAAAGACTCGTAAATGGCTTGAACTTTCTCGACGTCTTCTTGGGTGGCCAAGGACGGAGCGCTTGGGATCGACGTCTTCGGCGTGTACATGTAGTCAATAGTCTTGAGGACTCTCAGGAGTTTTGCTTGCGTTGAAGATGCGGGAGAAAACTTAGACGCTACGGCACTTGTCGTTGCGTCGCTGCTGGATTTCTGAAGGGCGACGGCCAGCTCATCCAAGTCAGAGTAAAGTGTCTGACCAAATTCTTGTGCTTTTCCTTTCAGCTCTTGAGCAATCACATCACGCGCATCAGGGATGTTGGAGAGATTTTGTATCAGTGCCAGACTTTGTTGGAACGTTCGACCAGAACATTCGCCAATAGTCAGTATGTTGACGATAAGCCGGAGCGTCGGATCCGGTATTTGCGGAGAACGTGGCAATAATGCTTTCTCTTCAGCTGAGTCCCCGGAAGGTTTTTGGACTTCTGACGGTCTGGAAGGAGTGGGATCGGATGAAGTCGGGACACCTGGAGGGAGGGGTGTTAACAACAATTAATGGAAAGAATTATGAAAATGAACGTACGGGGCGGTTGAACAGGGGGAGGAATTGAGGTTGGCGCCGGTGTATTGACAGCATTATCATCCATGACAGCCCTTGTGTCCTCTGGTGCATCCTGTAATGGCGAACTCGAGGTAGGCTCGGTGTTGGGTTTCGGATCCCTCAAGGTTGTTAGAGGACGAGTGACGGTGGCTAATAACCCAACGACAGATTCAAGGATAGCAGGGGTTCGAAGGAGGCCTTGACGATCAAGGAGATTTAAGAGTAGGACCAGAGGGTAATGGGTCTGCGAGATTTGTTTTTCCTTCCCCTTCCCCTTCTTTGTGATCGTCTTCCGGAGCCCGGCCGGCAGGTCGTGCTCAGTCAAGAAAAACAAGGAAGATAATTCATTGGCGCTGACGATATAGGTGAGAGCCTCTAAACATCTTTGGGCAATCAAATCCGGAACGGTTTCCACTTGAGAAGCCGGTAGAGATAACGATGAGAAGTAATCGTTGGACACCTTTTGCTTGCCAGCTGATTTTGGGGTCTGAGGTTTTGCTTCACGATTGCGAACGGAAAGCTGAGAAAAGCTTTTATCCACCGCAGCAAGATCAGCAGTGCCTTCTTGCAAGATGCTGAGAAGGATATTGAAAAGCTCCGTCCGCGTCTTCGAGTTCTCGCACAAGTTAACCAGGACTTTGAATAACAGGGTCTTCTTCAAGACTTGGGGGAAGAACAGCAAGCGGACAAGAATTGCAACGCTCGGCCGATCTAGCAATAGAATGGCATCGTGCTGAGCGGCGTACTTCCGGACTTGGGTTGCTGCAGGGGCTGTGCGAATTGCGTTACGGCTGACAATGGGGCGACCAGAGTTAAGTTCATCACGGTATGCACCAGCTTCTGCGATCATATGGGAAGGAAGAGACTGAATAAAGCCTTCGTCTTGTTCAAGAAGAACAGCTTGGCGGAGACTCGGGTCTAGGCTTGCTATAAAGCTAGCTGGGTCGATTTCTGCGGCCTCTCGGGTAGGCCTTGCTGTTTCTTCGGTTCTGCGACGCGCTCTTTCCATGGCTTCTTGCTGGATGATCTCAGCACGGATTTCCGGAGGTAGAGCATCAAGAAACTCGGAACTGATTTGCGAGTCTGGGGGTCGTTCTATTCTTGCGGCTTGCTGGTCTCGGACATGTTGATTCAAGACTTCTTCACGCATATCATCTGGAAGGGCTTCGAGGAACGTTGGGTCGATACCGGTGTCCGTGATGTCAACAGCACTTCCATGAATCATGACAGTAACCCTTTCTGGAGGATCTGCGTAGCTGGTGGATGTCGATTGAGCGGGTATTTCATTTGGAGAATCATCGGTGGATGTTCCTGCGACAGGCGGTGTCGGCGGTCTTGAGATAGCAGGTGCATCGACCATTTCAGCATCTACCTCAACTGGCACAGCCTCCTCCATGGTCGCATCTCGTGGTACTTGCTGGGGTTCTAAAGGGGCCGTAATCAAGGTTTCCGCAGGAATATCGACATTCTCGGACTGTTCGACCAGGGCAGGTTGCTGTTGTGCTTGCTCTGTTGCACCAGGACCATCCGAGACCGAGTTCAGCGCTTCAACCTTGGCGGCTTCTTCTGCCTTTTGTTTGGCTTCCTCTTCTTCCTTGATTTTGGATTGTTTAAGAGCATCCAATGCAGCAGGAAGCAAGGCAAGCGCTACGTGATTGGCGAGCTTTCCAACGCGTTCCGTTACAAAATCGCCATGTAGGATCTTCATCTCTTCTGCCCATCTTTGCAATGTCAGTAAGGGGTCAAATTCTCGACCCTGTTTGTGACCTTGCGGTCGTGGTACCCTTTCGGCTCGATTTGAAGCAAGAAGGCGTCGACTGTGTTGGAGTAGTGCTCCTGCAGGAACTTCAATCCGGAAGGTTTCTCCCCCATTATCGTGAGAGATGATCTGTTGTAACATTTGCATGGATCCCGCGCCAAGCATCTCATCAATCGTCTGGAAGAGATGGGGAGCGCCGTTCCCGAATATCCGTTGTCCATGGCGTATTCCTCTGTTTTGACCAGCACCAGTCCTGTTCATAGCAGACGTGTCAAGGAGAAGAGGGTGGGTGGTTGTTTCTGGGGCTGCTGGTGGGTTTCTGGAACGCCCAAATGGTTGCTGGTCTAATAATTGGCAAGCAGTCAGTGAATTTCTTGTTTATAAAATCTAAATTGTTGGACAAACCGTTTCCACGATGTCTGCGATGGACGAACACACCTGCGCCATCTCTTGTACCGGCGGTGATGAAAGTATCACCGAAGCTAAAGATGCCCTCGCCGGTGAAATGGCCGTTGTCAACTACAAATTCTTCGTCATCAGAAGCCATATCAGGTTCATCTTCTTCGTGAGTAACGTGAATTGGCACTGTGGGCATCGACTTAGTCGTCGAACTTTTGGGACAGTGAGCAGAGTAATTTATCACCTCCGTGACCTGTGGGTTCACCCGCATTTTCCAAAGCCATTCCCAATCCCTCTACTTCCTCTTGCATATCCTGCTAAACCATTCGATTGAATTTCTCACAAAGAAGGTCAAAAAATCGTACCTCCCACATCATACCCTCTGCATCCTCCTCGTCCTCAGCTTCCTCGCCTTCATTTTCGTCGTCTTCGTCATGTTCATCATCGCCACCATTATCAACGTCCTCATTCTCAACGAGGTCCTCCTCATCTTCTTCGTCGGCTTCATCCCAGACTTCCCCTGAACCTTGCGTAACTTGATCCAGATCATCCTGTTCACCGTCTGACTCAGAGGCAGACGTGTCCTCGCTTCCTGTTTCTTCCCCGTAGTCCATTTCGACATCTTGGTCCTCATCTTCTTCATCCATATCCTCATTTTCAGAATAATGGCCATCGTCCATCTCCTGAACAGATATCAGTTGTAAATCACGAAAACGGTCAACAAAAACATACCCCAGCATACATTCCAAGGGCAGAATTCCGGTAGAGATCAGGGGTTTCTTCTCTTCCTTCATTCTCCAAGGTTTCTTCGTTATCCTCTGAACCCTCCGACACACTTACATCTTTCCTGGCATCTTCCTTGTTTTTACCAGAGCTCTTGCTCATCTTTATGGCAATTTTAGTCCTGTTCAGTTTGTCAGCAAATTTCAGGCAAAATCTAAAAATATCAACACACAAATATTCAAGAGGACGTAGAATTGCTGCTACCAGATTTCGGACATTGGGGTAATTCAGGTCCACCTCGGAGAGAGCAGTTGTCAGAACGGCAACGAAATTTTTCTCTAGCATGATTTTAGCCAGATGGGTTGGGACGTCATCCTGATGTTTTCTAGTGGTTGGATTGACCCGAACAGTGAGTAGTCGATGGCATAGATCGGCCAACGCCAGTAAGCGACCATATCTCGCGTCGATGCTTTCTGGTCCAGAAAAAATGTCCTTGATTGCTCGGCTGATAGTCTCGAGTACGAATTTGCGGACAAGAACGAGGTCTGCAGAAACGTCTTTCATATCTTGAGCAGATGACGTATCCACGCAGAGTGCCCCAATCACATTCATGGCCCAGCTGCAAAGCAATCCCTTGTTGCGATGTTTTGAGTCTGATGTCGTACTGATGGTTCCATAGGTCACCAATTCAGAAAGAAGGAAATGGAGAGTCAGTGTACGGAATTTGCTGACAGGCTCCTTAGTTTGCAGAGGTTGTGACCGTTTCTTGGTGGAGTAGGATAAAAAGACGACCTTGGATGAGTCGTACGAAAAGAGTAATTCAGTCAAGCATTGCATGAGGAAACAGGAGTATTGATACTTGTCCTGGATGTCAACAGTTGCAATGGGTGACTCAGACTCAATTGTGTTTTCTGAGCTTTGTTGCGCTTCTACCTCATTCAAATTCATGAGAGAAGGGTCCGTCTGGCCGGGGGAGTTTTGACTGTTTGCGTTGGAGCCTGATGTTGGAGATGGAGGCAAGTCATTTACCACCCTTATCGTGTGTATGAGCTCGCCTATAAGGAGATAGATGACACTCTCGACCGGCTTCTGGGGGTCGCTGGATGACCCACTCGGAGGCACGTCAACCTGCATATCCGTAGGCCCTTCATCGACGGGGGTCGCCAACTTTTCTGATGCCGTGGAATCCGGCTGCAATTTGACCTGAGGAGAAACTGAAAAAGGTTGCTCCAACTGGCAGAGGGATTTGGTGGTTTCGATAAAGATATTAACATCGCGCAGGGCAATGGCACTGCAGTTCCGGACATAAGTGTTGACGTCAACGATCCTTGGCCTTGGTTGGGTGAAATATCGTTTGATGGTCTGTTGCATGATATTCTGTACTGTAGGAACGTCTTCCACTATATGACGCAGGATAGTGGCCACATATGACGACCCACCCGTCACAGCTGAATGTCGAATACGAGCAAAGAGGGACACAAGCCCGTCCCGTTTCACAAATTGAGTGGCCATTTCCCTATCCCTGGTGAGCAAGACAAGTAATCGCAAAACAGATAGCAATTCGTCGGCTGGGAGGTCGTTTACACAAAGGAGTCGAAAGCAGAAGTCAAACACGATCCCTTTTGCCTCCGCTCGCTGTGGGCCTACCGGAATGACTTCCGTTGCAATGGGCTCGCCTTCCTTTGGTAACGTTATTGCTCGGGGATCATCACCGAGAGTGAAAAGAGCTTCGGTAACGAGCAGATGAGCCGCAAGCCATCGAGGGGGGTGCTCTGGGTCTACACTTGATAATAACAGAGCTAGTAGGTGGTCCATCAGAGTGTTGCGCAAATCTTGGTCGAGGGAGCCTGGGTTTTCGCAAAATACCAAAGCAAGAAGGCGGCACCTATTTGCTAGAGGTTGTTCTTGGACATCATATGCAAACGCAGAGAAAGCTTTGATATCCCCGACGAGATCGCGAACCGCTTGCTGTTGATGATTGCTTGGTTTGGTGAAAGCAACATGCAGGTCGAATAGAAGGGCAAGATGTTCATCGATGAGCAGGAGAGACTGCCTACTAATGCTTGCTCGTAGCGGTTCCCGAGCCTCATCGAGAGCTTTTCGCCACTCGTCCATGGATTTTGAAGGAGCTGCAGAAGTAAGTAGGGTAACAATATTTTCAGTCGAGGGGCCTGGAATGGGCGAAGTCACAACGTCCTGGTCACTGGAAATAACTGACTCTTCGCTATTATCGTTCGTCATGATTTCTGGTTCTGACGAATCAGCAGGGGGTTCTGAAGGGGTCCCAAGTAAGGCTTCTGCAATATCTGCAACAGGATCTGGTGGTAACGGGAATGGGTGCGAAAGTAACAACTCCGTGGCGCTGTTAACATTGTTGTGGGTCCGCAATAATGCACGCTCCGCTGCTGAACGAGGAAAACCCATGTCTGTCAAAATTCTGATACGAGCTTCATCTGGGCCGGAGGGTCGCGTTAAACCAGAAGTCGTCGTTCCTGGGTCGGCATTGGAATCATTTTTTGTTTCTTCATTCTCTCCATTGGCAATTTCGAGAACGGCGCGCACAACGTAGCGGCTCACGGCTAGAGGTGCTTGAATGAGCCATGGAGAGTCCCAAAACCCTCGAATGGTGGGCAGGGCAGCGGAACGCAACTTGACCAGGAAATTGTGGGGTTCGAAATAGTCGGGATCATTATCTTTGATGTCACGAGTTGCGATAAGAAGTGTTTGACCAGATTCAAAGAGCGGTTTCGCAGAAATAATTGGACAAATGAGATGTAAAGCGACTTTGATAGCTCCGTAGGCGTGAAGCAATTCCTTCTTCTGCAAATCCGTCCGATTTTCTTCTTTGATTTTAACGAGATGCTCAATTGTTCTAATCAAATCAGAACAAATGGCGAATATGGCATCAAAGCCGCCAATTTGGTAGAAGGCAAAAAGTTCCACAGTATGCAGTGTGCTTGTGGAGGTCCGTTCTGAGACACACGAAAGACGTTCAAAATGGATAGCTGGAGCTACAAAGGAGCAAAAACTTACCATCAACAAGTAAGAGCATGAACAAACCCAATATTACACCATAATAGTTGAAAATGGCAGCTTTATCACCTGCGGCAAATAAACATAAATTAGGGAACAATTCAAAGGAATATGTAACTTCCGGTCACATACCAAAACCACTGAGACTTAGGTGCTTCAGCATAATGTCCGCAACGATCTTAGAAGAAGCCGCTATTTGTTTCTTCTGGGCGGGGTCTGGGTTTCTTCGAGCGTGGAACATTTTAACCATTGCTTTCAGAGAAAAGGCATATGAATAGATAATATTTCAAATTAAAGAGAAGTTACCTTGGAAAAATGGAGCCAAGGCATTTGGAAGTCCTTGTGTTATGTGTTTTAACGAAGAGGCGTTCCAATTGCGGGGCTCGCCACCCTTGACAGCACTCGGTGCTGGATTCAAAGGAGCCCTGGGCTGAGCACCGTTCGCATCACTGGGGCCATTCGCCGCCACTGGGGCATCGGATGCTGGAAGGTCAATGGTCGTGTGATTGGGAGATTCCAGGGGTGATGATATAGGGCTTGATTGTGTGTCGATTCCCTTTGACGACAAGCCAACATTGAGAGCTATGTTTTCCCAGATGCTAACACGATGAAGGGCCCCGAGATTGGTCAAAACGTGCAATGGTGTATTGTTCATTAGGGTCTGCAAAAGACCGATCGCTGCCCTTCCCTGCGCTTGACCCGCCGTCGCGAATACGTCTGAAAGTAAGGTTATGCGAATATGCAACACAACAAGGTTCCTGAAAGTTTGGTTAGCTTCCTCGGCATCATCAGCTAAAAGAGACAATTAATGACGGTGGAAGGAGAGGTTGGTGGAGTTCGCTCACTTGCTAAATCCACGAAGTGTAGCAATTTCGAAGATTCCTCTACTGAATCCCAGAAAGATTTGGTATCATCCAGAGAGATTCTAACAATCTCTGCCAAATGTACCAAGGTTTCACTGGTGGCAACCTCCGTCATCGTTCGCAGTACCTGGACCATAGAGTCGGAGGCAACACTATTGGCGAAGTCGTAGGGCAGACAAGGGAGCCCTGTCAACCTCCCAAACCGTACGAGGCCATCCGTAGTGGTCACAAAGTCTTTACAATGAGGCGGGTGTTGGAAGAATCCCTCCAAAAACTAAAGGTACATGAGGACATTTGAAGGCAGAGTCAAGATTTCTGAGGGCTTACCCGACCAACGATATCAATGTAGGAAACCACGATATTATCATGGCTCTTAGGGTTTGGATCATCATCTTCGTTGTCGTCATCGATGTCTTCCACGGCTACTTGAGATGCCTCAATTGGCCCTGGGCTCTCCATTGCCGCATCGTCTTGCATCGTGACGTCGTCGTCACATGGCAGTGTTGATACAGGGACGAGTTGGTACCAGTGCTTGATATCTACTGGGGGAGAATAAGAGGCGCCAAGGTCCTCAATGCGGCTTAAGGTTGACTTCAGGGCTTCGAAAACCTGCAATTTAAGGGATGGATGATGCCGAATGAGTTCGTCGACAGCCGTTCCAATTATAACTGCATTTTCTTTATCAATGAGCGTTTTGAGATGTCGTTCAGAAGTGAAGATAGAGAAGATAGCAGGAATGATGCTCGGTCGCTTTGTAAGCTGTGTTTGACCTGCTTCGTTGAGACACAAGGCACCAATGGCATTCGGAATGGCTTGCAGGACCTGTCAATTAAAAAATGAAGAAAGTAAAAAAAGGTGATGAGGGAAAAAAACATACTTCAATCGCAGGTTCAATGCCATGTTCAATCGCTCTGTAGAATACTTCAGGTAACCCGGCCTCTTGGATGATCGCAAGAGAAGTGGGCTCATTGTGGACAAAGGTAGACATGATATTAATGGCTGCAGAGTCTGAACATCAGCAACAATTACAATTGAAATGGACCAGGATGGAGTCTTACCCAGTGGAAAGATGTTGGGTCCAAACAGGCCACGGTATTCCACGATCTTCTTTATCGACTTCAGAATGGAGGAGTCTATGAGCCCACGGAGGCCTTCTGCGGTTCCGGAAGATTGCATCATTCGGTGCATAGACCGTAAAATGTGTTTAAGAATAGCAACACGTTGTATAGGTAGTTCTCCTTCAACAACTCTATGAGATCGCACTTCCGCAGTAAAGAAATAGTCAAACTGACCTGTCCCGGAAATAGAGCAAATTTGATAATCGACAGCATACTCTTGTATATCAAAGTCAACTTCGAACTGACAATGAGGTTGAGGTTGAGTCGGGCGATCAGGGTAAGAAGATCGAAATATATACCTCAATCCTCTCTACGAGGACATCGACCCCACGGGACGAGCAGAACAGGCTGAATGCGTTGGCAAAGCTGTACAAAACATTGTCGACCAGCTGCATTGTCTTCGATACAGCAGAAAGACGTAGCGGTAACCTGTTTTCCATAAGTTGAATAAGGAGTGGAATGAGGCCTGCTCCAACGATCATATTGCCTCCTGATGCATGGGATGCTATGTATGTAATGAAGGACAGAAGTGCTTCAACGAATGCATGAGGGAGCTTGGATTCTGGCTTTCCGACTTCAAGGACCATATTTCGGACTAATGCCATAAGGATGCCGTGGTTGACTCCTGCATTTACTGCAGTTAGGACCTCCTGGACTTTGTTCTTGTATCTAGCAAGGGCGTCCAGTGCGGCAATAGCTGCTGTCTGGACAATAGTTGGAAGTCCTTCGTCGACATGGAGAAGTTCTGCAATATGAGCAATCAAATCAGGTTCATATAGAAAGAGTGCCGAAGTCGCTTGGGATTCAGAATGGGTGTGACCGTAAATGGCTATGGCAAGCAAACGGACAATGACAAGTTTTTCCCGCTCAGTCTTTTTCCCTTCGGCAAGAGCAGCCGCTGAACGAATGCGGCATAAAAGTTCAAACGTTTCGGAGT
>Ga0307513_10003853_pt1 | contig 20185 bp, 17 predicted proteins | sample 15_EM_MG_FD_202174 | JGI IMG/M metagenome (GOLD analysis project Ga0307513, IMG submission 202174) | Populus trichocarpa ectomycorrhiza microbial communities from riparian zone in the Pacific Northwest, United States - 15_EM | ecosystem: Host-associated > Plants > Roots > Unclassified | place...
CAGACCAGATTTAAATAGTGGCTAGTATTTGGGTGGATGGCTTGCAAGGCATGTGAGACGTGACGCCTAAACCAATAGTCTTTGAATGAAAAGCCCAAAACTGAATGCCCAAAGCCATAAGCACAAAGCCATACACCGTGAATCAGATCACGAAATGATAAGCCGGAGACCATATCCTCAGGAAGATAGGAATCGTGCATGCACCACTATACAACTCTACGCTTAGAGTTATCTACCCGGAATCATATGCTTAGAAGTACTTAGAAACATACCTAGATTATACGCTTACAATCATATACTGAGAGCGATTTCCAAACACTATTTATCTCAAACTAGAATCCCAAATCATAATGATAATGTGAGCACTATATTCAAATCCTATCTTTTGAGATAGGTGCCGGATTGCTATATGGAATATCCAAATAGTGGAGTCATCATACTAGACATACGAAGTAATTAGGGGGTGTTTGGCCAGCCAATTCTGATCTCAAATTGTGATTTCAGATCAGAATTGTGAGGCCAAACACGCCTTAGATTTCAACCTGCCATCTGTTTGGTCAGAGAATATCACTCGTAGGAATAAGTGGGGCCCCGCACAGGGGCAAGAGTGGGGGACGAGAAGACGGGGGCCGTATAGGCAATCAGCGGGGAAAGTAAAATACCCGCCCCGCCCCACAGCCAGGCCAGGGCCCCGTGTCATACGGGGCGGGGAGGAATGGCAAAGAGTTGACCCCGGGCCCGAGTACCGGCGGGGTCACAAAGTGAAAACCCGCCCCGCCCCGCCCTGTAACGAACACTATGCCTATCCAAGGGCACGTAGCTGTAGGGGATGCATCGGTAAACAGCCATATCATATCTGGCTTATCATAGTCGATCGGTCTAAGGACTTTGTGCATATCTGCAGCTCAGTTGACCGCTTCGCAGGCTGCTTCCTGCCCATCCGTCCACAGCCATTTGGCGTTCCAACTCAGCTCAGTGAGCGGGGCTGTCCTGGTGGCCATGTCGAGAATGAAGTGCCAGATATAATTAACCATTCCATTAAATCGCTGGAGTTCTTACTGGCTTTCTAGTCTTGTCTAGTCCATTGTGGTCCGGATTTTCACTGGTTCAGGGTGGATGCCATCATCATCTATCATATGGCCTAGGATATCGCGTTTGGTGTCCAAGAAAACAGTTTTCTTTAGGTTGCCATAATAGCCCGCATTGTGAAGCTTCCTGCAGGTGTTCGTAACGTACTTAACATGCTCTTCAAAGGTGTCACTGAAGACAAAAATATCGGCAATGTAGACACCTATGTTCTTGCCTAATTCGTGATGGAATAGGTCCTCCATTGTTGTTACAAAGGTTCCGGGGGCATTCATGTCTCCATTCATCATGACCTGGCTGGTAAAGCCGCCGAAGGGTGGCTTGATCGTGTTGTACTTCACATCATCTGGATGCACTCTGGTCTTGCATTAGGCGTCACTGAGATCTATCTTGCTGCCGAATCGTCCTCTAGCTACCGCATTTAATATAGTCCTTGGGTCTGGGATCTGTGTGTGATCGGCCTAGGTCTTATAATTGCTGAAGCGGACGTCTACCAAGGGGCGGATTCTGCCATGGGTTTATGCTTCCACAAACATGCTGGATCCTCTGGGCCCACTTGATCTATAGAGGATACCGGCGGTCATCTGGTTGTTGATCCAGGTCTTGTATTTGGATATTACGGCTTGGGGTGCTTAGAAAGTGGGTGTCTTTTAAAGCTTGGTCGGGTCTATAAGGGTTATCCAGTACCTTATATTTCGCACTGGTGGCAGTGCCTCACCTACAACTTTCACAAATACATTGGGGAACATCGCCAGGAAGTCTGGAACTCCCTGTGGGTTCGCCATGGCTGATCTCGACTCTCTAGATTTTCCATCACAGGTAACTCTAACCTTGTACTTGGAGAAGTAAATGCTGTTCTTTTGGCAATCCATGACCGCTCCTAGCCTTATGAGATCGTCTATACTGATGAGCATATCATAGGCTGATACGGGGGTGACCAGCATAGGCACCTGGTCAACTGTCATCTTGGCTGGCTGAATCATAACCTCAACAGCGAAGTTGCTAGTTGATCACGATAATTTAACTGCCATCTTCAGGGTGACTGGATTCTTCCTAGCAGTGTACGGAATGTTGTAGGTTGTAATGAATTTGTTGGATATCAGGGTACCGCCAATGGTTCCTGTAGCTGCGAGGGCTCTGGCGGGCATGGCATTGATGTTGATAGTGAATTCGAGTACCTGGAATGGCCTGTCCTTGGGCGTGCCTACTGTAGTCTTGTAGGTCAAGATAGAGCCGCTGCCATCTAGCTCCACTGGGCTGTCTGTATCAGGCTCATATTCGCCTTTGCTGCTGTTTGGGCTTTCCTCAGAGAGGCGAACATGGGTGGTCTTAACTGCTTTCTTTAGGCACTCATTTGCTATTTGTCCGCTTTCACCACATTAGAAACACGCTCCTTCAGCCTTGCGGCTGTTCATCTCAGCCTTACTTGGCTTGTTCGACTTGGTATAGGTCCTTTTCTTGGCCTGGGCCTTTCCTTTGGCTGTGCTCCTTGGCGTTGATATGGTAGAGGGCTTGCGGTAGGTATTCTCTTTCTTCAGTGTATGGGGTTTGCTGCTAGAAGCTTGGCTTCTATTAGTGCCTTTGTAGCCACCAGTTCTCTACATAGTAGCATCATAGCGTTCTGCCACAGCTACCATTTGGTCCCACGTATTATCTGGTCTGAGCTGGGGCTCAACATTGCGGCGTAGTCTAGAGTCCATAGGGTCGAGAAATTGCTGCTTCTGTGCCTTGTCTGAGATGGATCCAGCCGGAAGGAATCCTTTGAGACCTACTAGCTCTCAAGCCATCTTCGGTATGCATGCTGGGTGTCCACCTGCTGTCTGGCGGATATTGTGCCATTTGTGATCGGTGTCATCATTGTTTGTAGAGGCTTCGAATAGCTGCTGAATGTGGTTTGTCAGCTGAGGTTGGGTGAGGTTCTCTTCCGCTGTGTGCAGTGTCTCGAATGCATTGTTTCGCTTTCCCTTCTGTGTAAATGCCATAGTAGTCCGCTACTCCAGGGGAGTCATCGCGCAGTCCGGATCTCACAAGGTACTTCTTGACAGTTCTAAGCCATCACTTGAGTTTGTCTGGTTTGAGGTCTTCTCCTTCACCGCTAAACATGGGTGGTTTAGGAACCTCAGGAGGGGGCAACCTCGCTGGACCAGGGTTTGCCATGGTGCCTGTACTTGGTGATTTAAAAAGTCTCCGGACGCCCTGCACTTATTAATACCTATCTTGGCACAAAGGCGTCCGCAGACCTTTTAAATTGCCAAGTAGGTGGGTCTGGGACTGGAGTTGGTGGATCAGGTCATTCAGGGTGCTCTCTGGCTCTCCTGGATCTTGAGGGTGTTTCTGGTCTGTCTGGGATGAATGTACCAGGTAGTGGTTGCTCTCTATGCTCACGGGAGGGCGCTCTAGTTGGTGTCGGACTTCCAAAGACTCCTAGAATGCTGGGTGCTCGCCACCTGCTTCTAGTGGGGCGTTCTCGTGGGCGTCCAGTTTCCGACGTTTGCTGGCCTGCTGGTCTTGCTGCTGCTCTTTCCTCAAGCCTCTGGGCTTCTCTTTGAATGAGTTCCTCAGCTGTGAAGTCGTGGTCTTTGTCTGAATCCGTATCTAGATCTGCTGGGAGGAGGTGGCTGGTTCTTGATGGTGTATCTGCTGAGCCTGGCATGGGCCTAGGGCTTGGTTCCTGGGTGGTTGCTTCTCGTGTTTCATCTATGGGTTCAACTGATACACGATTGTAGGCCCTACCGTACCTGGTAACGCTTCTGCTACTACGTTCTGCTATCGTGAATGTAGCACCTCACCTGGGAGTTCCTTTCCCTGCCGCTCCTGCCAATAACTAGTTAACGTACCAGACCGGACAACGGGACAGCGTACGGACACGGGACACTACGCAACAGCAGTTAAAGAATACACCAACTCAACCAATTCTTAACCAGATTGGACCAAACAAGATGATATCAATTGAGAAAGAATAGTAGAGTTATTTCAAGCCTCAAAATTTAAAATAGAGCAATTTCCCATAGAATAATACCAGAAAAGAGAGGTGAAATCTACTGAAAAACAGTAGAAAGAAAAGAAGAGAAATTGAGGCATTGGAGTATGCAAGACCATTTAAAAAGTGGATGTAGGTAATCTCCTATTAGTAGAAGTAATATAAGAAATAATAGTTAACATCTATTGAGGTTCAAAGAGTACAGAAATAGTTAAGAAGAAGGGTGATTTAATAGTAAAATGATACTGATATTAGTAACACTCTTAGGAGACGAGAGAGACAACTCTAGAGATTAATAGGTAAGTATAGGGGTCACTTAAGGTTAGTGAACTCTGGAGGTTTGAATTGGGCATGATTTGTTGCATTTTGATAGTAGCTAGGATGTGTTTATTATATTTTAAATAGATAACTTTACAGTGAGCTTTATTGCAAGTTTGTAAGGGTTAATTGTGTATACACTATCAATTACTTAAGTAGCATTAGGTAATGTATTCCCATCTAATAGGTAGCAGAAAGCTTTACAAAATTTGTAAAAAACTGACTGTAAAGTTCTCCGTTGGAAATATGGTAAACACAGCTCAGCTACTACCAGAATGCAACAAATCAAGGCCAATTCAATCCTCCTGAGTGCACTGACCTTAAGTCACCCCCATACTTACCTATTAATCTCTAGAGTTATCTCTCTCCTCTCCTGAGAGTGTTACTAATATCTGTATCATTTTACTATTAAATCAACCTTCCTCTTAACTATTTCTGTACTCTTTGAACCTCAATGGGTGTTAACTATTATTTCGTATATTACTTCTACTAATAGGAGATTACCTCCATCCACTTTTTAAATGGTCTTGCATACTCCTATTCCTCAATTTCTCTTCTTTTCTTTCTACTGTTTTTCAGTAGATTTCACATCTTTTTTCTGGTATTATTCTATGGGAAATGGCTCTATTTTAAATTTTGAGGCTTGAAATAACTCTACTATTCTTTCTCAATTGATATCATCTTGTTTGGTCCAATCTGTTTAAGGATTGGTTGAGTTGTTGTACTTTTTTAACTGCTGTTGCCTAGTGTCCCGCTTCCCTGCTCTGTCCAGTTGCCCGGTGCGGTACGTTATCAAGATACTGGGAGGGTGATCAATCCTAGCAGGCTGTTCCCATCCTGACAACCAAGGGGTTTCACCTTCTGTAGGCAAGAAAATGAACCAGGTTTATTCCTGTCTAACGAAAATACAGTAGGACCGGTGATAGACCTGCTAGTGCTGGTGCTAAGAGAGGCTTCATGGGACCGGTAGCTAGAAGGGTAATAGTTGAAGGACAAATTGGACTCAGAGACTCAGGGATTGCCGTTTGACCAAGTGTATTCTTAGACTGAAGGTCTTTCGAAGTCTGCTGTGTTCTACTCGCCAGCAGACTGGTTTAAATACAAAACCCAAGAGCGCTTGCCTTCCTGCAATCACGATCATTACCTGAGGTGTGCACATACCGCAATCCTGTAATCCTGCACGACCAAAGAAACAAACCTAGCTCAGCCTCCACCAGTGTTACATGACCATTCCATACCCGGAATCCTAAATATTAACTTCCAGCAAAGCAACCTAAACATAGCAATAGGATAGCATAGCCAATCTGACTCAGAGACCGTGGCGGAGCTCAAATAAATCAAATAAACCAAATATAAATCAACTAAACATAAGAGATCCTGCACTGCCCGCTCCTGTGTACCGTTACCAGAACATGTATACATATTACAATCAGGAACACCAACTGTAACCAAAGTTCAATTCAGGTTGGGGGTAGAAAGTATAATATAGGGTATGGTAGTACTATCTGGTGATTTGAACAGGTTGATATGGTAATTGAATTGAATTAAGGGCTTTAAAGTATAAGCCTAGTGATAAACATATTGATAAAGTAAGCTGTAGTAGTTTCTCTACTTTTTTTATAAGAATTCATTTCTATTATCACAATTTCAAGTTTTTCGGAATTCTGTTTACTATTATTCCTTTTAGAAGAGCAAGGGATACTTATTCTAACTCTACACATGCAGAGTGCTAGGCAGATAACTGTGGTTCTGAGTCTGCAAGTGGAATAGTTGATAATGAAGGTTTATTTGGTACTGGTAAGTTCTAATTCCCAGTTTCTGATAGTGAATAACCTTAAATACTAAAACATAGAGTCTAAATAGATAAAGAAAATGATAAGCAGGCCGAAATTCCAATGAAAAGCTCAAAAACACTCTTTGATACCTGTTCTTGCATATAAAACTCAGGGCAGAAGGGGGACACTGAAGCAGGAATCACAGGGGTGCCATATTATCACACGTAAGGGTGAATAGTGTTCGTTAAGGGGCTGGGCGGGGCGGGTTTTGATTTGCCAGGCCCCGCCGTTACACGGGGCCGGGGGGCGTCTGTTTTGGGTAATCCCCGCCCCGCCCTCGCCCGGGGCCCACCCGTACTCATTCCCTGGACAGGGCCCTGTTTGTTACCACCCATTTTTAACGGGGGCCCGAGCGGGGGCAGGGGCAGGGAATGCCGAAAAAAACACCCTGCCCCAGGCCCGTGAGCGGGGCAGGGCGGGGAAAAGGGCCGGGGGCCCACGTTTTTCGGGGCCCCTTCCGCCCCGTAACGAATTCCAAGAGTGAAGAGAGAAAATGATTATTATTACATATCTTCTATCACCCCTGCAATTCAATAACCCAGTGTAGGCAAATGAGTTGAAGAAGCAGCATAGACATTATAGGCCATGCAAGCTGACAATTAAACTAGTTGGGTGTATTCTGCCCTTTGGGGATACTATGTGCTAGAAGTTTTTTCTAGCCTTTGGAAGATCACATTACATAGTCTGGATTCTCTAATCCGATACTTATGGGATACCCAGCACTAGTTATGCACGACTCTGCACAATACCCGAGTACCGTACTTGGGTGTGAGGATAAGTGATCGGAAAAAAAGTGGTGTTGCACCAACCACTTTTTTTCCGATCACTTTTTGCTCCATGCTAGTACAGTACCTCTGGCGGAAAGATCCTTGCAAACCCCACTAGGACAAATGGGGAAGGCAAATCTTGGCTGAGAAGCACAAGTATCCCAATCTCCTTGCCCTGTCCACCTGCATTCTGATCCTCACCCCACAGCCCATCCATTCCAAACTCCTCAGCCGCCCCTCTAACAATCTCTTTCCGCTCGTCAGTCATTATAGTAGCGGTAGCCGGCTTAACGCCTGGGTAGTCGTAGGGACCGGGGTTGGGGGGATTAACCCAACCAGCCGCTGCTTCGATGTGGGTATGCCTCCTCTACCTAGTCGCCTACACTTTCGTGCCAAGCCTTCCAATGGGCCGAAGTTTTTGAGCCCGGGCTTGATGTTGACAGGGATTAAGCGAGCACAACGAACAAGCCCGGGCTTGAAAAACTCGGCCCATTGGAAGGCTTGTTTCGTGCCATCTGCATTAGGAAGTCTGTTGTGAGATCAGTGCGGGTAGTATGAACGACGAGAGGGAGGTTGTAAAAGCGGAGGAGTTTGTCAAAGATCGTGTGGGATGTAGATAGCTGGCGGATAAGAAGGGCAACTGCAGATACCGGGTCGAGGATTTGCTATGGTTGGAGGGCACTTAGGAGAATGAGGTGTGCCTGGTCGTCCTTTGAGCCACCACTTTGAGCTTTTTGTCTAGCTTGACCTCTCGTACGCTGCTGGTGACGGCGGCTTCAGCACCTGTCGGACAGATGGTCAGTAAGCCACCCTGACAGCCGGTAAGGGTGTTGATAACCGATAATTTCCTAACATTCCCTACTGATACCAATATGTTGAGCTGTTTGGCATGCGCAAATGATTTTAGAGCCTCCAGAAGCTTAGCTGAGGTGCCTTGTACAGTCCAGGATTTATGATCAAATGTCTGGGCATTCGCGGCAGACCTGCTCGACCTTAGTGGCAGCATTGAGAAGTATCTCCGGAGGTGGTTCAACTACCCTTTCAGGTGTTCTGGGAACGAGATCGATCTTGTTCAGCATACGGATTAGTCTTTTCTCGCTGCCATCAGCCCCATTATCTGTCTTTCTACATCGCAGGAACGTGTGCTTTCTGTTGTAAATCCCCGGCGCTCTCCGGATTCCAATACCCACAACTCCGCGGCATAGAAGGTACTAGAAAGATTCGAGGATTCCCCATAGCTTGACAAACGGTGATTGGTGCGAGAAGAGGGGTTGATGATTCACCGGGCGGGGTAGAAAAGAGGGGAAAGTGGGGCAGTGAACATTGCGTGATACCTTGTGGAAATGGCGTGAGAGTATTGAGAAGATGCGTGGAAGACGGAAGAATAATTGTGTATTTAAAGACTCCCCTCTGCCCGCCATTGTAGAGAGGCAGGTCAAGAAGAAAGTTATAAGATAGTTTTTGATATAAGTCTTTTGCATCCCCGAGCACTCCGTTTTGTCAACGCTGCAACTTCCATTTGCCACATTTTTCAGACTTTCGGGGTCTTGAGCATCTAGGATGTAGAGAATTATGTCGGCAGCGTCGACCAGTTGCTTGAATATCTTGTCATGAATTTGTGATTGCTATTTCATTTTATTTTGTCACTGATTTCGGAAATCAACGCCACCGTAACGTTAAGACCTACTGTAGGGTCTTCTTTAACCTTCACCTTCACCTTCACCCTCTCTCTCTCCAACTCTTTCATTTCTCAAATTCAAGTCACCTTGTCTTACATATTATACCTATTACCTTCCTATCATACCTACATACCTCAACTCGATGCAACCCCCCCCGTTATCCACGCTACCGGTGCTCACTATCCCCCTCCCCCATTCGTACTATCATAGCTGCGATGGTATCAATCCTCCTCCGCCCCCCCATCACCACTATACTTGAGCAAAAAAGAAAACTAAATGAAAAATGCGGTCCGCCCTCTTCCACTTCGACGCCCTACTCCTAGTAATCCTCCGATTAATCTGTACATGCACATACGTCCGCCAGACAGGCCCTGGAATGGTTGATTCGAGGAAGGATAAGAATGTGTCTGTGCTCTTCTCCCTTCCTTTTCTCTTCTCCGCCTCCAGCTCGTCCATCCGCCCTTGTTTGCCTACCACAACTTCTGCGCCAGGTGCCAGAAGATCGCGCGTATCGGGGAGTGACGGTCGCCGTACGTTAGTATTTGCTGTATGATTAGGGCTGTGAGTGGATTGATTCCTGTTGTGCTGAGTGGGTGGAGATGGGGAATAGGACTAATTGGGAGGGGGGATGGTGGTTCTAGGTTACTTTCGTTTCTTAAGAGCGTGAGCAGGATTATTTTCTTTTGTGAAATAAATAACATACGGGGTTTCTTCTGGCGTTTTTATTCACCGGGGGAGGAGGGCACTACTGGAATTACCCGTGTGCTAGTTCCGAATAATTACCGTTGAGGGTTGTAAGATGGGAAAGGGAGCCTAATTCGCTTGAGTCTATTTCAACTTGCGCAGATTATTCAACACTTCGCCAGGAGTCCAAAATTGTAGCACCCGCTGACTAACTGAACTCTATTATCAAGTTACATTATATACTCGGGCGCAAATTAAAGATCCGGAAAGAGTGACCTCGATTTCTATGTTGCAACCATACATTTTGTTTGTCACTTCTTTCGGATCTTTAATTTGCGCCAGAGTACAGCGCTTTTAAATATCCATCACACAATTACTGTTGCCCGTCAAAAAAACACAAGCATGTAACCGTTATCTGTACACATAACCCAGACCCTCTTGCTATGAACGACCCTCACCAGCTTATAGCATTGCACTTGGAGAATATCACATGCACATTCGACAGCTGCGTAACCCTCCCCTCGCCAATGCTCCGCCCAATAAAGCGACGCGCGATCTCGCGGTAGAAAGAGAGTTATCCGGTAGCGCGTAGAATACCACGCATGTGACTCCACCGATGTCGTAACGGCGGAACCGGTGCGCTCCCCCGGTGTAAGAAGAACCGAGTGACTGCCTGTGGGGAAATGTGACACAGGGCGCCCGACGGAGGACGCGTGCGATTCTTCCGAGATGGCACTGACGTCAATAGGGGTGTTTGGAGGTGGTTCCGCATTCGGATGAAGTCAAAGTAACTTGGTATGAAGATTAATGTACTTTTGGAGGTGTTTCGGGGGAGTGAGGGTAGGACTGCTTTTATGAAAAAGTCGAAGCGGCGTCTGCCACAGCGGTTGAGGTTGGGGGATCTATGCTTGTGAATGTCTGTAATATGATAATGAGACGAACTGTTGGGTTAGGAGCGGGAGGGGGAATTGCCTGTCGAACTTGAACCCCCAAATAAGTCATGGACCCAGCATACTCTGCTTGAGTCTTCACTTTCCCGGTAGCATTTAACATACTCTGATTAAAAAACCTCATTATGTCTGGTGTCACGAACCCGCTGAGTACCAATATCTGTCTAAGTATCTTGCATTAGTGTCTAAATACCAGTTCCTCACGCGCCCAAATTCACAACCATGTGGGTCCTTGGATATCAAATTGACGTGTTTGAACATGTGCTCTAGGTGATCCTAATGTTGCATGGACAATGCGTCGGCTTGATCCACCACCTCCAATTCTAGACTAGAGAGGAAATCGTAGTCGCGCTGGTTGGTTGGACTCATTACGAATAGTCATACGCAACGCAAGCGATCAAGCGAAGATCATATCCGAGTTGTAGAATTGACTAAAGTACTTGAGAGTTGTCCGAGTGAATTCAAGCCTAACTTGAAGAGGTCATTGTTGTTTCCGCCAAAGAGGGCACGGAAGTCTTCGAGCTGGTTTGGGCTAATCGGCTCGGCATCCGGTGGTGTGTAGTATATATCTTGAAAGCTTTTTTTGTTTTCCTAGAATAGTTGGCAATGTGCTAGGTATTCGAGGGAGGATGAACTTGTTACTCTGGGTGTAGTATGTCAACTAGTACATTTATTACTTCCACGGAAGCCTTTCGTGTTGGTAGTATGAAAAGGATTTTGGGCCTTATGAAGCCTTGATCTCTGAGCTCTATTTCCTCGTCAGTAGCCTGTGGTATGAGAGAGTAGGGATTTCTGCTGCTCCGATAGGTAAGAGTTGTTCCACTTGTAGCTCATGTTAGAGATTAAGGGGGTGTTGGCACACCGTGTGTTCAAACAACCGTTATTTTAAAACGCGTTTTGTAGATTAGATTTAGATCAGATTTTGAATAGACCAATCACCATGCATAAAAAGGGATTAGAAAAGGAGATTTTCACGTGACGTATTGCCTTTTCCTCTCTTTTTATTGGGGTGTTGAAAATCTGATCGCAATCTAATCTGCAAAACGTGTTTTGAAATAACGGTTGTTCCAACACATGGTGTGCCAAACACCTACTAAAATGCCAAGCTTGTAAAGTGAAGACTTACAAGGTTGTAAAGGCGAAAAATAAGTTAAAAAACATGAAGAAAAGAAATTCTTGTGAATATTGTTGTGATCAGTAAAAAGTGCACGTCTCCTGGCTAGATCTTACCTCGACACTTTGAAAGCCCAACATCATTCCTGATCAGCACACTTCCTACAGAATGCACTCTCAAAAATTGAGACATTGGTTCTTACCCTCATAGAAGCAGTCAATAAGGATGTTGAATATCAGGTCAAAATGGCAGTTGGAAAGGTGTTCTGGATGAGGGTCCTGATGGCGGAGCTACCCTCTAAAAGGTCTGCAGGCCCTGGTGCAACCTGGCAGACAGCTGAAAGGTTTAAAGGCATACCAAGATGTGACTGGTATATGCCAAATGACACAGCGAAAGTAGACTGACGAGGATTCAGATTCCCCAAGAAACCAGGAAACCCCGGGTATGTGGCGTCACTATCATAGTTAATCTTGAGGTGTGAAGAGCTGGCTTACCAAGTTGACGAATTTGGTTAAACTGTCCGAAGGAAAACAATAACGCAATGTCTCCATAAAAGGAGAAGCAAAAAGAAGAAAGGTGTATGATTAGGAATAGAAGAAAGGAAAGAGAAACAATTAAAGGAAGAAAGGAGCGAGATTAGGTATAGAAGGAGGGAAAATCACTAGCAGACCTAGCCCTGATACCAGGCAGGCATTTGGTCAACTGAAAATCGTATATAATCAGATAGTTTGTCTTTAAAATCTAAAAGAACGTGATGGATAAAATCAACCATACTGAATCTGTATCCAGTTCAGGTGCCCATGTAGTGGGGAAAAGGGGGAGATTTTAAAAAAAGAAATTCACCTATATAGGAATGTTTAAAGATAGTATTGTACGGAAAGTACTTTAGGCAACATGAGTTATAGCATACAGGGTTCAAGTGGTATTGAAATTCCCTCCCATGGCCGGTAGAAGTTCCCACCTGCGAACGGACCAAATCAAACAATAGCTCAAAATCCTTTGCATCCAGCTTTCAGGTCAAGGTGTATGTTGGACAATATATCTAGTACAAATGACGATGAAGTCCAAGTTCCTAGGGAATCCTTTATTCCTTTATTGATAGTATTTTTAGGCAGAGCCTAGTAAACCTTGTCATAAATTGCATAGGCATTGGGACTGGTAACCGTGAACACACTATTAATCAAGATTGCCACAGGCTTCATGAGGTGTAAAAACTGATATCAAAACTTGGGGCGATTTCTGCCCCTATTTCAGGTAAACAAATGGCCTTGGCTGAGTTGAATATGTTTAATCTTTTGATCATACTGAGCTACTGAATATGGATATAGTGGCATCACCCAATGTTTGATTCCTCAGAGGTAACTGCCTTCCGGGCCAGCCTGAGACGTGATTAGCAGAGGGACTAGTAGAAGTTTGACTGGCAGAGGTTGGAGCTTGTAGAGGCACTGTGTTGGACAGATCCCTGGCAGCATCCTCTTTACATCTGTGATTGTTGCACAGATAGTTGTACATAGCTTCCTTGATGCTTTGATGCATGCCTCCTGCCACAATTGAGGTATCAACCCCTGGTGGTCCAGTTGTTGCCACCCTAATGGCTAGAATTTCTCTAGGTATAATTATTAGCATTTGCAGCAGACATTTTGGTACAACTAAAATACATACTATGTATGAGTTCTATCATACACATAGCAGGTCCGGCCAGATCGCACCTTAAAAGTTTCCTCATTGTTTGTCTTGAAATTGGGAATCTGTGTCTCCACAGATGCCAGCTTAGATGAGGTGATGGTCACAGCTTGTAAGTCAAAGCTGGTACCAATGAATTCTTAGTGCAAGTAGTGGTATGGTTGTCGGAGAGATTGTTCCGATACTCCTTTGCCCATAAAGGCTTCAATGTAAAACGGCAAGTATCTCTTATAAGCACTGCCTCACTCACCAAATCCTCTCCCATTTGGTATTCCTTCTAAGCGTTAATTTTTGTTGAACTCCAGGCAGAAAGAGAAGGTAGAGGAGAAGGGAGCACAGGTGGCCACTCTGTACCTTTCCCTTCCTCTCTAGCTCTTTGCCACCTCATTTCTTCCTCAAGGGAGATCTGCCTGTGCCACAGATATTTAAAGGGGAATTTTGTTTATGGGAAATGTTAACACGCGACTGGTTAGAAAACTAATATGAGGATAAGAATATGAAGAAATGAAGTGCAGAGAGGATAGGAAGGAAGGAAGGAACCGAAGAATGAATGACAAGAAGAAGAAAGAAAGCAATAAAGAAACAAACAAAGAAATAAAGGAAGAGAGAGATGAAGGAAAGAAATTGAATAGGAGAAAGACAGGGTTTGTAAGATTGAGAGAGATAGCGGCGAGTGAGCATGTGGGCTCTTAGGGCTAGTATGAAATGAATTGACTTGAACGGGATTTGCCGATTAATGGCTCATTATCCGAATCCCGCTCACCATGGCAAATAGCCGAAAATTAAATATATATTTGAATATCCCCATAAATAGTCCTGGTACTACATTGCAACTTTGTTAGAAAGTACCTTTAAATATGGAGAATCAGTATATGAATTTTTCAATTAGTAATAAAACCTAATCCCTCTTGTATACTCACTTTATTCCAAACTAGTTCATTTAGGAGCTTGCTGTAACAATTCTATTGTTGAGCAAGGATGCAACAGGCAATGCCAGTCATCTCCTGCGTAAGGGAGTCTTGTTTTTGTGCACCAAGGAGTAGAAGGCTACTATCTGTTCAGATAGTACGGAACTGGCCTGGTTGTCCTTGCTGATACTCTCTTGTCAGATAGTAAGAGGGGTGCATTGTTGTATCTTGATAGAACTATCACAATAGTTCTGTGTTCAGGCGACCCATTACCCCGACAATCACAATAATCTCACTATTCTTTGAGGGTAGGCTGAGGTAGAGACGAAATGTGTGTAAAGAGAGTAAAGGGTAATCGTATTTCAACTTAAGTATTGAAAAGTTCTTCGATGGTTGTGTAACAATCATCTCTCTTGGTTGGAACCAAGCCCCTTATATGAGTATCTTCTCACAACCCTAACCATAGTGACTCATAATCCGAGTCATGTGCGAAAGTTATTACATCATATCATGTTACAAACATGACTCATGAAACCTTTAATCAATCATAATATAACGATAACTCACAAGCGCGCAGTCAGGTGAATACAGTGAGTCAAGTGACGTCATAGCGTGAAACCAATATACCTTATGACTAATAAGTATTAGTCATATGAAACCTGCCTTGCAGAGTGATGATTTGTGAGAATTGCTTACAATTGAAGTCAAGAAAATTGAAACCAACAATGCAAGTAATAGTTTGAGTACGTAATAAGAGCTTAAAGATCTTGTATTTGATCTCTGAACTTCTTTGGTATTTATTTCTAGCTATTATGTGAGGCATTGTGAGTTTAACAAAGAAGATTGGTAATTATATCAGCTATAAAGTGAATGAGACCATATCAACTTCTAGGGTTTAAGTAATATTGCAATACTTTGCAATATACTTCAATAAGATAATCCAAGACAGATATTAATTTTCAAGGCCAATGGTGATGTCTCACTAATTTTATTTTCCCTGGATTGGGCAGAGATTTCTGAAGAAATACTACTTTCCAGTCATGACCATGTAAGCTACACATGCAGTATCATACTAAAACCAGTTTGATATACTCCAGTCATATAGCTAAAAATATTTTATGAGTTTTAGTCAGTTTAGGATTTGAAATTTAGAGATTTCATCCTGTAACTCTGCTAATACTATAAATTCAGATTAAAATTTTATGGTGTTAGAGTTGCTATGTGAAATCTCTTGATCCCAGTGCCCATAGTGACTAAAACTCATATAATAGTGTTGTCTATATGACTAAAGTATATGAAACTAGTTTTAGCCTCATCCGGCATGTGTAGCCCTCAATGTCAAGACTGGAAAGTAGTATTTCTTCAGAAATATCTTCCCAACCATCAGAAAATAAAACCAGTGATACATGATCATTGGCCTTGAAAATTTATGTAGTATCTTAGATTATCTTCTTGAAGCATATTGCAAAGTATTGGATCATTACATAAACTTGAACCCTATAAGTAGATATAGTCTCATTCAATTTCTTGCACATATATTCAACAATCCTCTTTTTTAAAGTGAGAATACCTCCTATAATAGCCAGAAATAAAAACCAAAGAAGTTCATACATCAAATACAAGATCGATAAGCTTTTATTACATGCTCAAACAATTGCTTCCATGCCTGGTTTCAATTTCTTGACTTCAATTGTAAGTAATCTCATAAATGAGCAACTTTGGTCTAAAGTCAGTATACAACAGGGATTATTGTGTAATATTAATTGAAAACTTCATCTTTAGAATCTCCATATTTAAAAGTACATTCTAAGAAATTTTCAATGTGGTATCATGACTATTTATGGAGATATTAAAATATACATTTAATTTTTCAGTTGTTGCCATGGTGAGCTGCATCCCAGTGACAAGCTGTCAATACCTAAATGAGGTTACTTCAGTTTTCCAACTGAAGTTTGACAATCAAAGACTTATTTAGTGGCCCTGATGGCTACCTCGACAAATGGGCACCAGTGCGAACCAAATTGCCCAATACTTAAGGTGAGCGACAATCTTTATCATGTATCTAGAAATACCCGGCCAGTATCGCGGATCTCCATAAACGCAACCGAAGTGCTTCAGCATGCTCACAGCCCACGAATTTCATCATAGGGCAGCCTGTCTGATTGTCACACAGAACAGTTGAGGTTGTCCAACTAGGATTCCCAAGACTCCCACCAATATAGCTTATTAATAGATCTTCTAAGATCATCGGTCATGAGACTTTGCCAAATACAGCGAATCTTACACCCTCACCTCATGTTGGTGATGGTCTTGTCAAGGATGGCAAAGGAGGAGGTCGGAGTAGGTGTTCCAGTAGATTCGGTTTAAGGAAATACGCAAGATAAGTCAGAAAAGCGTGGATTTCATCATGGGAGGCTGGGGGAAACTTACCTGAGGAGGGAGAACTGTGTGCTCCCAACTGGAAACAGGGGCATGGCAAACATCACGAAATGGGTCATGATTTGAAAAATTATATCCCCACTGGAGGAGACAATCAGCAAATCTGGAGAGGAGGGCGAGGCAAAAACCTGGAGCTATGATATTTTTTGATGGCTTACAAGGTAAATTATAACCACAAACAAGAGGTTTTGCAACATAGACAATAAGTATTAATGGATCTGAGGTGACTTATCGAGTACTAAAAACCAAGCAATCCAATGGGTCGGGCATTTGGTGGGTTAACCCAGGTCATGAGTTGGGTTGGGTTGGGCTCCTGGGGTTGGGTTAAGGGTAGAGCTTCTTTGGGCAAGGCCGGGTTGAAGTGGGCCAAACCCAGAGTACCCAACGAACCCATCTAATATCTGTCAGCTTGGTTTTGTTTTGATTACCATGGAAACTGTAGTTTAAGCACACAGAATTCTAAGGGAGTATTTACTATTAGTAGGAAGGGGAAAGCAGAGGTTTCTCTAAACTAGAATAGTGTGTTGAAAAACTAGGCCTTAGGGTGATTAGTAGTCGCGGAAGATAATTCACTTAGAAGAATTGAAGATATTGAATATGGGGTTGAAGTATTTTTCATTAGGTGAATATTATGTTTCAAGCCTACTACTAGACCACTTATCCGGTATTCCTCCTACTTCTTGTCTATCGCCTGAGATTGAAACTTGAATAAAATTAGCCAAGTGCCGAGAGAGAATAAGACTTACATAAGTGGATTTTCAATCATAGTTTCTGGTTTCCTATTTGAACAACACCGCTCGTAGTAATTCTTTATCAAGCCGCCAGTACCTCTAAGATCCATCAATTCCCAGAACTGATTCCCATTCCCGTCCCCAAACTCCACCCACTGACCCGACTGTATATCACCTTGTAACAGGCATTGATCTTGAACACTAATTGTGGAATTGCGACGGTTATTCTCCTCTCTGTTGGCTACAAATTGGAACCAATATCGTTTAAGTTTTTGATTTCCGTTCTGAACCCAATCACATTCTCTCAATTTGGAGACAATTCAGGCAACTCTGTATCTTCGTAGTTGGCAGTCTGCTTCCCAGTTACACTCTTAGTGCTGAGACCATTTTTTCCTCTCTGACTTTGTTTCACCTATTACATTCAGTAGCCTCCCTCTTCTTTTTCCTTCCTGTACTATTGCACTAATTTAATACCCATAACACCTAATATAATTACATTTTTCTTAACTGCATTAGCTTCTCATTTATTAAATGACCCAACGGGTTCGTTGGGCAAACCCGGGTCAGGCTTCTTTGCGTTGGGTTGGGTGGGTTGACCATTCCTTGGGCTTGCGTCGGGTCAGGTCCGCTCATTTTCGACCCGGGTCAACCCATTGGATGGCTTGCTACAAACACACCCGCTGGAGGCACAAGAAAAGGTTGGCATGGTGGCCGGTCTTAGGCAAGCTCTGGAAATGAACGGTCATATTTACAGCAAGCAGAAGGAGTGGGGGGCGATCGGCAACCTCGAAATTTTATAATCCAGCTTCACTACAGGCTAAAAATGCACTGAACAGTCATACGTACGAAATCGGAGGCGCACAAAGTGAAATAAAAGAATTTCACTACTTTTTCGGTTCGTTAGCCATGTTATGGAAAGTACCAAGAGAGCGAAAGAACCATTGAGTGTCTGGGAGTAGAAACTGACGGGTAGATATTCCACCAAAGCTGCGGAATAAAGGCAGGTTCATGGGGTGGGGTAACCTGTTGCTGCTACTATAAGGGTGGAAAATTGGTGGGAGTTCAATCGTGCCTTTCCATCGCTCGTGCCTTTTCCGGAGGCACACTCGGTGGGTCCATGAACCCAGTTCAACGGTTAAAATTGGCAGCGGATACGGCAAGGTGCGTGGAACTATTTTTCCCCCGAACCGAAGGATGTTCCAACATGTATGTACGGTGAGGGGGGGTGGACGGCAGGGGATAGCCGGGAATGGTAATGGACACCACATCTGGGGATGGCGGGGGCAAAAATAGCTTCAATGTGACAAGGGTATGTCGGACTGGGAATTGTGACATCTGTGCTGTTCCCTGTGTGTGTACCCTGCATGGGTATAAATACCATGGCCCGACATCCAAGTAGAAATGTATCATAGATATCGGAACAAAGCGGATCTGCCTTCTTTGAACTATATTCTTCGCACGTTCAACTAGTCTTCACTTTCTCTTCATGCCCGCATCTCTCATACAGAAATTCCGACAAACCCGATTGGTTGTGTGCGAGTGATCTTCTATGAAAATCACCTGCTGCCAACCTCTTTGACAATATCTTACCAAGAATAGTCATCCTCTCATGCTCTAAACTCCCATACCTCCCGCTCTTTGCCAGCTCCGCCTGCACATATTGCAAGTTTGGCTTCCTCTGCAAGCTTCCCGTGAGTTGCGTTCCTTTCCATGCTTTTCTAAAGCTAGCATTTTCATCCCTCCCCAGGTACCTGACGAGGGAGTTGCGTGGAGGACCCAGCCCACCGATTCGTTAACCGTGAGCCCGTCCCAGTCTTCGGTCGTGTTCAATGGGAGGAGTTTCGATTCCGAGAGCTTGCGATCCACGCTAAAGAATACGGGAGCATCGCAGCGGGGGTCTGGGGGGGTGGCAGCGTAGTGGAGGGAAGGTTACGAAGGGGTGGAAGGGGGTTTGTGGTTTGGAAAGGCCGTAAACACCGGTTTTATATGAGTGAGGAGCTGAGTGCGGCGACCCAACATCGCTTCTTCCACGATACTGTATTTTTATATTAGAAGCCTAGCAGAGCTGGCTACTTGGCTGGTTGGGGATGGGTACACTACTTGACACAACCTCGGGCACAAACTCCCCAAACCCACCTCAGCTCTCCCTCTCCTTGAAAACCGGAACTTTATCCATACCTCCCCCGGCCCTCCGGACACATCTGCGCCGCCACCCTCCGGAACAGTCTTCCGAGAAATTTCTCCACGCCCCACATCCGCGCTACGAATAGCCACTTCTCGTACCCCAGTTTCTCGGCCAGGGGCATCCAGCGCTTCATCCAGCTGTCTCCGCACATCCTCGTCGCATGCAAGCAGTCGTACTTGTCCACTTCAACGGCCATGTTGACCAGCTGCTTGAATGACAGCAGCCGGGGAACGGACGGGTGATTGTGTAAGGCTTTCGGTGGGATACGGAGCGCCACGGGGTCGTCATCGTGCAGAATTAGGATGAATGGCTCCGTCGAGGAGTAAGGGGAATTGTTGAAGAGCTGGGATTCGGAGAAAGGGGAGGTCGGGCTTAGCATTGCCGAGAATATTTTCGATGTGGTGATTAGTACGCCCGCAGAGGCTTTGTAATGAAGGGTGTGCGTGGGCGTGAGTAGGCGGAGGAGCATGTCTCCCACCGGCGAGATTATTGTCTGACGGATGGGAGTAGTGGTGCGATTGTAGTTGCTGCCACCACTGTTGTTGCTGTTGTTGCTGCGGTGGCAGTGTTGGCCTTCTCGGAGAGGGGTGAGCAGGTAGGTGGAGATGGGAGTGATGATGGTTGGGGCATTGTTGATACTTTGGTTATTGAAGGGTGTACTGTACTGTAGAATGTCCAGCGATGTCGTGATAATTGAAGCGGTGGGGAGCGTTTTCATTTTGCTCGACTCTCTGAGTCAACCAAGAGGTTCCTCCATGTCCTGTTGGGTGAGGGGTAGGGGGTGTGACCCCAACTTGGGCTTTTCTCATCGGATATTAAATTCTGA
>Ga0307513_10003854_pt1 | contig 20179 bp, 21 predicted proteins | sample 15_EM_MG_FD_202174 | JGI IMG/M metagenome (GOLD analysis project Ga0307513, IMG submission 202174) | Populus trichocarpa ectomycorrhiza microbial communities from riparian zone in the Pacific Northwest, United States - 15_EM | ecosystem: Host-associated > Plants > Roots > Unclassified | place...
CCATTCTGCTTCATTTGCTCTTTCAGAAATAGGTTTTTCTTTTGCTAATATAGTTGTGGCTATTTAGCCTTAAGGATTTGAAAATTGCGAAATTTCAGGTCCCCTTTTTGAATGGCAGGAACCATACTAGTAAATTTTTAGAAGTTACAAGCCATTTTTAATAGTTTTAAAAATTAGTAATCAGAGATCACAGTAGACTATTTCTGGGTGTGGTGTTGTTCAACTTCTTGCTCTCTTCCTTGGCAGCCAATGGGTGTTTTTAGTGTGTAAGATTTGGAGGCTATTTAGGATGAGATTATTGAAAGCTCAAGCTATGACATAATGCCAAACTATTGTTTGTAATACTCGAACTGAAAACCTAGTAGTACACAACTCCATTTTTTCTACATATGCAGAGTTTGCTTTCAAAATCTGATATAGAGAACTAGATTAGCTACCCCCCCCCCCGCAACTCGGGCTATACCAACCAACCCACAGCATTCCACATTCAAGGCCCCTATTGTATGTATTATAGCTCAACTCTAACCATAACTCATCACCCATTCCCCCCTCCGACACCCACCCGCCTGCCCGGACACTGAAGTCCCATCCATACTCACAATCATCGACCTTGAAAGGAAAAAAAAATAAAAAATAAAAACCCATAGACTTCCTTACACACATTTCCCCTGAACCAAACCCCACATTACCAGCAGCCAGTGCGTGTCGCCGCTTCATAAACCGTCACTCGCAGTCACCCCTCCTGCCACCTCCTCCCACCTCAGAAGCAATCACCCTGCAATCCGAATTCCATCGCTGACTGAGAAATTGAGCTGCAAGTGGAATTCTAAGAAATTCGTTCTTCACCTTAAGCTAGTATTACCCCAGATCCAAGGATGGAGGGGAATGGATATGTTGGTGGAGTTTATGTATCGTGCTCCAGTGCCTCGCCGGTATTGCTAACACTGTAGTCTGGGGATTGCGAATTTATAGCGCTTAAGCTAGTCTGCCAGGATTTCGTGCGCAGCTTTTTTTTTTTTTGCCGGATATTTGGAGCTTGGCGGGCCTGCGTTCGGTGCCCTGTCTGAGTAGGCATTTTTTTCTTCTTTCTTTTCCTTTCAGGAGATTACCGAGATCCACAATTGTCAGGACCAGTTTCTTTCTCTCTCCCCTCTCCTTGTACGTGCCGACAGTGGTACTTGAAGCGGTGATAGTAGAGGGAGCGAAATTTCGGCGCGCTCCCAAATCAGGACTCCACGGGTCTTTGCGGTAGTCTCCCCACAATAATCAACATTAGAGTAAGATAGTTCCTGCAGGTAAGGACCTCCTCGCATGACTTCCACCCACCCTAACTTAACTTGGGTTATGAACAAGCGAAATCTCATCTCCCTTCGCAACACAATTAAATTCGCTCCCCCTCCTATTTCTTCCTTCCCCACAATATATCCCGATGATACCCCAGACCCGGACTTTGTGTCTCCAGTTTAACCTACTGATCTTTACTCCACAACAACCCCTCAACTTCATCAGGAACCGGGAATTCAATCCCTCGCCAATGCACGGTTAAATTTAGAATGGGTAGCGGGTGCATTCCCCTGACAACAATCTACAGATTACCCTTTAGGCAGTGGGTAGTGCTATACAAATTGCCGCTATCCCACTCCCATAGCATGTGATTTAACGAGCTATTCCTCCCGTAAGGGCCTCTCAGAGTAAATCGTTTCAGGCAGGATGCAGAGTGGGCCAACGGGAGAACAGACTAATTCATCGATATAGATGTCAGGTATAGTACGGCGGAGTAGAGCTCTGTATTCTAGACCCTAACATAGAATTATGAGTATAAAAAGGACTTCCCCGGAAAGCAATTGCCAGAAAGACTAGGTCTTTCAGGATCGTCTCTAGACTTCCCTCCGCTCTCCTCGGCCAATCTTTTCTGCACTGACATTTGCTCGTTCGCCTGTCCCAAGGCAGGGTCCCCAAGCTACGGTTTGGTCGTGATGGCCACGGCAGAACTGTAGCGATAGACAGTGCCCTCCCCCCAAACCTCACGTTGGGAGGCCGAATAGTCCCTTTAAACGCAGTCTACCAGAGCCCGAAAGCATCCATAGGCGGCTGTGTCAAGGACCTTCTCTCCTATAGGATGCCGATAGAGAAAGTGCTCTAGGTGATGTAGGGTGTTTATCTTCAGTTGGTTAAGCACCACAGACAGAGCTTTAATTTCTCCGTTCTGGTGGGCAGTATGAACTACAAGACCAGGCAGTTTTTGCGTCGAGCATCCGATCTCTTGAGAGGGGTTGCGCAGAAGAGAGGGAGGGCCCGGAGGTGCCTCATCAAGGAAACGAGGGGGGGATTCCAACGTTAGCTCAAAGTGAAGGTGGGCCATATCACCTCACCCTTTATAAATAGATAACCGGCTGATATTTGATAAGCGTTCGGGGCTTCCTAATGGGCGATGCCACAATGCCCAATTCGCCAATCGGGTATTCACGCGCTTCTCACCCCGAGTAACTTCCCCTCCCCCACTTATGTAATCTCCAAGCTAACGCACGACTGCTCGCTCATTGAAACGATGGCCAAAATGATTGCTTAGGATAAACCGCCTCTTTCCACTGGTACTAGGCCTCTCCCACGAGCCCGCTTTGGCAGAGTCGAAGAGATGTTCGGCGACCCGTACCTTTCCAGAGAATGGGGCGCTTGTTGATCAGAGGGGCGAAGACTAGTGCTGTGGCTACCGTCAAGAATTTCCCGGGATTCGGGACTCCGGGGAAGGTGTTGAATACTGCAACGGGGGATATAGGGAGGTGAGGAGGAGGGCGCATTTACCAGCCTTTAAGAGGTCGATGATACGGATGCTAGGAGTGTTATGAGTGCTTATAATTCGTGTTACACCCCGCGATTGAAGAGTAAGACCAACCTGTGGGAGTATACAAGCATGATGGTGTCCTCACAGGGACAGATCTTCATTTACTTGCTGAACTTCTCGGGGGCCAGTGGGGATTTGGGCGTCAAGTTATAACCGATGTAAGTCTTTCCTTCCCCCCCAATTGATACCTGCCACAATCTAACCCCCCCTCTAGGCCCACGGCCCCGACAGACAGTACCTCTGCGAGTGCGGTGACAAGCGCAGTAATAATACCCGCACTAGTAGCCAGCACGACATAGGAATGGGTGGTGAAGCCTCGAAGACGGAACTCGAGAAAAGAAAGTCGCCGATGCCGCCGTTTCCCGTATCCTCAGACCCAAATTTTCTATAGGGCTCCTCGAGAACCCGCCCCCTACCGCGCGGCGGGAGCGGTGGAATAGGTTGATTCATTCTAAGAAGGCGGTCAAGCTCGCGAGGCGGATCGGCCAGGAAAGTATCTTATTTTTGGAGAATAGTGAGGTATTGCCACATAACAGGAGGAAGGTCAAGAGGATTTCTGCTCTAGGCCCTATGGCCCACGAGTTTACGGGTATTGCTTCTGTTTCCTCTTGCCCCACCTTGGTTCGAAACCTGCGGGGTCTTTGTTCTAATCCGGGATGTAACACCCTGCGATGGTATCAAGGACTTATTCAAGGACACAGCTACAACAGCGGCATGCGCCCGGGGCTGCGAGCGCTAGAGCAACGACAATAGCAGCTTCCCAGAGGCCATCGCGGTAGCAAAAGCCGCACGGAACTTTGAGCCGCGACCAACAAGGACGCTACGGTAGTGTGACTTCAACGCAACATACTCCTCCCCGCTTCCATCCCCACCGAACCTACCTGGCAAGAAGGTATGGAACAGAAAACACAGATCCCCACAATCTGGGCCTAGACGGGGGGCGGGCGGACCTAATCCAAGAAATCCTAGCGGTGACAATAGTAGTCCTCTCTAGCTACAAAGCCAATAACCTAACCTTGGATAGGCACTTCCGCCGCCGCGTTTGTGTAGCAACACTACTCGAACGAGAGGGGTGGAAGTGCCCCCGCGGGTGTGCCCTTCGGAGCACAACCCCTTCGGCTACGGCAAGAGTCACAGCACTCTCCGGGCCTCGAATGTCACCGTTGATGGAGCCAACGTTACCAGTTCGGACACCGCGACGGCAGAGATTAAGATTAGGAATAACTCTACTTATGACGGGACGGAAGTCGTGAAGTTGTACGTCAGTTATAAAATCGCCTCGGCTGCCACGCCAAAAAGAAGCTCACAGGCTTCTGTGGGGTCTTCCTGAGTGCCGACGGGGAGAAGGGGGCGCGCATTCTCGGCAGCGCCGCCGAATTAGGGGTTTGAAATACGAACAGGTGCGTTTTCCAGAAGGGCGAGTTTGTCATTGCTGTTGGGGACTCAGCAGAGGGGATCAAGTCGAGGGCTTGGTTTGAGTGATTTGATCGGTGGTAGAGAGGGGGAGGAGGGTGAGTGTATAACACGGCACTGCAATAGTAGTCTGTAGAAAAAAGATGTCACAGTTTTGGAGAAAGCTATAAATATCGAGTGAGACTTTGTGAATGGATCAACCCCATCTTACCTCACCCCCTCCACAAGAATGAACAAAAATAAAACCCAAGACAATTCCAACCACTCACACTCAGGCTCGCCCACCCCCAAAGATCCCTCCGGTCCATGCCCGAGCACAACAAACACCACAGCGGGCAAGCCCGGGAAGCTACACTCAGACCGAGCGGTAAACACTTAGCACAGTACAGCAGCCCACCTACCTTCCTACCCACTCGCCACGGGACAGCAGCCAGAATAATATCAGGAGCGGTATGATCCAACCGACCTGACATGGTACTGTGTGATGGTCTATAGTGGTAGCGTCGCATAACCCGAGCAGAGCAGTGTGCCGTAGGTCATCGTCACCTCGGGGCACTGTAGGATGGAGGGAGGAAAAGATAATTCACAACTGACCTAGTACTGTGAATCGATAAGTTTTATGGGAAAGGATTCCTAAAACACCCTGAACCTAATGGGGGGGGGGGGGGGGGGGGGGGGGCCCCCGATGAAAAACACTCCGAACCCATAATAGTAAAAGGAAAGCCACAATTTAAACGATCCGACTGACACGACTGAACGTTGGGCCAGAAACCCGAAGAGCACTTGGTGGGTTCTGAGTGCAGCATAAGTCGGACCATAAAAGCATGTGAGAAATGATTAGAATGAAAAATGAAAAATGAAAAATGAGTCCACTCTCCCTCAGCTTCGCTCAGTGATGTATCCCCCGATCACCTAAATTGGCGTGGTATCGTGTTCTGTAAACCTCTCACACGCCCTAAAGCAAACTCAGGTAAAGGTAAACAAGATCTAAGCAGCCCTTCTGAAAAACGCTTCAAATTCTTCCTTGGTACGGAATGGTATCTTTCTTCTCCGCGAGCTTTCCAAACTGTCTGAACCCGAGCTAGGGCTCGCCACCCATGCTGAACCCGGGCGCGATGTTTGAAAAGTGCCCCCCTCTGGTGTCAAAAATGGCGCTCTAAACCCCTCGATTTTGCGTGGAGGTTCTGGGCACAGAAATCGCCAGTTTTCAGGGAAGACCTTCGAGGACATATTCTCCCCATCCAGAACACGCATTTCCCCCCCAAACGGATTCCGTAAAAGATTAATGATGAACTGAGTCACCGAGTCAGTATCGGTGGAACGTGGGTACTGGAACCGCCCAAACTCTTGATCAGGGTACGTGCGTAAACGTTTTGAGGGAGGTTTTTTTCCAGCAGATGAAGGCGGCGAAGATGAGGGGGGAGTAGCGGGTCCGATCGAACGGCGGATCGAATTTAGAATATCTAGGTATCGCTGAGCCACATTATCGTAGGAGGCACAATATTTGAGAGCCTCGGCACATTGGGTGAGCAGCCCATCATCCTGACCGCTAACAGTGAAATTGGTAGTCTCCCGAGATTGGCGAGTAGCCAGGCAAAGGGAAACAATCAAACCCGCGGTGTAGGCAGATTGGCTAAAGAAAAAATTCAGAATGGTTAGTCAGCAAGAAACAAAACCCAATGGAACAGTGGAGGTATGCAACACGCACATCGCAAACCAGCATCGATGTACCAATCTCCCCTCTGAATGTATTAGTCCTATCACCTTGAGGGCAAGTCAGCACATGATATGCGCCAACAAAATCAATCGCATGAATTGGGGATCAAAACCGTTGCAAGCTGCCTGCCTGCAGAAACGCACATTTGAGCGTATTCATCTGCTAATCCCCTTCTCGCATCGTCCATATAAGGATCATGTGTTGCACACATCTCAACCAAAACCTTTCGACTCATCAAAACAATGCAGTTCAGATAAGAGCAATGTGTCAATAGCACCGAAGACCGCTGCTTAGAATCGTTTCCACTGGTACTCCGAGTGAGTCTGAAGGGTTCGGGGAGGGAAGACTGCCAAGCCCTAAGTTTCTTCGAGTGCTCAGAAATGAGTGCAAAGTCTGTAGCCGCGGGTGCATAGATATTCTTTGTAATTGTGCCCATTAAGATGCCGAGCTTGATCAGCTCTGAGTGAAGATATGCGTCGAAATCATTGGTGCAGGTTCTATAGCCCTGCAGTACACACATCAACACCGCGTCAGACAAAAAGTGGAACAAAATAAGGAGAACGTCTGCCGCGGGGGCTGGAGAACCTTTTGCGGCAATAATCAATATAGCAATAATGAGGATTGCTTACTTCAGCATATACTGGATCCCCTCCAGGAGCAATTTTAGGCATTATCCCGATACTTGAAGCCATCCAGCTGTTTGTTGAGGCCAGTAGTTCCGCCGTCAGCATTCAGAAACATCTCAACTCCCCGGCCCCGCATGCAGATAATGATGGGGTAAAAAAAGCAAGAAGACTGTAAATGCAAAAATTTAATAAAAAAGGTCACACACCCATCTAAAAATATCAGAGACCCCCATACCCTCCTCCAAGAGGCCCACTCTCGTTCGCTGTAGGGTTTACACCTTGTCGTCCTATTAATCCCAGTGGATTCCGCCAGCCGGATTGCTTGATCTGTACGTGTGTTAATGGAGGAGATCAGCAACCGAGCCCGACTAGTGAATATGCAGTAACCAGGGATGAGCAGATCGCCCCGTACCCAAATAATCGATGGCAAAGAAGGATTTTTCAAAGATCAGGAAAAATCCGACCAGCATTGATACTCTCATTTTCCTCAGCACGTCCACATCCTTCCCATACTCAATGTCCAGGTACCATTTCGCACTCCTAAACAGAGCCATAGTGGTATCGCTCCCAACGTCTGAATACTGGGCGCCCACGGCAACAACGGCTAGTAATTCACAAAGCCCAGCAGTGGTGGGCTCTGAATTGGGGGTGTAGATGTCACTAATGAGCTCCATAGCTTCATATTCAGCCAGAACATAGATCAGGGAGCTCGTCCCACGGACGAAAGCCGAGACAAGGCGTGAAGTGGTTTCGAGTGGTGGGAGCTCACGGAGAGAATAAAATGTGTATTTAGAGCTAGTAAGAGGCGATGGTGATGGGGAGACGAGACCCATCTTTTCTCCCACCGAAGATGACATAGTAGAGTTGGTGAAGGAATTCCTGTTCCTTTTAGCATAATTTTGATTCTGGTTGCGATTGCAAAGGCAGTTTGATGATGGTGATCCAGCCCCCAAGCTAGCATCGGAGGGAGCTGGGGAGCTGGCCACAGAACTGGATACCGACATTGCGGGCTGTCGAGTTCGCATACAGAGCGTATTTCCTGAGGGTAGTTACTTATGTCCTCCCGAAAAACGAAAAAAAATACACAATCCTTGTTTCGGTCCCTTTGTTTCTCTCTATCTCTCTCTCTCTTCTTTTTTTCTTCAATAAAAATAGATAAAGGAGAGTATAAAAAGGTGGTATGAAGTGGTGAATTCAGGATAGGACCCAGGTTTGTTGTCAGGTTACCGTGCGCCACTCGCGTGATAATTCGAGTAGTCAGGAAAGTGAGCTATATTTTTTTGGCTCGAAGGAGCAAGATAATAATATTATCACCCTTTCTTTCTTGCCTCTTCTGTTCACCAGAGGTGGAAGACCATCGTCATATATATACGCATTACTAGTTATCGCCATTGAGTGTGGGGAAGGGCGCCAAAAGAACTTGGCCTAGGCCGGGAGGGTTTTGGGGCGATTCAAATGGAAATCTATGTAAAAAAAATAATTAAGAAAATGAGGAAAACGCACGATAGTTTGATATGAGGTACCTGCCAGCGAACGGCATTCGTTGGATATTTTGTTTTTTCCACCTTCCACCCCAGCCTCTCACGCCTCACGCTTTTCCTTTAATCCTTTGACGGCATGCGCTTGACCACCCACCCACCTGGGACTGTTGCTCAACCCAGCCGGTTAGGTTTAACTAGGGTAAATTTATGGAGTTAACTGAACCCAGCCGCATGTCCCAACGTCTCGTGTGTAGTGCAGGGATGTTGTTCACTTGCATTCGATACCCGATTCAGATCTTCAAACTTGTTAAGATGCAGCCTTTCTTCCCTTACAGTTAACCTATAGTACTCAATATGATACGACCGGTGCTGGCTGTCCATGGTGGCTGCTTGGCCGCCGGTTGTTAAGCCTTCCTGGGGAATTCCGACCCTTTTCTCCCTTTTTTCCTTAACCCGCCCATCTAGCATTGTGTCACGCCACTACCGATGGCCAAGGTCCTTGGGTCAAACTCATTACGAGTCGTGACGTGGAATTGTTGGGTTGGGCTGCCGGAATTGCTGAAGGTCCGAGGGCCCGAAGGGAAGGAAAGTGTCTTAACTCGCCAGCCCCCTCTGTGACTTAAAGTTACTGTGCTTTCCCTCTCCTAGATTTGTCCATTGTTTGGTGAATAACGATATGCATGCGGCTTAATCCCCTAGCCATTATATGGTATCGGTAGGCACCAAATATCGTATGTCACATGAAGTGTATCTATAATACCGGTACTTTTAGCACCGATGCCGCAGTGTTTCGGCAGACATAAACAGTCACTTGATAAAACGGTGAGACAGCGAGCAAGGGCGTGGGCGCGTTGGTTCAGAATCTCACCAGATTCATCACCCCGCAATTCCACTCCTGATCTCCCCCTCCAAACCTACCCCGCTCGACTAATATCCTTGTGGCCTTCAAGACAGCCTTTCTACAACCCCTGGTTGGCCGTCGTTTAGAAAATAATCCGTCCCCTCGCCGGTCTAAGATTGCCACAGCCTTCAGGTCAACAACACCTTTGCAATGACTTGCGTGTACGGTATCAGATATGCCCAAAAGGGCTCGGCATGTGGGGCTATACAGTACGGTACGCACAGCTCCGCGCCCGTGAACAAGAAAGGAGAGCACCGCAGCTTCTTCCCCTCCAACAGTGTTTACCAGCATCCGCACATACGGTATGGAGAAACAACAGAACATCCCATCTACCATCCCATCTATTATTCGAGTCTAGATTTCCTGTTGCACGTCTGGCAGGTAAGCAGGGAGCTATCACACCACACGAAATTACTAAAGGACAATGATAGGCCCGTCGGAATGTGGAGCCGGTTGGTCAGTCAGCTGGCGGTCGCCTCTCTTGACCAGGACAAGGACAATAAAACTATCCATCCTTCCTCCCTTCGTACACTCATCAATCCCACGTACTCGAGTACAGGCCCATGCACACACCTCAGAGCGGTAACAACAACAACCCCAGGCAAACGAACTCAACCATAATAAAGGCATTCATCCCAGGGTCGAAAGTGCGTTTCCCGAGTGCCAAGTTTTGAATCCATCTGCTAGATCCATACCGTAGCCAAAAAGGCGTTGCACGCGCCAAATTCCTCAACTCGGAAAGCCTGCATTGACGCTATCAACCCAGGGCTAGATGCCCCAATTGGTGAGTCCTGCCGTGGCGCTGTGTACTGTACAGTACATACTTGAAACCCGTTGCCCGCTCGCTGTTCGCGACAGATAATAAAACAATTACGAACTTGGGAATCGCCATCCGAATAACCAAGTCAAGGGAACTTCGCCACGTGACGGTGGTCCCGGCTAGTTAAGACCACCGTTAAGACAAACCTTAATTCAATTGCACTCGTACCGTACCCGTACTGTACAGTACTGTGCGGCAGATACACTTTCCTACAATACACCAAAGCTCAAATGAAAAGAGGAGAGAGAAATAGGAAGAGCCTACGATATTCCGCTACCAGGGCCAGTGAGCCAAACCTTACGTCTTAATACAGTGTAATACTACCGCTCGAGTATTGGCTCTTCCGCCTGCTTAATACGCAAGAATGCAAATACAAAAATGTGTAGTAAAACTAGAGGTAAAAACAGACTGTTGAGAAAGAGAGCCACCGGACGCGGACCTAAGGTCTATCACTCCATGTGACGCCAGTCTAACCGTACCGGCCGAGTGAGACCCGAGGAGGTGTCTTACCGCACGGAACAACCATGATAAATTGTTGTTTTAGGTTATACAAGCCAACTTTTGAATACCGGCAAGTTAACCAATGACAACCTAATATCTAGCCCTTCACTCTGGAACTGCCCTTCATATACAGCGGTGGGCACATGGGGGCCCCCTCTCTCGCCGTCGCACGGGGGTGACAGCGGAGTTGGTTTGTCGCCGGCGATCGTGCAGCTAAACCAAACAATCAGAAGAGCAAGTAAGTTAGGAAGTCAGGTGTGTGTGTATATTGTCACATATCAAAAAAAAAACGAACGCGCCAAGGTAGCAACGGGAAAAACTTTTACTATCCTAACAGTCAATCCTAATAAGCGAGTAGCTTATCTAATTCTAGTAGTTACCTGGGCGCGTTCGTCTTTTTTTTTTTGATATGGAACAATCCTATACGGTAATTGAGTACTTGAGGACGGACTATTCCCACCCTAAGCTGAATAGAAAGTCTGATACTGGGTCCACCTTGTGACCCATCTCTCCACCCCCATAGAACTATTCGGCTACCCATTCCACATGTCATCCGTCTTCCACGTATGTGGCTCACTCAAGCTATTTTGGTGGGGGCAGGGCTAATTGAGCGGAAAGGTCTAGATTGGTCCTTTTGCTCTTTCCCTGGCAGGGCTTTCAACTTCGGCGAGGACATTTCTTCCGCGACCAATTGATCGTGGCAGCAAAGTCATCATAGGGCAGGTGGGGTAGGAATGGATGCTGAGACACCATAAGCGGTGATATGTGGGATAGTCTACGACGCCGTGTCGGTGCCTTCAATTATCCTACGCATAGCAATACCGGTATGGCATTGAACAGATGCTCGCCAAAGATCGCTTTTCCGCCTTCCAGCAGCATCAACCGGTTCGCCCGTATGCCCACAGGCCAGGGCATTACGTCGGGCCTCATGTGATATGTCCTCTACGATCGCTGAGATAGCCGGAGGCAATAGTATTGCACAAAATCACACCACCACGAGTACGAGGAGGGAATAAGAATACTCGACTAGTAGTCTAGGGATTTCGTAATGGAAACTCCGCTCAATTGGATGGCTAGTTATCTGGTGGGATCCCTGTAAGCTGGTAAGAGAGAGAGAGGGGAGGAAGATGGTGCTTTTAGGTTGCATTTCAAGCCCTCTGCTTCCACGATTGGTCGAGGCCAGGGGCGGAAGTCATTCCCATGTATACCTTGATCATGCCAGCCGGCCAGGCCCCATCGGTAAGACATCGTGTCATACCGGAGAACAAATGTGCTCGAGTATTGGCCGTTCGGGAAATAACAAGATATCCAGCCAATCGGGGTACCGCCTTCGGATCTTATCCGGGGGCTGAAAAACACAATCCCGTGCGGGTAAGGTATTTGGATCCCAGTGCCGTACTCGAGTACGGTAGTAGGGCATCCACCCCAAGAAGCGCGCCGTGAAAAAGAAAGTAAAAAGTACTCATACAAATACTCGAGTAAAGATTTCCTCAGAAGATGGTGATGAGGGAGAGAAGAAAAAAAAAGAAAATAAACGATGGGGCTCGCACGGCGCACGCGGACAACCCACGTGGAACTACCGCAAGTCACGTCAATTCGTTACTGATAGTTATGATGAAACACTCCATCCCGAATCTGGTTGCCGGGAAAGATCCTAACGGGAAAAGCCCCTTCGCCTCTCCGGCTGCAATATTATACCCTTCACTTCACTTCGCTCTTCCACGTTGGACACCTCTTTCTCCCCCACTCTTCGATCACACCGAAAGACACGATACCAGTGGATCTAGAGAAGGAAAGGGGAAAAAAGCCCCCACCCGTGGGCACCAATTATTTCGCTATTAATCTCACTATCCAAATAACTTACTTTCTTTCCCTTTCATCACTGACACCCCCTCCCCTCCTCCTCTGCGGCCCCGCTTCACAAACCTCTGTCGTGGAGTACCTACCCTCGCCAGTTCGGTGGGCAGAGGCAGGCAGAAGAGCAGGTAGGGTATCGTGCGCAAAGCCAAAGGCAGAGTAAGTTAGCTCAGAACTACAACAGCGGTACGGTACGGAGCTTCTCTCAGATCGGGCCCACAGCACAATTCACACGATACGGTATCATATTCTACGAACATCTCGTTCCCTCCCATAGCGGTGGATGAACATTACCGGCAGCCGCTAACGGCCACCCCGAGTGCCACCACAACACCGCACCCCACTCACGAGCCCGATCGAAAGCAGGAAAAGCGGAGCAGCGGCAGAACAAGGTATTTCCGGACGAGTAATATCTGCAGAATCTAATGCGATTCTCGTACGATACTTTCCCATGATGGAATTCGCAACAGTGAAAAAAAAACAAAATATGGCAGTCCCTGTAATTGCAAGGTCCTACGATACCAGTTACTCCAACTCTGCTGCATTTATTCCATTCGTTTGATCACGCGGGTGCCTGGTAGATCGGCGGATGGTGATTGCCGAGTGTGGTGAGAGGCGAGGAAGCGATCTGGTGCCAATTTCCCGAAGAATATCCTCGAGTACTCGAGCACAGTACGAGTACAGTCCAGTACCCATATTCACAGTGTTCTTGCGATTCGCTATCTCTGGCACGCCTCTAGTCTCCGGATTCGGAGGCAAAAGGTCTTGAGTTAATATCGTATATTATCCTGATATACCGATACCTATCTGGCGTGCATCAGCAAACATTGCGACAGCCTAAACCGCCTCGCAACTCAACAAATCCCCCACAAACCAAAAAATAAAAGATAAAAATAAAAGATAAAAATAAAAGACAAAACAAAACGCTTGAGAAAGGCTAGCATTCTCCCAAGTACAGAGTCCGGCAAGAAGTTATGGAGCAGCTATTCAAGGTGAACTGGCCAAATATATCCCCGTCTTTTCTGGTTAATATGTTTCCTACCCTTATAAGATCAGCCTTCAGGATGCGTTGGATCTCATTAACCGGCATGCGCAGTTTTGCTAACCTGTCAAACTAAACCCACCCTGGGCTGACCGAGATAGCGAACCGCAAAAGTAAATACGGCGGTGTAACCTATAACACTTGTGGGTTGAGCACAATAAAAATTGGCCCGTGGGGGGAGGGCGGCTGGGAATTTTTATCTTGACCTCCATACGGTACCGGTATTGCAAAAGCGGTAAAGGGGATATCACATTTCCCACAACTTGGGTTGGCGACGGAATTGGACTAGTGGTCCATGTGATTTTTAGGTATCATATTAGTACAGGTACACTTGTTCAAAAGAAAATTCATTACAGAGTTATGGGTTGGGTCTTCTTTTGGCATATCCCCTTCCGCTTGAGTATGATACCATAGATTAGCCTCAACCTCTTGGATATCGTTCATGACCACTGATGAGGAAGAAAAAAAAGAGTAGAAGGGAGAAGAGGGGGGGAAAATATGCCACCGAGCAAAAGAAAACATACGCCGGTTCAATCACGCGAGAAAAAGAAAAAGAAATAAATAAACTGAGAAATTAACCCCGTATCATCTTTATCGGCCACTCCAACCACTTCCTCCATGGTTCGGGCAGAGTCCTCTCAATCCTTCCCAGCTCATAATTCGCCCGTCCCTCAACCCACCAGAAGCCCTCCAACTTCTTCAGCAGAACGCAGTAATGCGCAAATATAATCAATGCTCGCGGCCTGCGTTCTTGGAGCAAAGCGAAGAAGGCATCAGAAACAGATATCGGCCATACGAATATCAGGGATACCATCTTCCTGCGCAGGGCAATCTCATTGGCAAAGTTCTTCTGCAGCTCGTGAATCGCGCCAAAGTAAGCCTGGGAGACTGCGGAATCCTTGATCTCGTCAGCGTCCTGCTCCCGCTTGTCTGTGCATATCTGGAACAGCGCGTTCATAGCCTCGTCCTCGCCGGCCGAGTCACCGATGTACGTGTGCCCGCCGAGTAATGGGGATAGACACCCCGTCTCTATCCACGTCCACACCGCCTTCAGTATCGAATGCACCCCACGGATGAGCGGTAGCCAGGCTGGCATTGTCCACAGCGGGATTTCTGTCAGCGGGCTAACCTTCTCCGTCAGCATTGGGTTTGCAATTGCGTAGACCACGATTAATGTTGAGGAGACAAAGAGGCCTTCGCAATTGTCCTTCTTGATGGTCGTCGGAACGCCAACGCTCTCCTTCACCCCCCGCACTGCTTCGCCGTAGTGATCTGCGGCAATGCACATCCTCTGAGACCGCCCGTTGGGCTCGATGAATGCGAGGTGCAATGCTGAAATGGCGAGTATAGCATGGACCAAGCAGCCTCGCGATTCTCGGAAGGCCAAGCGGGGGATAACGTCCCTCCAGATGAACTCGACGTCGTCCTTTCCAGTAAGTGAAGATGGAAGGGATAGCGTCCAGTGGTGTAGAAGTTCCATGTCGGTCATGTTTATAACGGGTGAAACCGTATTAATGGTGCTCTGCGGGAAGAACCCATGCTGATGTGGTGTGATGATTTGGTGTTGTCCATTTCCAGACAAAGGACCAGCATCCAGCGACAAAGGACTTGAAGCTGGAAACTCGGATGAGGAAGAAGGGGAAGCCGAAACGATGCCAGCAGGTAGCGCACGAGCAGCGCTTGAGAAATCGCACTCAATAGCATGCTTAACACAATTCCCGCAAGAAGGGTGCACCTCATCGCACTAAATAAAGACCAACAAGGGATCGCCAAACTAGATGTTAACGCAGGTCCACATTCCCCCCACAACCCCAAAACCCGGGTGACACTTTAAGCTTAAGTCCAGAAACCCTGCGCCCCCCCCACCATCTGGCAGCGGCAAGCAAGGCGATCAATAGTAGGGAATGGAAAGGGCATCGGGATTTGAACCCACCTTAATTCTCCGTTTCTTGCACTTGGCACATCCCGCGCGTGACTTCGTATGTGTTCTTCTTGGAGGCATTCCCAACCGCCCGTATTCTCTCAGGGAGAGAGACCGAAATCGAGCGAGCGAGCGAAGCAAGAAAAGACTTCCGTAATCGTTCCTCTAGCAGAGGCTGAATAAAAAACGAGAACGCAAAATGAGTGGATAAAAACAAGCGGGGGGAATGAGAATATATGAAAGTACGAACGCGAAAGCGAATACGCGGGAGCGAATACGAGGTGTGAGGACAGGGATTGAGGGGTTACATTTTAGGAATACCGCGGGGCCCGTTGCGGTAGGGCATCACGCTGAAAGCCTGTGTCACGGCGTGATGTGCCTCGTAATACGGGTTCGGGGAGATTACTAAGTTAGCGTCGTCGAATCAGAGTCTCGCATATGACGCGATGCACAAGGGTCAGGGATATAATTATGGCATGACGCGTCAAAATTTCAATCTTTCGGGAATACGGTCGGGGTACGAGTACCGGTACACCCGGGAAACATGGCCCTGGGATCTCTATTTCTTCAACTTTGAACAAAGAGTTGATGGGTCGGGCGTCTGTCCTACAGTTCGATACGCTTATCAAGAAAACACTCTTCACCATTGAGTCTCCAAGCTTTGCCGAGTGCTCGGGGGTGGAGGTTAGTGATGAGGTCCCCATGCTAATGACAGTACGGTAGCCTCCATCCCCGAGTGAGGAAGGCTTGTGATTTTAGACGAACTGGTTGCGGCTTACCACCAATTTTGACCAAAATCACCCAAACTCACTTGTTTCGTGCCACTTTTTTATGTCTAACCCTTTGCACTGCGCAATACCTGGGCATTGCAAAAGACCGCCCATGCAATGCCACCCCCGGATACCTCTTGCCTGGAACGGGCGGTCCAATACCAGTATTTCCTCCTCGTCTAGGAAAGGGGGACTAAAATCACACTAAAAAGAACATGGTTCCCAAGACAAATAAAAAGGAAGAAAAAACCACCAGACCTTCCCAGGAGAGGCAACTCCAACGCCTTGGCACTGCGACTCGATTGCTCAGGTTCTCACGGTCATTATCGGGGGCCTCCGGGAAACTCCCTCTTTCTTCTCCATCGAGTAACGTTCCATCATCCCCATCCCGCTCCATGTCACCGGCACCAGCACCCGCCGTCCGGTAGCGATATTTACGGTATAGCACATCTCCCGCCCTTGACGGGATGACCACTCGTGCGGTGGAGCAAGTCAACGCTCAGGATCTGCGTCACGGCGTCCCCGACTCACTACGCGTGGTAAGGCTGGAAAAAAAATCAAGAACTCAAACTGAGGGTCGGAGGAATAGCCGTCGGAGGATTGTGATCCTCCTAAGATCGGTGAATGAAGCACCGACCAATTGGTAGGGGGTGTGAGCACAGGTTCGGTATTGAAAAACGGTTCAATTGTCAAGCCATATACCGGAAACATGTGTATACGAGAGATCCTTAGGAACTTCATATTGATCTCAGAGGGCCAGGAAGGCCTACTATTTATACAGCAAAACAGCAACATATATCCGCAGTAGGAAAGATAATAAGGAACCAATTTGGAAGACAGGAGAAAAACAAGTGAGAACAAAATTACATAACCAGTCGACAGATTGGGCGGTAACATGAGGGGAAAAACCAAATGCAGTAAGTCCAGCTTGAAAAGTAAAAGGCTGGAACCAAGGTCTAATGACCGACTTTGTTGTACTCTAATATGTAGACAGTACATATCCGAAAGCCTAATTCCAACATTCGGTAAGCATCACTCGTCGAGTGAGAATGTGTGGCTGTTCGTTGTGGTATGCTTTGGGCGGGAGATATAGAAAAAGAGGAAAGCTTTTGCTACAATTAGTGTGAATACCGTTGTTTGTTCGCTTGGTTATGCTGGGGTAGGGGGGACTCTGGTTGGGTGGTAATTTCCTCTGCGAGCGCCCCACGCTGCTTGTGTAGGATGATAGGAGCTAGCAGTAGTTGGTACTCTACGCTGAAAAGCTCAATTGGGCGCCCTCGCCCGCATGCCCGCTCAAGTTGGGCACAAGTAAATTAATACAGCTGACCAATCGCTCCTCAATCCACCGAAGCCTACTGTATTAATGTTTGCATATGTGCTCGAGTACCGTGCGATACTCCTTGCCGCGAATATGCTTGGTAGGCGCAGGTGCCAGCCGAGCTACCGCTCCCGAGCACTCGCAGCAGGCAAGAAAGTATCCGAAACAAGGATTCGCAAAATATGCCCGTATTGCAAAAGATCAGCTCCTATCATAGCACCTATACAAATCCACAACCCCTGTTTTCGGATACTTCCTGCCTGCTACGGGTATCTGTACGCGCAGCAGCGCGGCACGGTGTATAACGGAGCAGCCCTGGGAAGGAGGGAAGTTGACCTTTGGGCAGTAACTTCAAGACTATGACTAAGTGTAATACGTACTGTATGATACTCTATGTCAGCGGTAGAAGGTATCCGTCCTAAGATTACTCCTGAGCCCGCAGACGAGCTTCCTCCTTTCTTCTCTCATTGGTTGACGCTGCACCGGCAGACCCCCCTGCTATCGACACGCGGATCCCCGCACCGGTATCGCATGGGTGAGTGATCGGCGTAAATGCGGTCCGGGCCTGGTCGGCTGAGTGTTGCGAAACCCTATCCCGGTGAGCGCAAGGGGGTGCATGGGATTTACTGCTGCGCGCGCAATAGTGGGTCGCGAGTAAGCGATTGTGGGGCGGGATTTGTCTGCTTTTTGTTTAGTTTGTGCATTGTTAGTCATTATTGGGGTGCCTGTTGAAGGTATAACCAGGTCTGGATGGGGGGGGGGGGGGTTGGATCCCCGGGCACTCAATCCTTTGTAACTTACCGGGTTCATTTACCTCTGTGCTGTAGGGGGATGGGTATGCAGTGACTTATGTCGTGTTCTTAGTGAGGAAGTAAAATTGGAGGGTAGAGGTTTGGGGAAGAAGGGGTTTTTCTCTGAGTTCCTGGGGATGGTGCTCCACAATAGGCGGAGCTAGGGAGGCCGTAAACAAGTACGGCAGCGTGGTAGCACTGCACCACGTTATGTTCAGCATGGAAAAGTAGCTGATAACTGACAGATTGATCTGTCGGTATTTCTATTCTTAAGTATCATAGCTTCCTCCCGCTATGGCTTGCTACTGGCTGCTCTTTCTTTGATTAGACAAATAGGATCTGTTATTGGACTGTAGCGAGCAAGGGGGAGATCAGCACGTTTTAGGCCCCACTACGATTTCAAGAGTAAACAAATATGCTAATAACATTGATGACTTCTGGGATCCGCCATTATGCAAGCCTCTTCTCGAGTAGGGTGGTTAGAACCATGATAGATAGTGCAAGTTGCGAGGTAACGAATGAATGGAGAAAAATGGGTGAAATAATTAACAGAGATCTGCTATTTGGTGACCCGCCTTCCAGACCTTTGCCATGACGAAAAACTAAATTTCCAGAGTGCTTGAACCGTTTGTGTGTCCCCTCATTCCAGGAGATGTGAGAGAAGTTAGCAATAAGTATGTAGCTCTACGAATGCCCAACCCCGGGAGAACTCAAAAACCATCCCTGCTGAGGCTCTCTTGCCGAATAACCTCTCTTCAGAAATATTTGATATGGTTCCCTTTCAGGAAATTAGGCAGCCTGGCATCGCCGAACACACAGAGAGAATTCTAGATTAGGTTGCGCTCAGTCTCCCCGCTCTAGGAGTCCCTAGTGTTGAGCCCGGAAGGTCGTGTGCGTCTTCAATACCCCACCGACCAAGGGCCGTCGCAATCCGTGTGCTCCGTGATGATCCATGGCGGCTGGATATCTTCCCTGCAACATTCTCTGTTTACCCTTCCAGACTTGGCTTGGTGATACGGCGAATCTTGGCATTGGTGGGTATTTGTTCAGCACTGGGACCATCCCATTAGCACCACTGTTCAACGCTGATTGTGGCTTTTTGGACAATTCCCCACAGTGTTCCCAACCGTTCTGGGAGACTGCCAAGAGCCCTAGACTGGCCCGGACGGCTGTCCTTGAGCGGGACGGCGGGCCCTACGGGGTAGGGCATATGTGTTCAGGTGGGGGGGGGGGACGGCGGGGGATGACAGGGAACGGCAGGGGACTTGTTGGAAATAGCAGTTGATGGCCGCACTTGGTGCGGGATGTGCCCGCTCTCTGTGACCGCAGGGGCATACATACGCACCAGCCAAAGGATGCGCAAGCTCTGAAAATGTTTTCACCCCACTTGTTTTTCTTTCCTTCTCACCTTTCCTCGCAACACACCTTCCTTCCTGTACACAACTTTCCTCAAGTCTTTCCTTCCACCAAGTTGTCATCAGTCAATCATAATTCTCATCTTCACCTAAGCGGTTTTAGTCCACTGCGTAAAATCCTCACAGTAAATCATTACCTCCGCAACCAAGATTTTCAACAGGACTCATGGGACGGAACGAGTGATGTCTCATGATTCAATAAGGTGCACGATTTCAATCAGGGCCAGTACCCGAGGTCCAATTTCTGGGACTATGGTCCCTACAGTCTGTCTATTCCTCACTTTACCGGGCGTAGTCCGTCCTAGAACCCCCCAAAAGACGGACTATGAGCTGTAGTCCGTCCCGTCCCGTCCTATCCCAAAGACAGACGGAACCCAGAAAAAAAAAGACCGGATCCGCGCCTGATCACAACGCTCCCAACCCCATCATGCAAGCCAGCCCGCACTGTCAATAAGAAATTATTAATTGTATTCTCGCCAGCTACGATCTCCACCACTTTTGAAAAATAATCTTAATGCTAACCTTTTAGGCCCTGTTTGGCACAAGAAAAATGGCTTTTTTCTGGCTCTTATGGTGTGACGCTCTCCGGAGAGAGCCTTCGTATTGTCGGGGGACAAAAATAACGGCGGTATCAACAGGCGAAAATCTTGGACAATGACAACGGCCTCCCCCACCAACCCCACTATCATGAAAACCAAAAAAAAATTAGAAAAATGTAAATACATAGTAGAAATTAATATTTGGTATACCATCCATCAGCCTTA
>Ga0307513_10003855_pt1 | contig 20178 bp, 17 predicted proteins | sample 15_EM_MG_FD_202174 | JGI IMG/M metagenome (GOLD analysis project Ga0307513, IMG submission 202174) | Populus trichocarpa ectomycorrhiza microbial communities from riparian zone in the Pacific Northwest, United States - 15_EM | ecosystem: Host-associated > Plants > Roots > Unclassified | place...
CCCTCCTTCTGGATCTTTTAGTGTTGGACATATGTTGTACTGTTTTTGCTTTCTGCGCTGTAACAAAAATCTTGGGATATTATCTTCAACCGTTCAACCGCCGACTGGGCTCAGACAAATCCACCCTCCCTTACCCCTCATCAATGGGAATTTTCAGTGCGGATACGAGTATATTCGTATCACGAGGACATCCCAATATATTTTACGAGCCGGGCTGCGGAGCTTGTTGAATCTAATTTAGGTTTTGCAAGGCGAGAGACTAAAATAACCACTCAACAAATCTTGGGTAAGCACTCAGGATTAAAATCAGCGGCTAGAAGTAGCCGGCTGAAATAAAGGTATCTGGGCCTATCCAACCTCCACATTCCGAAGAACCCTGGTAGTAGGGATTCGGGCGACGCAACAACTTGTCCTATTACTTCCGCCTTCAGATCGAGGAGGCTAACATTATTGTACCAGAGACCAGAACACGTTCGGGTGGTTAATTGTACGCGACGAAACCTGCGGTTAATAGTCTGGGCACGAGGAAAGCGGCGAGTTTCGGGATTATTAAGATCATTATTCAGCCTGGCTGTGACTTGGAACTAGCGCCCAGCCGGATTTCTCAGCGGGTTATGTAAATAAAGGACCAAACCGGCGAACAAAAAACAAGAGATCAAATATTGATAGAAGAATGCTCTTGGGTCTGCGCAGCTTGTATAAACTAATCAACGGTGTTATTTACCGCTCTGTATCAAATTCGGCTCCCTTTCAAGTTTCATGTGGCCAGAAGAGATGCCCAAGAGCAACACAAGAGTCCAGTTCTCTACTGAATAGATCAGAATTAGTTTCCCGGTGCCCGACTCGGATTCCCTTGTTCGGAATCAAGTTGATACGGGGACCGGTGACCCCAAGTTGAGCTGCACAATCGTGTGCATGTGGCCAACGAACCCCTTCACTACTTTCTTGGTTAGAACCCTCAAGATACCGCTGTTTCAGACTAAACCGAGGAAATTTTCATTGACTCAGACAAGATGGGTATCGATTATTGATCGATGGACGCACGATTGCGTATTCGGACCACACGGTGAACAAGAGCCTTAAGAAGGAAGCAGAGAGTATAACCGGAAAATAGACTCAAAGGAGGCTGAGGTGTTGGTCCCCTTAATACTTATGGTACAAACTGTTGAAAATTACCCACATCACCGGAAGGAGCCTTCTTCCAAACACGTTTTCCACCGCACACCCTTCTTTGTCAATGGGTGGTCTTATACAAGAGATTCATGCGCTTAAGCTTCCATTATCTGCAGCACAGGGCTATTAATGGGAAGAAGTTGTCAATTTCTTTATTGTTTTCCGAACCAGCATTCCTCAGACCCCTAACGCACAATGTCACTCCCTGACACTCCAGTCGCCGATGACGATTCTGATGTCTTTGCTGAGTTTATCAATTGGTCTTCAGGTGACGACCATCCCTGGATTCCGACCAACCAAGACGACGTTAATTTGGAAGATTACCTGAATCCTGCCATACGTGTCGTCGCCATCGAGAATCCCAGCATTGTGTGTCTATCTTCCCTTACGTTGGACTCTACACCTTGCGCGTCCGAAGTTTTCGCCATTCGCAGACTCACAAGTGGCTCTCTACCCAGCCTCAAGACCTGTAACTATACTGACAAAAGAGGCTATTATTTACTTGCTACTAAAGGTCACCGAAAACCTAACTATGACATCTTACATGCGGCGCGGGTGATGGACTACGTATCCCTCCATCTGCAGTATTCTGTACACCAATTCGCAAAATGAAACCAAAAAAAAGGGAAAAAGACAACGAAAAGGAGGACATTACGGTACGCATAGCGACCTATGGTGCGCGAATTAGACTTAGCCTGAGGGCTCGAATCTATCAATGGAAACGACCAGATAATCGGCGTAGATTCGGATATCGCTGTCCCAGTCGATGTTGATCCGAATGTCGACTCCGCCAGCGCGCGGGGCAACGTTGAACAGAGTGTATTTAGCACTTCCGATAAACTTTCCTGCTATTGGTCCTCCCGCGGCTCCTTCGCCTATCGCAACGAATACTGCAGTTCGGGAACTAATAACGCCCCAATTTAACTGCAGGATCCAGTTACCGTGCCTATTTCCCCAGTCAACACGCATGGAGCTGATTATCCCGGCTGCGTTCTGCGATTCATCAACGGTGCTAGTTGCAACGCAGAATCTTCTTTCTGGAACAGAGGCGCTAATAGCGAGAGGTATTCCGGAAGCTTTGATGGCATCTCTGGCGAGTTCAGGGAGTTTATCAAATAGCTCCTTCGAGAGGTGGATATCTTTTTCTACCACCGTGCCGATGTATAGAAAAAATTTCGGGGGAATGAGTTGTCATCGCCTGCCTTTCGAAGGAATTTTTTGTTACGTACTGGTGTCTGGGTGGCTCATTTCGAAGTCAAATATTAAGACTGGACTTGGACACAAAGATGAAGTTCACTGTTATTGGTGGATTCATGAACAGTGTGTTTGGGAATGATGAGCAACACACACTGTAGGTCTGCGTGCCGAAGGGAGGAGTCCTAATTGAAAGGGGAGTTCCGGCACACAGCGGAACACAATAGACGGGGTAAATGTGTATGTATTCAGGACTATCTATGACGGAGCCTTATATACCACTGGTACGTAGGTAGTCAGTTGATTCAGAAATATAGGAATAAGAAATATAGGAATAAGAAATGTAGGAATAAGAGATAAGAAGCCCGCTATGGACCGTATGAGGGCCGTCAGATGACACACTAGACGTGTGGAATGAAAGAAGGACCTGCGGTGGCTAGATAGTAGAGAGGAAATGCAGGGAAGTTGGCTCTGGAACAGCCTAACACCACCTAAAGGCAGCACTCTATAAATAGATATTGGACTGATTGGTCAGGTGACGACCATCCCTGGATTCCTACCAACCAAGACGACGTTAATTTGGAAGATTACCTGAATCTTGCCATGTGCCGTCGCCATAGTCCCCAGCTTTGTGTGTCACCATCTTCCCTTACGTTGGACTCTACCCTTGCGCATCCGAAGAACAATAGAACGACAATCTTTTGGTTAATCAGACACCCCTCTCTTCTGTTTGTTCTCATAGTCCATGTCTCCAAATCCGAGCCCAGATCTACATTGGCTGTATGCCAGGCCGATGATTCATTGCATCAAGTGGCGAGTGAGAGCTGCTCTATTCCGGGACCACAACCTAGTACTGCCGAGCCCTCAGCCAGCAACCTCTAAAAACCATGAAAATGTCCGGGGAAACGTAAACGGGGTGAGGATTCGTGTCCAGATTTGGGCGGAAAAGAGGGAAAGCGCGAAACCTAGTCCTGTTTTTAACGCGCCCCAAACTGGTCCGCAACGCTCGGCTTGCTCGGCCCGTCGTAGCATTTTGGGTAGAAACCATACCTTACTTGGCAGGGAAGAGGAACCTTTGGACCACACCATCCACAACTCCTAAGTAGTATGAGCCCAATGCCACGTCTGTGTACGTCATCATCCCCCTCTGCGGTTTCTTTTTTTTTTTGACAAGTTACAACCTCTTCCAATTCCTACCACCCATATCAGTAGGATAGCGCCGACTGAGCGCTGGCACCAGAAGGCCTTCGAAAATCTGCCTACCCCAGGCATCTCAACTCCCCATTGACTCCCTTAGCGTCAATTCACGGCGAACCCCCGATATATAAACCACGCTGTTTACATCCCATCGTTGACTCCATTGTGTACCCTGATGGTGGTGCATGCGCTTGGTCAACCATTGATAGGGCGTAGGCATCTCTGATATGCAAGGGAAAGTGCGCACGCTGGCCTGGTACTTAGTTTTTTAGTACGGTTCATTGGTTTTGGGTGAGTCAAATGGAATCCATTCGTTCACCATGATCAATCTCACGCCGTTACGTAGTTACACCAATTCATTTGGTGTCTACCAGGAGTCTTATGTCCGCGAACACCTTACAAACTATACCCCCGAGTGAAGTAAGATATGATGTCACCATTATCTCCCTTCTGAATTATTCTTGACAGTCGTCTGCAGGTGGATCGGAGGTGCCCAATTATTTTTGAACCTCTCTCCAGAGGCTATAAACCGGGAGATTTTTATAAAGGATACTACTTGTACATCGGTCTCGGCTCTAGTTCTCTCGGCGACAACCTAATTAATATCTTAGTTATCATATAATCATCAGTAGTATTATAATTCACAGAATTTCTCGTGCGTTTTATTTTTAAATTGACATTTAGAAGGGGGTTCATCTCACGCTGAACAGTGTTCATGCTTTCGCCTTCTCATAAGAACGTCTACTACCAGGTCTGTAATTTGGTAGTATGTTGTGATGAATCTTATTTCGGAGTTAGGTCCTTCTGACCAGGGACGAACGGAGTGTGCGTCGGACTTGCTTCGGGGTTGACGCGGACGGGTGAGTAAGTACTACTACTAATTCAAACGCTCACACCTACTTAATTTTATTATCGCTACATTCCAGGTCGGGCTATTCGCTGTGAAAGGCCTCGCTGGAACAATATCATATGCCATTCTTGTTGGTCTAGTTTCCGGGGCGTCCATCGGTTAAACACTATCTTATCTGCTTTGTTTGGTTGCGGGAACATCCACGTGATGCGTTGCAAGAAAATGTTGGTGTTCACAATTCACTGTTCACGGAATTATGCAAACGGCAGTTGATCAGTATCATTCCATATTGACTGGAATCATCGAGTCTAATCCCGTGCATGCTCAGAGTAAGTAACGCACGACTCCCACCTTGCTGCCACCGCATGTTCTTTCCACTGCCAGATTTGGACTGCCCCAACGTTGTGCAAAAGATGTTTCCCGCTTAAGTCCGTTTTTCACCTGCATACGCACAGTACCACTTACCTCCCGCTAGATTACGATATGCCTTCACCCAACGGCGGTTCAGTGGCCAATCCTGCTTTCGAAAAGGCTCTCCAAAATCACCTGGATCAATGGAAATCAGATCCCCGCTCATTCCCCCAGAGCGCAACCCTAGAGGACTTGCGTAGTGAAGTCGAGGAACACGGGAACAACTACCAGAAGACAAGAGTGTCCTCCTACACCTCCAAACTATCGAGATTGATCGATCGGTTCGAAGGATTCTTCAAGGTGGTCGATACATTTGTTTCCTCGAACCCTACCATTCCTGCACTCGTTTGGGGGGGAATCAGGTTTATCATACAGGTACGCGAAATACCGGAGCATCCTATTCATAGCTCGACTTCTGATTGTGGCGACTAGACAGTCTCTGAATACTCAAATTTTTTCGACCGAATTATGAACTTCCTCGAGGTAATCAGCCAAAAACTGTATTTCTATCGCAGGTATGCCACTGCGATATACAAGAACTCTGAACGTGTAATGACGGTGTGTATATCTATTCCTCTCGTCGACATAATCAATAAATCTGAGATCAGACACTTGCCGATGTCTATGGCGATATCCTGACCGTATTTATGACGATAAAGCAAACTTTTATAAACTCCAAGAATCACATACGCAGTAAGTTTATGCTCTGTTTTAGGTTCTAGTAAATGTATTTATTAATTCGTTGCCTTAGATTCGTTCATGATTCCCATTCAGATCTACCGGTTTGGGGGCGTTTTCGAAGGGGTCATTAAAAGTTTGGATGACCGGCATACCCGACTTAACAATGAAGTTGAACATGCCGATCGCGAGGCTAATCACGCTGATAGGGAAGAACACACCATCGACAAATGGCGAAAGGAAATGGACCGCTTCCAAAGCCTCTTGCGGTTTGAAGGATCTGAGTGCGGAGAGAAGCACAAACAATCCCAAAACAAGACGTTTCCCAGCTCTGGGTCTGGTGTTTGGCTTCTTGGGCAACATGATTATAAAGAGTGGCGTGATTCCAAGAGCGTCGAGTCTGGTCGGCTCTTCTGGCTCCATGGGCTGCGTAAGTCGCAATAAACTGGAGTTTTTCTACCTGCTGACTGTTAGCAGCGGGGTCAGGAAAGACGGTTTTAACGTGAGCGATATTGGTCAGTATGTGTGGAGTTTCAGTTCTAATATATTTCCAGGTCCATTGTGATTGAAGACCTCAAGCGAAACAAACGCCCTGGTTCCGTATTGGCGATCTTTTATTGCGATTATAAATTTGGTGAAAAGTCTCAAACGGACTACATCCTCCGAAGTCTTCTGGGACAGTTGTTCCACTCCTTCGACAGTGCTTTACAGCCACCATCCGTCGTACACGAAATTCTTTCTGAGTTTTCGACGGCGCGATCAGTCACTGAGATACCATTGGCCGATGTCATCACTAGGCTTGCAAAATGTTGTGATGTGATATTCGTTATTGATGCCCTGGATGAATGTCAGGATAGACGAAATGTCCTTACCCTTCTTCATCAGCTCCCATCCTCCATACGCCTCTTTGTGACGAGCAGGGATGAGGTCGACATCAGGCGCAGTTTTCTATCCTATCCAAAATTGTGGGAGCAAGAGATGACGTTACAAGCGACATCAGAAACTATATCGTCAGGTCACTCGATGACCACCTGCTTCAATACCCTAATTTTGCGGATCGCTCTCTAACTCATACAATTATCGAAACTCTCGTAGAGAAGGCAAATGGAATGTGAGCTGACTAAGCTACAGTCTTTAATCGCGATCCTACTGATTTCGCTTTATTATGTAGGTTTCTTTGGGTATTTTTTCAAGTTAAGAATATCCTGGAGTGCGACACCAACAACGATATCCGTGATACACTCCAGAACCTGCCAAAAGGACTCGAGGAAACCTTCATACGGTGCCTCAAACAAATAGACGGACACCCTTCCAAGGATCGTCTTCGACGTGTCCTTCGTTTGGTGCTATGTTATGAATCCATCGAGATCGACGACCTGGTTAACTTAATTAATGTCGATGAAATGGACGATCATTGGAGCCAATGTAGGACCATCAACGATGTTTCAGCATTGATTTCCCGCTGCTGTCACCTGATAACCATGAACATAGATTCTATGGGACGATTGAGTGTTACACTCTCACATGTCTCTGTTTATCAATTTCTCTCCTCCGATCCACAATCGTTTGACAGCGCCGTCAGGACGCTCCACCAGTATCATTTCTATCCTATCTTTGACGCATACATGGCTGTTGCAAACACTTTTGGTCGGAGCCACCGTATTGATGGCCCCGAATTGCTGTCAGCCAAGGCTCAACTTATCGCAAGGTTTCATGGACACCGGCAACTTCTGTCACGAGCCGCCGATTTTCTGACAACTATGTTCAATGCACCGATGGTGGAAAACACACAGCCCTCACTTGTGTTTCCAAATGCAACACATGTTATGCTCATCAACTGCCGCTTCTTCCAGGCTCTGGACGTGTATTACATTTTGACCTCACAGACCTCTGCAAAGTTCTCGCGGGGGCCGTACTTTTGGACAGAAGTCTTTCCTCAGCCTCTTATTGAGTGCACGTTTAAAGGCAAAGAGTTCCACGTGGGCCTGGCACCATTTGGAATTCACATTCAACCTGATCATCAGAGTGGAACTTGTCCTGTAGAGGATTTCTTCCCCACTGATCAGACCAATGTTGTATTACAGGGACTCGACTTCATCTGGGCGAGAAGCAGCAATTGGACTATTCGCCCATCTGTTGGAATCATCCGCAATAAGACCACGACCACGGCAATGACCCTCTCAGTGGGCTCTCTCTACAGAGCTATCGAAACCGACCTCCACTTGCACATTGGATGTCCCGGACACATATCTTTTATGTAAAACTACATTCCACCTCGCTTACATGTCGACACCACTGGCAACAACACCCACAGCTCGTCTTTGTCGTCCTTGACTCGGTTCCAACATTGCAGCACAGCTTTTTCCTCCGATTCTTCTATGAACGGCCTATGTTAGCACTTGGGGATCATCTGGCACTGTCCCACATCCTTTTTCATATAGTTTCATGGGATTTCTCCCTTCCGCTCTTTCTATCGACTCATTTCTTTTTTTTGCGTCATAATATCTCTTCTGTTTCTTACATACCCTTTCAAAGTTGCTTCACCATTCTTCCATATATTTTAGGTTTAAGTCCCTCTGCTTTCAGTCGTATAAAAGCTCTGGAATAGTTCTCTCTAAATAATAATTTATGTTGGCCCAGGCTCCTAAGAGCAGCCACTAGTATTGCTTGATGAGCCTATCTCCTATGGATACTGTATCTAATCTGCATCTAATCTGTGATGGTTATATGATCTGATGGGAAAGAACAAATAAACAAAGCTAGGGGCTCAAGCTTGCAATATAGCGGCTGCCGGAAAAGTTGCTCGGTGATCTCGGTGACCACTGATTAACCCTAGTGTTGGGTTCTGAACTCAAGCGCGTTTTGGGCTTGCGTGACCAAAGGCTCATGCGGGCCAATGCACTGATGACCTTAAGAAAATGTTGGGAAGCTGGTGACGATGCACCTCCGGGCTCCCACAGTATAACTTACTATAAGAGTTGTCAATGAATAGAATTATGAGCCACAGAACTCCAAGCTCAAGTCACCGACTGCACTGCACTAGTAAATAGTAATCCTCAACCAAATTATCATGTACTCTGTAAACACTATAACCTTCACCATCCCCTCATGCCATCTACTGTCCAACACTTGGACTTCATCCTGGGCTGTTTGGCAGTGATCAAGAGGTGTGCACCAGCAATTGCTGACATATGGGGTAGGGGGGGGGGCCTCAAGATGGCTTATCCAAATTTCTTTTCATGAGTTTAATTTTGGTACTTTGGAGTAAATATTAACTATTTTGGGGATTTTTTCACAGGTTTGGCAACTCAGGGTGCGCTTGGAGTCACAAAGTCCAATTTTTCCAGCTAGAAATTCAAATCGGACTTCAAATTTGGTCATGTGCAACGTTTGACAACCTTTGGTTCCTTCTCCTATACTCTTGTCAATTGAATTTCCCTGCCTATATTCACACCAGAGACTCATTTAACTGCCAAAGTAATGATGTTGTTATATTTTCAAAGATTAGATGACTTGGCCTGAGTTTCATCACTTTATTTATTTTCTTTTTTGGCATTATTTATTTCCTTTTTTAGTAAGGAGGGGGAGGGGTTCAACCAGCCTTATTCAAATAAAAGTACCTTGTATATTGGATTTTTTTTTTTGCACACCTCTTGGCAGTGATGATGTGACCATGTGTGGCTTGAGTTCAGAACCCAACACTAGGGTTAATCAGTGGTCGTCGAGATCACTGAGCAACTTTTCCAGCAGCTGCTATATTGCGAGCTTGAGCCCTCAGCTTTGTTTATTTGTTCTTTCCCATCAGATTATATAACCATCACAGATTGGATGCAGATTACACTGCCATTTGTTCAAAAGGTGGTGGGAACACCATCGAGAATGATGCGAGTCACATTTGGCCCAATGTGGACAGCAACCAGTTGGGATGTTTCTTCAACATGGGCCTGTTCAGGCCAGGATGACGTGAGTACCAAGGGCAAATGGAGCTGGAGCCGGACAGCTGCCAAATAGATTAAGCTGTCCTTAGGTTTCCTCAAAAGCTGCTCAAAACGTTGCAGGCCAGCTAATCTGCATGTTTCTCCCAATGTATTTTTTGTTGAGGGCCAAACTGTGAAATTGGAGTATTGCAATATTTATAAAATAATTAAGAATGTACTTCGTGAGCACCACAACACCTTTGAAGCACAAAAAAATTCAAGTCTATACATTTGACACAAAAAGGCCTGTGCATTGCGATTTTGAAAACGCTCTTAAGTCGTTTAAGCTCCGATCCAAATTTTGTTTATTTGTGAACTCAACCACAACCAAATAAGAACCTTTACTTCTCATCACCCCACTTCAACGTCTTTCAACCCCCATATCTCCTCGCCTCTTTCCTCTGCTTTCCTTTGCTTTTCAAACTGTGTCTGATTATCCCCTCCTATTGTTATCTCTGCTGTGTCTGTACAGCCTCACCATGCACTTGTGTGTGGTCTTGTACCTCATGTTGCCTGAATTCCCCATCAGGCTGTGCTTGCTACTGTTTCTCTTTTTGATTATAGGTTTGCTTTTGGAGGGAGGGTGCACAGGAGTGGTGACCACGGCTAACAGCAAACATCACTGTGGACCTGATGCAGGCAATGAGGCTGCACGTTGCATGTCGACCAACTTTGTAATCCCAGCATTTCGAGTCCAAGGAGAATTTTGTGAAAGGGGCTTTCATTGTTCCCAACCCTCCTGGTTAATGCCTTGACATTCCCACCAACTATGAGTGATTGCAGGGATTGGATTGGATGAGCATGATGGCAGGCCAAGTGGGTCAGGAAACACATGTGTCGCTTCACCCCTATCTGTGAGTGGGCCAGTTTCTTGGTCCATAGAATTAGACATTTTGTATTACTTAGTGAATATATTATTACATTTCTATATATCTTGCTCAGCCATAAAATGAGAACAAAAAATAAGTAGCGAAAATCTATGTAACAATTGCCCTCTAACCTGCCCCTACAGTGGCCAAGAACCAACCTGGGGCTCCAGCTGGCCCACAGCTTTGTGGAAAATGTTGGCCCCAGATCAACCTGGAGACACGCTGGTATTAGCCAGATGCGCATGTTGTGAGAATATCAGATCAATATTTGTCCCAGATGGGTAAAGGTTCTGATCACATTTCAACTTCCAGGTCCCACACACATTTTCACAATTTGGGGGTGTAGGTACAGTATCCAGAGGAAATAGGCTCATCAAGCAATACTAGTGGCTGCTTTTAGGAGCCTGATGTTAGCCTTGCATATTTTGTTTGAATTGTTTCATCTCTTCATTGTTTGGTCCAGAGATGTTCGAAGCCAGCGCATACAAGCATCAAGTTAATAAGGTGAGTAAGTACTAATTCTAGTCATACACCCACACTTAATGCTATATCCCAGGTCTGGCTATTCAATCTTGGAATGGTGTGCACCATCAGAACCAGGATTATTTCCCTATTGTGAAAGACCTCAGGACCTTGCTGGAACAATATCATATGCCATTTTGTTTTCAGGGGCAGGCAATGCATTGGTGACCCTATGCTCATATGGTGTCGCACCCCATGCCCAGTAAGCGGCCTATTTTCTATTTTATCCAGTGTCTTTTGAATGAACCTTGGCCTTGACAGCTCATCTTGTAAATGATCTAAACGAACTTGGAACAAGATTAATATTAGCAAATGGACTGGGAGGTGCATCATACTGTCACTCCTTTTTGTGGATGAGAATTCTTATTATTCAACCATAGGTATTCTGGGGTTCCCTACCTCCATCAGCAACCTGTCACTTTGCTTCTCCAGTTTTTGACTTTTTGCCCACTTTTGGTGAGTGACTAAAAGCTGAAAAGCTGAAATCTATATTACATAATAAAGGTACATACAACCAGCACATGCTGGTGGGGAAATTAAGCAAAAAGCGGACATGTTTATATAAGTAAAGGGCCTCAGGGTCAGTTTTCTAGAATATTCCATCAGCACCAACAATCAGAACAAGTCAGAGTAGTGGAAGCTTCTAGTGAGCTAACCCTGAGGCCAGTCAATTATATAAAGGCCACTCACTCTGCACTTTATTCCCCACTAGCATCTGCTAGTCGTAGTTATAATTTGGTAGATTAAATATTGTAACATATTTGTTAAACTACCAATGAGATGCATTGGGAGGTGCTAGCTTTTTGAAAATAGACACCAGGCTTTTGCAGCTTGTCGCTTTCATGCTTTTTTATGCTTGCCCCCACTTGTACAAGCGGAAAAAAGCAAAATGACAGACTATTGATGCCAATATCCGACACACTTCTTACAACTCATTACCATTGGATTTGCCCAATCCCCATGAAGGAAGTGAGTGTAAAAACAATTTGAATTCTTGGGGTGGGGCATAGTTGACAAATTACTTTCATAGTCATCCTTGATTGTGTCTGGCTTATTTTATGGGGTATCAAGGCATTATGTGGCCAAGAGGGAAGGATCGCAGATTGTCTGATATTATTCTTTGCTCCCTGCCCTCCAGAGTCCAGGTTGATGGTTATTGTAACATTATTATAACATGTACCTCTCAGAACATATCTTCAATAACTTTTTGATCTTCTACTCCTTTTGAACGGAATATAATTGATTAGCACCCAAGTTCAAGCTTCAAGAATCAACAGAAAACGAAATTGTATTTATATGTTACTCTGTACTCCACATACGTAACCACAAGTGCTGTTTCCAATGCTAGGCCGAGGTTAGAATTCATAGAGCAGACTCATAAGCATTTCTTCTCTTCTTGCACCTAGTTCCAATCAGCCCCCACATGTGACATGGCCCTTCATTTCCAATTCTCATAGATGACTGCATCTCATAAAACATCGGAGTTCGCATATTGAATCTACATTGTTATGTCAGTCCTGGATCAATTGTGACAGCTGAGGGATGATGAAGATCCAAGTCAGAGTAGTGTTGTGCAGGCCCAGCCCCAAAGCCGTAAGCTGACCTGAGCGGGCCGCAGGTAGCCAAGCCGTCTCCAAGCCGCAACTCTGGCTTGACCGGGCCTAGGGCTCAGCTTCAATTTCAAGAAGCCGTGAGCCGAAGCTCAAGCCGCGGCTTTGGGTAGCTGAATATTTTTTTGGTATAGCCGCACAATTACTACTTAGTGGGGATTCAAACTCCGCTCGAAATGACATCAACCGAGTGAAGGACGGTTATTCGTTACTCTCAACCTTCATCACCTCTCAGTATCGTCTTCTGGAGCCTCGAAAACACAAAAAAAGGGTAAGAAAGAGTCTAGACTTCGTGTATATATTAATTAACTCATGAAATTCCGTACCTTTACAGCAAATTTTTATACCTAACACAGTCCCAACACATGTATACGAACAACAGTGCCCCTCCCTTCGCAGAGCGATGTAGGCAACACCTTACGCGTCATGGCTGAATAGCAGGATTCGGGATGGGGTTTGGAACAATATGGGGTGACCCACGATGAGGGAAGCCTACCAGGTGCGAGCTAATGTTCTAACTGCACTGCCAAATCTCATTAATCTTCTGCCTTCCTATCGTCAATGAGTTCACGTCACCTTCCCTGCCCCGCACTCATTGTGAACCCTACCCCACCGTGACGGTACAGCCTACCCCGCGTCGACGACCACCTCGACCACAACACAACAATGCCAGGGGAATGATGCAACGACGAGGCCAATGAGCCCTGTTGACGACACTACGCTGACGCCACGTTGACGAGCCGCCGAGTCTTGATGGCCGAGTCGTCAACCGCCACGTCATCGACGAGCCACACCATTGCACTGCACCTCAATCCCACCCTCGCTGCCTTCCTCATGATTTCCTAACCTCGCAAGGCTGCACGGCAGTGTCACTTGACATTTGCACTGCACTTGCGAGGTTTATTTGTATCATTGAGAAATGTCCGGCATAGACAGTGGTGGGTTCTCGAAGAAGCTAATGATAAGGTAGTTGTGCTGGTGACGAGGACATGTAATAACCAACGGTAATCAAGCTAATAAAACCTTTGGCTTAGGCCTGAGCCGGCCCCAAGCCGACCCCAGGCCCAATGGACGGCTCAGGCTTCGATTTTCACAAGCCCCAGCTCTTCAAAGCCGAGCCAAAGCCGGGGCTTACAGGCCGAGCCGGGCCTGCACAACACTAAGTCAGAGAGGAAGTAGATAGATCTGGGGACATAGCGTGCTTGGTGGTCAGGCTGCTTCTTGGGAAAAAATGTGTGTGTGGGGGGGCGTGGATCATCTCGTTGAGTGCGTTCTCCCGATCGAGTTGGCTTCCCAAAGGAAGTTCAGGTTCAGAGGAAGTAAAAATTTACCGATCCACAATGCGCCAATGGCGTAGTCTTGTCCAAGGGCGTTTGACTATTTGAGCTTGACATAGACTTTTAGACTTTGTAATTCCGATCGAATTTGCGAGGTCGGAGGACTCTGCCAGTTTGAATACTCGTCGACGAATTGGAGCTTACGGTCTTTCTGTAGACGTCTTGTGTCGAACGGGCCTTCGTGTGTTGTATGTCTCTCGTCTTCAATCTTATGTCCATGGTCGTTGCTGGCTTGTCAGAATATACACATGTGCCAGTGTTGCAGCACGTAGGGGTTTCCGTTCTGGGACGTTGTGAACTGGTTGACGGTGTTGGTGTGGTGGCGGTGGTGATTGTCAGAGCCACGCCGATTGGAATGCTCATATGCTCCTCCAACACAGGAAGCGTCCCACCGTGGACGAGCGCGTAGTCAACCACCGCGAACAAAGCGCTGAGTCGACTCGTCCACCGGCGACTCGGACTCCTGTACCCTCGGTTTTTGTATGCAGCCATCAGGTCTGTCTGTGTTCTTCCGTGTCCTTTTCCAGGTTTGCGTCGTTTGGTGCTCAGGGCATTACCAGTAGGAAGTCGCCCTCCGGGATTTTTGACGGTGAACGTACGGGCCATCCGATATAATTTAATCGAGTACTAAGGCCAGAAACACTGCCCTGATCACGGTTGGCGGGAGAGTAGTGGCGAACCTGATTTTGGACTTTGCGGCCTTGGGCGTCGGTGCTCTGAGTCGGGGGAGTGGAAAGGGGGGATTAGTAAGGCGTTTGTTGGCAACTTGGAGCTCTGGATGAGGTCGTTATAAGGAACGGCGTGAGGAAGGAGGCAGTGGCAGTGGCGGTGTGTAAAGTGGCAATGCGTCTGCGGCGCACCACCCCTCCTCGCTTTGCGTGTGAATTATTTATATGTAAAATAATGGCCCAAAATGGAAGTTGGGTGGCAACCCTTGCCCGCGGTGTGGCCTAGTTTCTAACAACGACCGGGACCCGCAATTGAATCCGTTGCATGTTTGGTGACGCTTTCACTTGTCCTCATGGTCGCATTCATCCATGCGATTACAACGTGTATATGATACATAAGTATTGGAACATGGTGGGCATTGAGTTTTATTGCATTGACACGCCTCATCATCTGCACACTGATGTTGTAGTTCGAATAGCAGGGTAAGTTACACGTGTAATTAAATACACCCCCCATGCAGTTTCAACTGCTAACCGTTATTCGAAAGTGGAAGTATACCCCATTTGAAGCGGAGTCAAAGGTCAGGGTATCCGTCTAGAGGCGCCGGTTGTTGAATGAGTCGTTGTTTCAAGTCATGTCACTGTCTTCCTCTCGTGGTCGATGAGCAATGTCGTTATCTATATATCTAATCTAACTCCGCCCGAGATCCATGGTGGTTAATTTGCCTCAAGATGCTGGTGGATCCGTTCGGAATCGGAGTCTTCAAGTTGGCCGGGCCTGCGCAGGCGCAGGGCGCTTAACCCCGTGTACAGCCTCTGCTTGAAGCCCGTGTGGCTGTACGAATACAGGCTAAAATTTACCGTCCGGCAGCTGGAATGAAGCTGGAATGAACGCAGTATAGCATGAATCATGTCAGGTAATAGTTTTAGATAAAAAGCCGGCTGTGAACGCGACTACTGTTCAGCAACAGTACCATTTTTTCTAATGAAATTCCCCCCCCTTCTCGTCATAAAAAGCTCAAGATCAAAGCTGATACATCTGAGTCTTAACCCCCACACTCAAAAGCAAAATGACCTACAAGTATATTCTGTCACGGGATAGGACTCATCAGCTCCGTTCTCGGTGGCTCCTAACCTCCTCTGAATCCGAGGGGCATTCTACGCTCCCGTACTCTGCGGAGAATTTGTATATATCCAGTTGTGTTATGATTAGCCTTTGACGATTATTGGTGTACTCACCGGTATGCCAGTGGATGGCGTCATGGGAATCATCGCTGTTAACGCGACTGAGTATAAAATGAGGCCGCTTAATTAATGAGGTGATCGACCGGGGTACCAGTGGCAACATCTCTGGCGGGGGTTGCATGGGCCAAGCGCTAACTTGGGTAGCGTATCGTCTGATTATTTATGGAACTGAATGTGGGCTTATTATGGATTGCGAGAATCGCTTCTTCAAGGGGTCCTGTCATGTTGAGGGAAAAACTGGGATTTTGGTAGATAGGTATACTTACTCTATTTGCGTTCGAATGAAATATGTGTAATTGAGACTGCTAGAACCTGTAAGCCTTGAATTTGCTTGACATAACAATTGAAGTTCGCCATTTACTAACGGTTTTTGATTGAGCGCCTTGATTAACGATGGTGATGGTGGTCCTTCAAATTCGCGAACACATGATCAAGAAGAGAGAAGCACAGTAAGTGTAATTGTATCTATATATATACACGTGATGGGCGCTTTTTCCACTTCTTTGATTGGGCTCATGATCACTCTGACTCGGGGCTGCATGGAATATTAAGTATATGAATGGCTTGTTCTATCTCATTTGACTTTCTCACTGCTTTTTTTCGGACGGAATCGATTGGATTGATGGGAGCCTACTGGATCCCACTTGGGTCAGTTTTTTTTACTGGGGTCGAGAGCTCCACGCTCCACCTTCTGTTGGGACGTTTCGGAGCCGACGGACTCACTTCCGAGTCAAGGTGGCGCTTGTGCTACTGCGCATTTGATACGTAGGCGCTTATTTACATGTATGTAATAGTATATAGCGGTCAGGGGGTCAGCCCTAAGTAGTGTGTAGCGGTGTCATTGACCATTGACGTTGGCGTTGACAGAAGACGTGATCATTTGAAGCTATTCCCAGCCCGGCCAACGGACTTTAGAAATTACATGTTACATGCTACTTGGGTATTGGGGCGACTTCATGATCATTTGACGATTATCGATGGTGATACTCAAATTTCCTCCTCTCGAGCGCACGAAGCCACACTTCTGTGAGCTCCCCCTTGCACAGGCGCTTGTCGATGATGGATTGATTGATCCTGAGTCAAAGAAGCGCAACATAATGATTGACCGTGTGATAAAGATAACTTGGGGACCGATGATCGTGGGGTTCTGCTACGGGCGCCTTTTCCGATTCTCGGTTCAGGACAGGAAAGTGCATGGAGAATATTTGAATGTTACACGAATACTTTGTTCTATTTTTTTCGTCCGTATTTGGGATACTGGGTTAGGAACGTAAGGATAATTATGATAAGTAAGATAAGTACGATAAGAATACAAGGTCAGAAAACGAGGGAGAGGGACAGAGGGTATTGTTGATCGGTCCGTTTTTAATGTCAATGATTATTGGGTCGCCGTTGGCGAACTTGGTGGGACAAGAAGAGAAAGAAGGAAGTGGGAAGGTACTCGTAGACTTATATCTAGAAGAGGAGGGTAACCCGCCCTTTACGAGACGAATTGAGTTTTGGCGACCATCCCAGAAGTATAGTTGTACGGGTGATGCTTTCCATACGTTCGACGGTGAGAGTCGCATCTGAGGATCAGGTAGAGGTGATATCTCCGGGCAGGATTTGAGGGGTAGTGGTGGTGGTATACACTGGTATAAGCCAGTACGTCGAATATTCGCGATTTCTATGGTTATATTATGCGCGAAGCTTTCTTGGTCCTCGGTCCTATATAGGTCAACATCCCACTAATCACCCTATTTCAGCCCTGGACAAGCCACTCCTTCAGTCCACCCACCAAGCGCCCCGCCAGCTCTTCCAGGGTCTCGCGGCCTCGTCCGCCATACCCACTGACACGCGCGACCTCGGCTACCGTACGTGTGCGGTTGAGGATGAGGCCTACGCGTCTGGGGGAGAAGGAGACGGAGAGTGCGGGGAATGGAATGGGATGGATTGGTTGGGATGGTGCAGGGAAGGGGGAGAGTGTGGTTGTGGGTGATGGGGGGTTGGAAGAGGTAGGGGAAGAGGAGAGGAAGGAGAAGAAGGAACGGCGGGGTTTTGGGGTGAGTGGTTGGGAGAATGTTTGAGCTCGCGGTAGGGGCGAGTCCGCTGAAGGCTCCTTTGGTACACTCGACGGTGTTCCAGGCACATCTTGTAGATTGGGCGTGCGACCCCAGCCAGGAACGTATACGATGCCTTCCCTGGCGCCGACGATGCGGACGAGGTCTTCGAGCCGCGCACGGGGCTGTGCGACGTCGAATAGATCGCGGAATGCGTCTTCGCGGTCGATGTGGAGGGACGTATCGTCGAGGAAGACGTCTTGGCGGACTTTGAGGAGGATGAAGCGGTCGAGGACGGCTGTTTCTCTGTGGAGGGTGATTAAAGGGGATGTTTGGGGTGCGGAGGGGGAAGGCGGCGTTTCGTATGCGGGTGGGGAGGATGATGAGGATGGTGCGGCGTTAGGAGAAGGGTGCCCGATGGGGAACGGGTCAGTTGAGTAAGGGGGGCGGATGAGGGCTTGGTATGCGGGGAGGTAGGTGGAGCGGAGGACGTGCATGCATGCGGTGTAGAGGGTTCTGGAGACGAGACGGAGGGAGGTGGAGAGCCAGAAGAGGGTTTTGCGTTGGCGTTCGGGTTTGGTGTCTTCGTATAAGCGGGCAGTGTCGTACCCGTAAGACGCCGAGTTGAGGGGCGTGGGTGCGGCAGCGATGCCTTGGGGGAAAGTATAGTGGATGATTTGCAGGAGAATGTGGGGTGGCAAAGAGGCGAGGGTGTGTGGGGTGCGGGGTGTGGAGCCGCCGAAACGGGAGGCAGGGTAGGGAGGAGGAGGGAGGGACATGATGACTTTCTCGTCGATGATCATGGTTTTATGATCAGAGTGGGAAGGCGGGATGGGTTTATAGAACAGATCGCAAGTATATTTAAAGTGATGATACTGCGGGAGAGAACTGCGATATGACTGCGCTGATCATGCTGTCTTGCTTAGTCAGCGCACTCAATAACGCGTGCAATCCACGTGTGATATATCGATGAATATTATGCTGCAGATTACGGCGAGATAATCAAGCAGGTATATCAGTTTCATAACCATCTCTCTCTTGTTCCTCAACGAACAAGGGCCAACCCATTCCATCAAAAAAACCCTGCGCGACCTGGGGTCCGGGCCGGTACAGAGACCCCGAGTGACCTAGTCACCTCGGCTCAGTCCCCAACCACCACCACCCACCACTGCCCCCCTCATCGCACTGCCCGTTCCCTCCGCCAACGCCTACACAGCCCGCACCCCACTCGAGGATCCTCTGCGATATATAGCTGCTCCCTCCCCTGTCCTCGCGCACCCGCCTTGGTTCGTAGATCGTACGCGCCCAAGTGCAATTTTTAACAGGGGGGCGTGACAGCTCGATCGTGTGACCGCTGTGCCCGCCGACGACGAGCGTGAGAGTATTTTTTCAGCGACGACGGCGACGACGACGACGACAACCAGGACCACGACGAGAAGGTGTTTTGAAGAGAAAACGCGAAGAAGAAGCCGAAGGACGAGAATAGATTTTGCACCAGGCAGATGGGCAAGAGGAACCAGAAAGGGGCCAAAGGGCCCACCCCGCATTGTATGTTTTTTTTTCTATTCTTGTTCTTGTTCCTGTTGCTTGCTCCCTGGGTTAGGTCCCCCTACCCCTTGATTTTCTCTTCTCTCCTTTTCTTCTGTCATTGCTTCCCCGCATTATTTTTTTTGTTGGGTCCGCTGTGTCGAATCCTTGCCGGCGTGTTATGTACGCCTCGCTCTCCACCCATTACATCGCTTTCCACGATTCCCGGATGCATGTATTTTTGGGCCGTCCATCCGAATGTTATCGATTCGGCATCGGCGATGTCCTGATCCGCGTCTCCTAAACCGCTGTTCCTATTTTTGGGTTTGGCCCTGCCATTACTTCGACTCGTCTCCCTTTCGACGTCCTAGTTGATTGCGATTTAACATGCCATAGAACACATACTAACCCTCTCTTTCTTCTCTCACTAGTACGTTCCCGAACAACCCGATCCTCCAAAGGCCGTGTACGTCCCCCCCTTTCCCTCTTCTCTTCCACTAACACTAACCCCCCCACCCACACAGCTCGTAACACCCTCCACCAACCCCAACTTCCAACTAACATCCCAACTCTCCCTGTTGGGGCTCTATGCCGCCCCCACCATCGGGGACGGCAACTGCCTATTCCGCGCCCTCTCGGACCAGGTGTATGGGAGCCCCTCAAGACACGCCGAGGTGAGGAAGGAGGTGTGTGATTGGATTGAAAAGTGGGGGGAGAGGTACGAGGGGTTTGTGGAGTTTGAGGATGATGAGGAGGGGGAGGAGGGTGGTAGTGGGAGGGGTAGGGATAAAGGGAGGGATGCGGCGAAGGGTAGGGATAGGGAGAAGGAGAAGGAGAGGAAGGGTAAACGGTTGGAGAGGTATTTGAGGGGTATGCGTGAG
>Ga0307513_10003856_pt1 | contig 20177 bp, 23 predicted proteins | sample 15_EM_MG_FD_202174 | JGI IMG/M metagenome (GOLD analysis project Ga0307513, IMG submission 202174) | Populus trichocarpa ectomycorrhiza microbial communities from riparian zone in the Pacific Northwest, United States - 15_EM | ecosystem: Host-associated > Plants > Roots > Unclassified | place...
CCAGTGGGTAATGTGGCAGGTTTCTTTTGAACAAACTCTCAACTTACCCACTGATCAAATTGAGATCAAAGTGGTGAGTAAGTTTTGAACAAACTCACAACTTACCCACTGGGCAAAGTGGGAGCGAATTGATTACAAACTCTCAACAAACTCTCAATTTGCCTGCCAGGTAAGACCCCCTCTGCCCCCAGTGCAAGTGATCCCGAGTCTCCTGGGAACGAGGGAGACAACACTGGCGGAGTGGTCGATCTTCTTTGGACGACGAACGGGACGACTTCTGACGGCGCGAGCGACGCCGATCCCGACGCTGAGTGTAGGAAGGCGGGGGAGTAGTAGACTGAGTCGACGGATGAGGAGGAGACGGACTCGAGCGAGGGGACGGAAGAGGAGCGGGGAGATCCATACGTTCCCTCAATGATAGCGTTTGCATCCGAGAGGTCACAGGGATCAGAAGGTCCGGATGTGGAGAAGAGTCAGCAACGAGCGAAGGGGTTGATCTGAGCCAGCAAACCAAACATAGGGATCAGATGAGAATCCACGTAATGCGTCACCACAGATTGGGACATTACTGACAGCGCATGAGCCTCTTCCACTTTGGCTGTCAACCCATCCACCTGACCACGAAGGCAATGAAGGATTAAACCCATGCCATCAACTTGCTGCTCTAATTCCCTAATACGAGCGGCTTGGGTGTCTTGAATCTTGATAGCATCCGCATGAAGTTGACTACCAGTAATCTCATTCATGCGAACACAAAGGATCTCCGCGGCAACCTCGGAGACGGTGGATGGGAGATGCTGGAAAATACTCTCCCCATTACGATAGGAGAGATCAATCTAACATGAGGTTAAGTTCCAGGATAAATCCCTAGAGGCTTCACCACACGTACCAATGGATCGGAACCATCAAAGAAGTCGATACTATCGTGACCCCAAACCTCATCCTGAGAACCCATAACGATGGGAAGAGAAAGGTTGATGTTGACGGTGGAGGCAGACATGGTGACGATTGGGGAAGAACTTTAAGAGGGGAGGAGTAGATGATTGATGGGGGGAAAAGAAAAGCGAACTGAGGAAAGAAACCAGCTATCAGCCAATCATTAAATAGATGGTAAGAACCCTAACCCTGAAACACCGGATCTTAGATTCCATCAAACCCTTCCATCAAATATATCCCAAAAGAAGCCATAATTGGAGGGGAGTTATAGATCTGGGGATTTCTCCCCGAAACACCATCAAACTTCTCAGAAACACAGCCCATCAATGCGCAGCCCTTCCATCACATCAAATAGAAGGATGTTCCGTTTATCAATTGGAAATCAGAACGTTCCAGAAGGAATCATTCACAGTCATCATGACTAAGTATGAGTCATGCCTAGTCATCAGTAGACGCTTCCAAGGGAAGAGTAGACTTAGCCACAGGAAGTAGTAGATCATGTGACCAGGATCTGGGAGTATATAAGGACGAGCCCCTCCGGCTCTCTTTTCCCCTTATCCTCAATCTTCTCTGTAACCCACTACTCCAACTAGTAAGTTGGATACTCTCCAATAAACCGTTTTAACCTTTACTAAAACATACTTAGCAGGAGTCTCCTGCTATTGTATGTTACCACCCGCTCTCCCTAACCCCAATCTCCTCTCTCCCTTCCCTCTTCCCCCGATCGAAGACATAAGACCTTATTTGTGGAGTCAACACTTGCTGACAAGCCTCAGTGTTAACCAGACCAGAGGCCAGCTCGTGCACTGTCCCTACTATAAGCCCTTTTCTTCATTAGATCGAGGAGCCCCTGCCCCACCCTTCCTCACTACCGCCGATCATTACTTTGAGTGGAGATCTATTTACACTAATCATCCACTTGCAGTCATCACCTTCATCGTCTACCCGGCTTTCTCCCAGGAGAAACCCCTCGTCCATATCGACCGCCATCCCGTCTTCCTCTGTGAGTCTTGTGTCATTAGCTGGTGGGACTTCCCAACAGGGCTTCCAGGAGACGTTATCGCTTGGTTACAAACACAAGCCGATCTCTATCCTCAAGAAAGCTTCTGGTTATTTTCACACGCACTTGCGGACTTCGTTGATAAATTTTGGAAGCCGGTCTTCCCTTACGATCACAAGTTGCCTAACCTTCGACCAGATCGAGCTCCTCAACTTCCCCTCACCCCAAACCACCCATCGCTTACTACACCTCTGGTGCCCAGCCAATAGTAAGCAGGCATCCAACCCTGACAGACTTGTGATGTACCAGTCCAGGACACCACCTCTTGCCCCCAGTGTATCTCGCTATACAAGGATGTTTGTTTCACATGTTTTCTTTGTTTCAGTGCTTTGGATCCGGTATCCTTTGTTTTCAGTCGCTGTTTGAGCCCCTTTCCTTAGATATAAGCCTATCTTTGATGCATCCTGAATAATAATTATTCATGCAGTTCTCCCCTCATCTCATCATCCATCCTTGTCATTTCCATTGTCTTTGTCATTTCCCCTGGTTGTCTGTGCTCTTGTTTTCACTGGGGGCAGAGGGGGTCTTACCTGGCAGGCAAATTGAGAGTTTGTTGAGAGTTTGTAATCAACTCACTCCCACTTTGCTCAGTGGGTAAGTTGTGAGTTTGTTCAAAAGAAACCTGCCAAATTACCCACCAGGTATTTTTTGAATGAACCCCCTGGGTTCTTTGACAATTTTGTTCAAAACTTACCCACTGGGCAAATTACAGCATCTAGCATTTATCAGGATGTTTAATCTAATCTCTAATCTAATCTCAATTTCAAATCTTGAATTTCAAATTTCAAATCCCAAATTCCAAATCTTGAATCTCTAATCTCTAATCTCTGATCTCCAATCTAATCTACAATCTAATCTAGCTAAATTTAATAGAGGTTTAAGCCAGTCTGAGATTGAGCAAGGATTGAGTCAGTCTATCAATATTTTCTTTTGGAAATCATTTCCAAATTTGGAAGTCACATAACTGCCATTAATTGCCTTTTTAGGCAATTTGATTCCCCCAGATCAAAGATTTTTTATCCAAAATTTCTTTTTTTGGAAATCTATACAACCACCTATATAATCATGCACTCCGTCAGGTAATCTAGTCTAATCTGCCCATTTAATCTCATCTCAAATTACCATTTTGGGAAATCCCATCACCCCCAGATCATATGACCCACTTATCTGAGCTCAAAAAGTTTAGTCTACTTGAGCCTTTTGGTAGGGGGATTATGATTGATAAAGAAATTTAACTACTTTCCCTCTTTTAATGTACCATAAAAGGCAAAACAGAAAGGATGTCTTTTATCATGTGCCCCCTCTTAGAGTATTTGGGATTAAAAAAAGTTATCCAAAAGTTTTTGTTTTTTCTCTTTTTTCATCTGTGGGAAATATACTAGGAAGTTAAATTTTTTTGCCTTTCTGATGTATTATTGTTTCATAAAAAGGCTGCTATGTACCCAGTGTCATATCCTATGTTTTGTGAGACACCAAGATATTATGACATTGGAAAAGCCCATTATGCTTACTTCTATTGCTGTGTCAAGGCATTCACAATCTTCTTGGGACCATAGGTACAAAAACCATGTTGTTTGAAAATGTTCCTCCAGGCCCCTCTACAGTACATAGCATCTTCGAAGCATGTTAGAATTTTATTGGGATTCCAGCGGTGGGGGGGAAACCTACCTCCAGCAGTTTTCATTGAGTACCAGCAAGTTATTCCTTAGCTCCTCAGAGAATCCATGTTTGTCCTTGAGGTGGTTGTAGACAGAGATTGTTGAAGCCATCTGATCCAGTGAGGTGAGCTCCAAACAGATGTGTGGCCCTATCACCAAATAATTCCAGATGTATGAGATGATGCCCAAGACCACCACAGCTGCCAGGATTCCTGTCAGGAGTATGAGGATGAGAGTCCCCAATTCAACTGAAGATAAGGCTCATGAGAAAAGCATGGTGGTGGGCAACTGGGTATCAGTGGGAGGGGGGGGATGAGGAGGAGGGGTGAGGGGACTGGTCCCCTCAGGGGTGAACTTATATAAACCTGAGGGAAGCTTGCTCTTCCCCTTCACGTTCATGTTCCTGACTCCCTGACTTGATCACCATTTGTCACCCAAGTCACATGATGTACTTGGCATTGGTCAGAACATACAAGATCCAAAAGCCTGATGTGGGTGTCCATTACATCTGTGGCTACCTTCATTCAGTTGGAATACACATTCAGAAGCAATGTGTCTTGGATTCATTGAAGTGTGTTGACCATATTAGCTGGTTCATCTGAAGGTATGCTGTCATTCAGAGGTGGAGATATTTCAGCTCCCACCCTAATGCCCTCCGGCATTGCAATAGACATCATAAAATGATCAAATATGGTTTTGTTATTCATGGATTCATCAATGGAAACTGTTGTATGGTGTCACCCAGTTTCACTTGTGTTGTTGAGCGTGAGGAGAGGACAGTAGATTATTAGCCAGAACTGTACTCCCCCCCATCCAATAAACAACCCCTACCTTCATTTCCCTCTATCACAGTCAATCACTTAAGCAGGATGACTAAAGACAATGGAAGGTTCCCCTCAGAACATGACCTCACAATACCCCATGACAACCACCACCCAGACAGATCAGAGTCCCTATCAGACAGACAATGATCTCATCCCCCAAAAAGGGATTCAAGACTATGCCTAATTCCCCCAAACAACACAGCCCTATCACCATGAACATAAGAACTGTTGCTAACCAGCCATGCTTAGTTCCCACACTAGTTACACAGCCCAATTCAGTTGGTGTGACAGCAGGGACAGTGTGACTGATTGGCACAGGATTCTGCATACAGTGAGGCTGTATATTCACACAGCTCCATTCACTGAAGTGTTTCATGTAGCCACTACAGCACAGCCCCAATTCAGAAGACTGTGGCAGAGTGACCAGTGACATATACACCAGGACCAAACATAGGTAGGAAGAAATTGTTGAAAATTGTAGACAGTGAAAAGCATATAAAGAACCCATCCCCAAGTGTAAGAGGACAGGTAACCCCCCCTTCCCCCCTGTACCATTAGGTTACCCCACCTTTCCCCTTTCCCCTCCCCTCATCCCCTTCCCCTCTCCCATCTGTCCTTACACCTGAGTGATTCAGTAACAGACCTTTGAGCAATCACATCAGAGTTATACCCCACATCTCAGAGAACAGTCAGAACTTTATATCAGAGTAAACTCAAGACCAGAAGCTGTATAAATACTGCAGCAGATTTCCTTCAGTCAATAGACCCTTGATCTTGTGATCTAGATCAGGAACTCCTCCTCAGAACATTGATGCTTAGTCAGGCCACTTAGCCTACTTCAAGCCAGAACACAGACACTTAGTCAGGTCACTCAACTGACTTCAAGTCATCCTCACATCAACTTCATGACACTTTCACAACATCTTCACAACCAACCTTCTGAGCAACTAGCTGCCAACCAGATCAACAGTCTAACCTCTTCAGGAGATCAGACTCAGACCTTTCTCCATTTGGACATCTTTTCCCACTCTGCTCCATTGATACTCATCCAGGAACCCTCCACTTCTGCATTAGGAAAGCACTTTCCTGTGCCCACTTCTCATATCAGAGCCTTTCCTTTGGGTTTCTGTGTACCAGAGAGAAACAAGTGTTACAACTGTTGAAGTGCCCAAGAAGCTACTGAAGAAGCACTAATAGTCTTCAGTGAACTCATCAGGATCAGGCAGTCAGAGAAAGTCAATCCTACACCCCCTGAGGAGTTGGATCTTAGGTCATAGTTGCCTGACCTAACCAACCAGCCTGCTTGCTAAAACAAGTGAACCAAGACTGTACCAGAAAACCCCTATTTTAGGGAATACACAGTCACAAGCCAACAGTATTTTGTGTGATTCTTATCCTATTCAATTACCTCAGGTTACTGCCCTCCGTGCAAACACAAATAATCATGTGAGCACAGTTCTCAAGTTATTCCTATTGGCTGTAGAAATATATGGTCACCCATCCTAGGATTGTGGAGGTTGTGGAGGAGAAAATATCCTCATTTCTGCATATATGATTATGAAACATGGTCCAAACTGGGAGTCATTATTGTGGGGGAGGTGAGTGCTATTAACACACATACACACACCTGCCCGCCTTACACTATACCCCCAGTTTCACCCATAACACCTGTATCAAGAGGTTGTGGGTGGAAGTTGGCTGTAATTTCTGCTGCAGCTGGTGTGCTGTCAGCTTGAGACTGTGTGAGACCTGAAATGGGGGTTTCTGCTGACAGTCCTGGTTTGCTTGTTTGTTCAACAAGCAGGCTGGTGGGTTAGGTCAGGCAACTAATGACCTAATGACCAACTCCTCAGGGCTACGGGATTGACGTTCTCCAGCTGCCTGATCCTGATGAGTTTGCTGAAGACTATTAGTGCTTCTTCAGTAGCTTGTTGGGTGCTTTAACGGTCTCCACACCAGTCTCTCTGTGATACTCTGTAACCCTAAGAGGAAGTCCTGAGAGGAGTAGCAAGCATGGGAATCTGTTTTCCTAATGAGGAAATTGGGTGGTTCTTGGATGAGTGTCAATGGAGCGGAGTAGGAAAAGGTTGTCCAAATGGGGAAAGGTCTCTGTCTTTTCTCCTGAAGAGGTTAGACTGTTGATCTGATCAATGTCTTGGTGGTCAGAGAAGGTTTCTGGTGAATGGGGCTTGAGGTAGGCTAAGTGGCCTGATCAATCTGTCTGGATTTCTGTGTGAGATGCCTGATCTAGCTTGCAAGATCAAAGGTCTGATAGCTCTAAAGTCTGGAAGGCCTGATCTGGATCACAAGATTGAAGGTCTGTCAAGTGGTGTGAATCTTCCTTGTCTAGATTGCAAGATCAAGGGTCTGTCAATTTCCAAGAATAGTCTCCTGAAGGCTCTGGTGATAGAGCACTCTGAATTATAGGTCTGGTGTTCTTTCAGAGAAGAGTTATGTATGAAACCCTGAAGGGGTTCTGGTGTGGAAGATAACTCTGAAGACTTTGTTGAGAGAGAGATGTGAGAGAGGGAGATGGGAGATGGTGAGGTAAAAAGGGGTTTATTGGCTATTTGTGGTAACTAAAGGCAGGGGTACAGGGGGAGGGTGTTACCTGCCTGGCCCTAAAACCATGAGGATGAGTCCCTTATATACTTTTCCATACATACAAGTATCTACAGTTCTCATGCCTTTGTGTGGTTGGGGCTGTGTGTTAGAGGGTCATGTGGGGTATCTACTGAATAAAGCTGTGCTTTGGCATAGCCTCATTGTTTACCAAGTCCTGTGCAGTCAGTCACATTATTCCTTCTGTCACCTCCAACTGAATTGGAGCTGTGCAACTAGTGTGGGAATGAAACATGGTTGGTTAGCAACAGTTCTCATATCCCTGGTAATAGGGCTGTGTTCTTGATTGATGGTGGTCATGGGGTAGAGTCTTGAGATCAGTTTCTGATCTGCTGGAGTGATGATGAGTGTCATCGCACACGATTTTTGGACTCTTTTTCTCTATGTCTCTACATCTTTTGGACCTTTTCCTCCTTACAACCCCACACTCTTTTACTCATTTCACCATTCACACTTCATGACCAGACACCAAGATCGTCATTGGACTACTCAGGAAGATTGGGACGCACAAGATGGATATCTACAAGGGTATCTACCACCCACTCCATCTCCACCTCTCAACGCACAGCCTCTCGGAACTCAGCATAAGAGGACCATCTAAGGACGTTGTACCCTAGCAAAACCCTCTCCACCTCATACCTACTAGGCGGACCATGCTTGGGCAACTTCCCCAGACAACCTGGACTCTCCACTCTGGGAGGAGTCACTGGTGGACAGTCCTCTAGATGTCCCTGGTCGACCACCCTCTGACAATGCTGATCACTGCTGGAAGGGCAGACCACCTGACACCACATATCCGGTCAGTGGATCTCCACAATGACCACGACGGAAAGCCCTCTGCCCAGTACGAACCGGATGAACCTCTGCCATCACAGGCAAAGGATCAGGAGACGAAGCGTTTGAAGGCTCCCCAGTGCACCCAGAACAGTGCCCCACATCCAGCCCCAACACTGGCTGCTCCTCGGATATAGCAGAGTAGGAGGTATACTCCAACTCGTCATCAAGGACCTAGAAGTATATTGGATAAGTTCCAGAAACACAACAGTTCTGTCAGGGTTGGATGCCTGCTTACTATTTGCTGGGCACCAGAGGTGTAGTGTTTGATGGGTGGTTTGGGGTGAGGGGAAGAGGGGGTGTGTGAGAGGGTCTGAGGTTAGGTGAGCGATGGTCATAGGGGTGAACAGGTTTCCAGAACTTGTCCACAAAATCAGTGAGGGCATAGGAGAAGAGCCAGAAGCTTTCTTCTTGAATGTGGAGGTTGGCAACAGCTTGTAACCAAGCAACGACTTGTCCAGGTAGGGAAGTAGGGAAATCCCACCAGCTAACTATGCAAGACTCACAACGGAAGGTAGGATGACAATTGATGAGTACTTGAGGTACTTCTTGAGAGTAAGTGGGATGGACTATAAATGTGATTACAGCCAAAGGTTGATTAGTATAGATTGATCTCCACTCGAAGTAGTGATCAGCTGTGGCGAGGAAGGGTGGTGAAGGAGCTCCTTGATCTAATGAAGAAAAGGGCTTATAGTAGGGACAGTGCACAAGCTGGCCTCTGGTCTGGTTAACACTGAGGCTTGTCAGCAAGCGTTGACTCCACAAATAAGCTCTTATGTCTTCGATCGGAGGGAGGGGGAATGGGGATAGGAAGTTGGGGTTTGGGAGTTGGGGTGGTAACATACACTAGCAGGAATACTCCTGCTAAGTATATTAGTATAAGGGTAAAAGGGATTGTTATTTGAGTATCCAACGTACCAGTTGGAGTAGAGGATACAGAGAAGATTGAGGATAAGGGGAAAAGAGAGCTGGAGGGGCTCGTCCTTATATACTCCCAGATCCTGGTCACATGACCACTTCTGATTTGTGGCTAAGTCTACTCTTCCCTTGGAAGTGTCTAATAATTATTATAATCGTACAACTATCTTTATTGTTCTTCTTAAACGGAACATCCTCCTGCTTCTTATTTGATTGATGATTGAGGCTGCATAATGATGGGCTGTCTTCTGAGAAGATTGATGGTGTTTCAGGGAGAAATCCCTGGATCTAAAACTCCCCTCCGATTATGGACTGATCGGGTTATATTTGATGGAAGGGTTTGATGGAATCTAAGATCCGGTGAATCAGGGTTAAGGGTTTCGTTTATTATTTATACTCAAGTTATTGGTGGTTTCTTTCTTCAGTTCGCTTTTCCTTTCCCCCCATCAACTCTCCCATCCTCCCTTCTTAAAGTTCTTCCCCTCAACTACTATGTTGACCCCCATCGATCATGTCCTCCTCTCCACCCACAACTATCAGTATGAAGAGGTCTGGGGAATGGATAACCAGGACTTCTATGAAGGTTCCGATGACTTGGTACGTGTGGTGAAGCATTCAAGGATTTACTTGTGCTTAACCTCATGTTGTAGATTGACTTTTCTTACCAAGCTGGTCAACGTGTTTACCAGCATCCCCCCACCGAGTTCTCTCAGGTGGTGTCTGAAATACTGGCCATTCGAATGAACGAGGAAGTTGCCGGTCAACTTCACTCCAATACCATGGCTATTCAGGATGCTCAGGCAGCTCGTATTTGGGAATTGGAGAAGCAGGTTGATGGTATGGGAACTATTATTCATGCGCTGCGGAAGACGCAAGAGAGTATGGGGAAGGCCTTAGAGGCCTGTGAACATCAGTCAGTAATGTGTCAAGCTTTATTGACGCATTATGTGGAATCTCATTGGGTGCCAATCAGCAATCTTTTGGAACAGATTGGCGGTCGGTCCGTCTGTGGACTCTTCCCTACCGCTCCTCACTACTGTGACCTCCACGATGGAGAAACTGTCACTATGAGAGCGGATGGATCTCCCTACCCTTCTTCCCTCCCATCCCTCGAGTCTGCCAGCTCCTCCTCCATCGACTCTGTCTATTACACCCCTGCCTTCTTACAATCAGCGCAAGGATCGGCGTCATTCATGGTGCCAGAAGTCGTCCCATTCGTCATACAAAGAAGATCAACCACCCCACCAACATTGTCTCCCTTGTTCCCAGGAGACACGGGACCGTTTGGCTTCTCTGACCAAGGAGTCGTCAATGAAACAGGCCTTACAGGATTTCCACTACTTGGTGATGAGGGATGGAGTTCAGGAGGCAGTGGAAGCGATGCAGTGGGTTCTGTTGGAGCAGGGCATTGAGTTGGAACACAATGTGCTCGGCTGCACATATTGTCAGGTGCAGGATGGACAATTCATGTATTGTTCTCGTAGCGTATACCACCCTCGTCATGTTCTTCATGACCTTCTTGTAGAGGACCACTCAAAGTGTGGTTGCGAACATTAATTGTATTCTGTACTTTTGATGAATCGATCTTGGTCTTCTTTCTTTCTTTTATGTCACAAATCTCAATCGTGATCTGTTTGATTTGATCAACTAGATCACGCATTTGTGACAAGTTCAGGAACCACCAAATACCTTGATGGGAACTTCCCTACTCCCAGACAACCCACACTTGCAGACCTGGTCCTAGAAACATTTGTCATCCTCAGGGTACAAGATCCCCAAAGAGGTGAACAAACCTGCAAGACCTCGACACATCCACACAACTCCATGGTAAACTGTTCCTCCACATACCAGAGCTTCTCCAAGTCGACAAGACAGACGCTCAGTTCCTGGTTCTGCTGAAGAACCGCGTCCACTTTCTCAGCCTGCCTCTTGAAGGCCTCCTCCATCTCTCTACACTCAGCGCATTCCCGATGCACCTTGGAGAAAGGTTAATCAACGTTACAAATATGTTTGATGCCTTCACCAACCTCCTTCTCCAAGACATCAATTTGGCTAAGCAGCTGACTTCCAATTGAGGACGCATGCCTCATCGACAGACTGGTGGGCAAGCTTCTCCCCCTGGTGGACATCCCTGGCTCGTACCTCTCATCAGTGTTCTGCACCCCCAACGTGATGATGCGATCCAACACCCTATCCCTCTTGGGCTGCAAGACCCGTCAATCACTCTGAAGCCGAGCAGTTTGGATGGCGGTCCCCCACAAGAAATCCTTGTTATAGAGGTCGAGCATGGGGTTGTTGATGTAACCCATCCCTTCACCATCCAGACGATCAATGATGGCGGTGTTCTTGGGGTAAGGGGTGACAATGTTAGCACGAGAGTGAGGGTACCTCCCCTGGTCGGTGCGAGAAACGGACACGTCATGGATGCAATAGGTATCATGGGAGATTCTAGGCATGACGGTAGAAGATGAGGAGATGGTAGGATGAAGCTAGGTTTGTTGGTTTTGGAAGATGAGCAGATGATGAGTTATCGCCCTAGGACGTCTCCTTTTATCCACCTCTCCCCAACCAAGACACATCACATCTGATCCCATCAGTTTCCCTGACAACTCAAGTGGTCCCACTTTTCCTATTTTTCTATTGGCTGTTCCCACACTCCCCATCAGTCTCCCTGACGACAATGGTGTCACTTCCTTTCCTTTTTCTTATTGGTTGTTCCCACACTTCTCAGTTCCCCCCTTGTCATGAAATTCTCATGATCCCCTTTCCCTTTGTTCTAATTTTCCCATGACCCACATTTGCTCCTTTGATGACTCATTATGACTTTAGGTCATCCCCTTGACTCAGCGTTACTCATCACTTGTCACAGGCCACTCTGGTAGTATAAAAGGACCTCAGATAGTACTTGTATTCGCTAGTTTTGTTATTACAGGATTTCCTCTGCCTGAAGACTCTCTTTGGACAAGTTCAGAGACTTACTGCAAGATACAGGACACCCAGCCTGTTCTCTTCCACTCCACTACTTCTTATTTCTATCAGTGCATCCACTGCCTCCTCGACCCATCGTCCAGTGTTGTGCAAGGCCCTGCCTCACCTCCCCTCTATTGGTTTGAAGACCTCTATCCACCTTTGTGGCTCATTGTTGTCTCTGTTCAGCAAGGGCAAGCTACTCAAGAAACGGTTAGTGACTCTTGGTATAGAGTCGTTTCCTGGAGAAGGTCTTGGCGCAGAGTGGCCCTGACAGATAGTGAAGTTTATTCTTGATGCACGGTGGTTGGGGTTTTGTTCAGTTGGTGCCCTATATGTGCCCTTCATGATATGTTCGTTATTGAGAATGGCTGAAAGTTCTTTGGAAAATGTTGTCCCAGGGAGTGGCTTGTCACAGAATGGGCACATCAGTGACATTGGAGTCTTAAAGAGATCGGGTGGCAATGGTGCCAAAGGAGACTGGCACAGGAGTGGTGGAGGGGGTAAATGAACTGTATTCATGTTTGTGGTGAAGTTGACAGGAAAGGGCTGAGGATCTTGTCTCGGTGGGACTGAGTTATAGGCATCCGCACCATTGTGATGGCAGCGGCAGTGTTTGCAATGGTGGTGGTGATGTCTGTGATGGCTGCAGTGGTGCTTGCAATGGTGGCAGTGATGTTTTTGATGACTGCAACAACATTTGTGGTGGCTGTGGCAATGTTTGTGGTGATGGTGGTGATGTTTGTGGTGGTGGTGGTGGCATTCCCAATGGCAATAGTGGGACCTGCAGCCAGGACATTGATGGAATTGATGTTTGGCCAGTTGCACCCCATGGGATATTGCCTGGAGTGGGGCCCTGTTGGTATGTTGGCATGTACTGGGCCGGTGTTGGTGTTGGTGATTAGAGATTAAAGATTAGAGATTAGAGATTGGGTTAGAGATCAGAGATTAGAGATTGGGTTAGAGATCAGAGATTAGAGATTGGGTTAGAGATCAGAGATTAGAGATTGGGTTAGAGGTCAGATGTTGGATTGGAGATTAGGGATTGGATTAGACAGCCTAATGGGAGTGCTAGATGTTGTAAGTGGGTCATATGACTTTCCAAAAAGGAAATTTGTCTGCCAGGTAAAATCCCCTCTGCCTCCAGTGAAGGAATTACAATGAAAACTTTCTTTTTTGGAAATCATTCCTAAGTTTTTTGAGAATTTGTGATCAATTTACTCCCACTTTGCCCAGTGGGTAAGTTGTGAGTTCTTTTAAAACTTACCCACAATTTTCCTGAGTCACTCATTGACAGTTCTTTTAAAAAATGCCCAGCAATTTGATCACAATGTGCTAAACCATATACTCAATGAGTTCTTTGAGAGTTTGTTGTAAGTTCTTTGAAAGGAGCCCACTAGGTAAATTGTAGCCACATTTGTGGGCATTTTTTGAAAGAACTGTCAATGAGTGACTCAGGAAAATTGTGGGTAAGTTTTAAAAGAACTCACAACTTACCCACTGGGCAAAGTGGGAGTAAATTGATCACAAATTCTCAAAAAACTTAGGAATGATTTCCAAAAAAGAAAGTTTTCATTGTAATTCCTTCACTGGAGGCAGAGGGGATTTTACCTGGCAGACAAATTTCCTTTTTGGAAAGTCATATGACCCACTTACAACATCTAGCACTCCCATTAGGCTGTCTAATCCAACCTCTGACCTCTAACCCCAATCTCTGATCTCTAACCCAATCTCTAATCTCTAATCTTTAATCTCTAATCCAAGCTCTAATCCAATCTCAAATCTCAAATCTCAATGTCTATATTCTAAAATAACTTTGTTTCACAGGGGCAGTTTACATACCTCCCCAGCCTTGGCAATAATATCCCAGGAGAACCCCAGGTTCAAGGCAGTCTTCATTCAAGGAGCGCATCCAGTCATCTCTCAGGGTCCACTCTCCAATGTCACCTCAAACTTTCAGAAGGAGATCTGATCACAGGAACTGTTGACATTACCCATGAGCATGCTCACATGCTGCCTGCAATCCAGAACATGAGTTGCATGGAGGAAAAGGTGGCTATGGTCTGTGCTTATTTATCCCTCACCTGACAGCCCAACCCAACCTAACACATCTGTCTCCACCAGGAGAAATATGTAATTTCATTGAAAATTGTGCCCAAGAATTGGTCATTAAATCATGACTCCAATCTTACTTTGTGTCCATCTTACTGCCATATGTCTGCAATGCCTGATGGAATGTTCGCACACAGTATCCCTACATTTCCACCAACTGCATGACACCTATGCAGCTGTGCTGATTGCCCCCTCTGCCAAAGACAGTGGGATTATTTGTGACAGCTTGAAGAGGGACAACCTTATACATGAGGATTTACTCATGCAGCGTAGATCAGACCCTGGGTGAAGTAAAAATGCTGACTGGTTCAAGGTAAGGGTCGGACTTTGCAGTTGTCCAAGTGTGCATTAACCATTGTTGCAAAGGGTGTCAAGGGGGAATATGAACTGGTCATCATACATCCCTCTCACTTCTTGATTGATAATTTCCCTGTGGTGATAAAGCATCCTGTCACTGGAAGATTCACATACTTCTATGCCTCTGAGCACAAGGATGGTACATTACATGAAGGTAGTCCCACTGGCCCCCCCTGCTACTGTTTCATTCCAGAGGCACAATTGAACATAGCACCCCCCCTCAACCCCATCCTTGTCAACTGGGCCACAATGATTCAACTCAGGTGTCTCATCCATCAAAATCCTATGTGGGGATCAGCTTTGGCCCCACATGTAATCAAGATCCTTCAGTATGTTGTGGCATTCCATGCAGCTGTCTACTGGGATCCTCAACAATCCTCCAAAGAACAATTAACTGTCAATGTTCTTGGATCTGAGCCATGCAACACACAGGATTGGCCCTATTTCTGCACTCCAGGTCTGGGACTCTGGAATATGCTGACTGTGGTGTTGGGACATGCTTCTGAAGGCAGCTTTTCACTGTGTTCCCCAAAATGTACAATACTCTGACTGGTTCTCTTGTTTTGAGGAACTCCTCAACTTGGATGGCAGTAACAATTCTCATCATTATTGTAACTGCATTTTGATCCCTTTTCTCATTTGTCTTGAAGCCTGAATTCTGTGTATCTGTATATTGACTCAAAACTAATAGACCTACCTAAATTTGTTGAGTCAGTGCAGATCTACTCATGCCCCAGTTCTGACAATCTTCCACTCAACATGGTCCAGGTTCCCCTGATGAGACAGATCCAATATTATGGTGGGTGCATCAGCTGGCCTCCAAACATGATCCTTGGTTTGGGTAGAGGTTCCTCTACATTCAGAGCAACTGGGATGCAGATACCACAGTGGTGCACTCGGCAATTCAATCTTGATAAGCTTAGTATGTGGATGTAAAGGTACCCAAAGTTTATGGTAATGAACATGTGCATAACAAGGCCCAGTCTATAAAGAAACTATGTTATCCACAATAGGGTGGAACTGTGGGAAGGTCAGCTAATTGTCCCCTTAGTTGTTTACTGAGACTACTTATGGTAGGCATTTGCAACAACACAAATGCATTGATTGGATTGTATAAATCCCACCGACTGGACAGATAACCTCCTCATTGCCTTCAGGTGTGGAAGGTAATTGTCCATATGCAAACATTTATGCATATCTCTCCCCTTCTTCCCAGCCTGTACCACTAAAATCAAACACAATAAACCTCAAACCCCAAATCTCAAATTTTAAATCACTGACCTCAAATCTCCAATCTAATCTAGCCAAACTCAATAGAGGTTTAGGCCAATTTGAGATTAAGCAAAGATTGAGTCAGTCCATCAATGTTTTCTTTTGGAAATCATTTCCAAATTTGGAAGTCACATAACTGCCATTAATTGCCTAAAAAGGTAATTTTGCTCCCCCAGATCAAAGATTTTTTCACTAAAATTTTGCTTTATTTGGAAGATTATACAACCACTTATATAATCATGCACTCTATCAGGCAATCTAATCTAATCTGCCCATCTAATCTCCTGTTAAATCATCCATTTTTGGAAATCCCATCATCTCCAGATCGCATGATCTGCTTATGTAAATACTAGGAATCTGTGCTAAAAAGGTTAGAATCGTATATTTATCTTATATACCACTAGAAAGAATAGAATTAGTTTACAGTAAAGTTTTCTTAATAAATGGATGATAAAGGGTAGTTGAAAGGACAATCTAAAAAGTTTCACTTTTTTATCCACTATAGCCCACATAAAAGTATAAATAAAGTTTTGTTTTTTTTTCTGTAGCAGAAAGTCCCACTAAAGGATGCTTTTTTTTTGTGTTTATGTAGGTTTTATTGTTCCCAAAAAGGCTGATATGTACCCAGTGAGATGCATGGATAAATTACCGTATGATAGAAGTAGACTTTCTTGATTGTCCATCTCTGGGCTTCAAGGCGTTGTTTCTGTCTTCAGTTCAACTCCAACCCATCCAGCAGATAGAGCTTCTCAACTTCATTCTTCTGCCATGTCAGAAACTTCTGATATCATTCAACTGGCAGGCCATAGTTCTGTGTGGGAGTAGGGGCAACCAACTGCAATGGGGAAGAAAATGCTGTGTTCTGGGTGGAAGGGGGTGGTTGTGTGGAAGTTGGTTCTGGCGGAGCGGCCAAGTGTTGCAGAGCAGAACAAGTGAACAGTTGTGAGCCCTGCTTGAGCTTCTTGTCGCAGCAGGCCTTACAGAAGTCATAGGTACACTTCTGATTCCACTTTTTGCCACATTCACAGGGTGCATCAAGATCCCAGAGCTCAAGTGGTCATAGAATGAAGGGCAGAAGGGTGAGGAGATTGGGGTCGTGGCCCACTGATCAGGTAACCAACCATGTTGCAATCCACTGCTGCAGGACCTTCGCGTTATCTAAATTGTATGCCACAGTGTAGAAAATGGTGGTGTTGCAGTTGAGATTCGTACACTACTCTAAGTAAGCAGAGTTCAAGATGACAACCAGATGAAATGAGTGCACCTTCTGAAACAATTAGCCACAATTCCATCGCTGATGCATTCCACGACAAACATCCAGGATAGACATTCCTACATTGCACTGAGGGCAATTGGGAATTGTGTACACAATATCGGGCTCATTTTCTGGAGAGATGATTCATAATTGATCACCTTTGGGTGTAATCTGTCATCGCGCACGATTTTCGGACTTCTTTTTCTTTATGTCTCCACATCTTTTGGACTCTTTACCTTCAAAACCCCCACACTCTTTTATTTTCTTTCACACTTCACATCAAGACACCAAGATCGCATTTGACTACTCGGGGAGATTGGGAAGAACAAGATGAGTATCTACAAGGGTATTAACCATACACTCCATCACGCCTCCAAGCGTACGGCCTCGCGGAACTCTGCATAGGAAGACCATCTAAGAATGTCATATCCTAGCAAGACCCTCTCTACCTCGTATCTACTAGGAGGACCATGCTCGGGCAACTCCCCTAGACGACCCAGACTCTCCACCCTGGGAGGAGTCAACACAGGACAATCCTCTAGACATCCCTGGTCGACCACCCTCCGACGACGCCAATCGCTGCTCCCAAGACGACTCGCCTAGAAAGGAACACCCCATCAGAGGCTGCTTACACCCAGTACGACAAGCGTGCTGACCGATACGAACTGGGAGGATCTCGGCCATCACAGGCAAGGGATCTGGAGATGGAGCACTTGAAGACTCCCCAGTGCACCCAGAACACCTCACCACGTCAAGCCCCAACACTGGTTGCTCTTCAGACAAAGCAGGATAGGAGGAGTACTCCAGCTCGTCATCTAGGACCTATGGACGGAGTCAACACTACTTCACCAAGGAAGGCGCTGGAAACCATCTACCTCGATGGGGACCTCCCTACTTCCAGAAAGGCCAAACTTGCAGACCTGATCCTAGAAATGTTTGGTGTCAACCAGGGAATATCGCCCCCAGGAAATAAACGAACCTGCAAGACCTCGACGCGTCCACGCAACTCCACGGTGAACCTTTCCTCCTCCAACCAGAGCTTCTTGAGATCCACCAAGCATTGAGCAAAATCCCGGTTCTGCTGGAACACTTCCTCCACCTTTGAAGCCTGTGTCATAAAGGCCGTCTCCATCTCCTTGCGCTCGTTGCGTTCTCGAGTCACCTGAAGAAAAGGGTTAGTCAACGTCAAGTCACAAGACGTTCGACGCCCTCACCTCCTTCTCGAGAACGTCAATCCGGCTGAGCAGCCGACTCCCAATGGAAGACGTGTGATGCATCTCCAAGCTCGTAGCAACGTTCCTACCCCTCGTCAACATACCAGGCTCCCAACTCGAACACAAGTCTTGAACCCCCATGGTGATCAGACAATCCAAGACCCTATCCCTCTTCGGATGACCCACTCTACGGTCGTTCTGAAGTCGGGCAGTCTGGATGGACGTCCCCCACAAGAAATCCTCATTGTAGAGGTCATTCATGGGGTTGTCAAGATACGCGTTGCCGTCCCCATCCAGACGGTCAATGATACGAGCGTTCTTGGGATAAGGGTCAATGATGTTGGCATGGGAATGAGGGTACCTCCCCTGGTCGGTACGAGAGATGGAGACATCATAGATACAATAGGTGTTTTGGGTGATTTTAGGCATGGCGACAGGTAATGAGAAGATGAGGAGTTGGCTAAAGGAAGCTAGGTTTGGTGGTTCTGGAAGACGAGCAGATGATGAGTTGGCACCCTAGGATGCCTCCTTTTATCCACCTCTCCCAAATCAGGACACGTCACACTTGATCCCATCAGTCTCCCAGACGACTCAAGTGGTACCACTTCTCCTATTTTCCCATTGGCTATTCCCACGTTCCCCCATCAGTCCCCCTGACAACAATGGTGTCACTTTTCTTTCTATTTTTCTATTGGACGTTCCACACTCCGCAGTTCTTCTTTGTCATGAAAATTCTCATGGTTCATTTCCCTTTGTTCTAATTTTCCCACGACCCACTTTTACTCTGATCATGATATCATGTCACAGTCACATGTCACAGGCCACTCTGGTAGTATATAAGGACCTCAGATAGCACTTGTATTCTTTAGTTTTGTTATTACAGGATTTCCTCTGCCTGAAGACCTTCTTTGGACAAGTTCAGAGACTACTGTAAGAAACAGGACATCAGGCCTGTTCTCTTCCACTCTATTATCTCCTCCCTTCTACCCTCGTTGCTCCATAAAGCTTCCTCAGCCCATTTGGCTCAGCGTTCGCTCCCCACCAGCATCGGAACTCCCCTTAGGTTTGAAGACCTCTATCCTCTTTTGAGGCTCATTGTTGTCTCTGTCCTGCAAGGGCAAGCTACTCAAGAACCGGTTAGTGACTCATAGTGAAGAGTCGTCTCCTGGAGTGGTCTAGGTGTAGAGTGGCCCTGACATGATCAACGGCATATCAGGGAAAGGGCTGAAGTCACCTTTCCACAGAGATTTGACATTTATTCAGATACATTGAGGCCATGGATATTGGCGATGATCTACTGCCTGTCGCTGGGGGGCGCGAAGAGAGGAGGCAGGTGAAGGGGGGTTCTCCTGGTATATGGTTGTGGGGTGTGTGCGGCGGAGGTGGAGGGTCGGAAATGCGATAGGGAAGAAGGTAGGGCAACTAGATACTCAACGTAGCAAGTTCCGATGTCGATAGGGCCTATAGATCAATAGAATAGATCCTGAGACTCTGCGACAGTCGGAAACTCGAAAACGACGATAGGAGATGGATGCGACAACCAGAAACGACGAGGGAAGCAACTAGAGACGACGACGAGACAATACAAGAGCAGGAACGACGAGGGGAACGACGGCGACGACGAAAACGAGTCGGAAACAACGAGACGAGACGAGGAGACGATGGGGGAGAAGCCAAGAGGCAATCTGATTCAGGAGGTGTCGGAAACAGGCCTATATACATCTATAGGGGTTCGGAACATGCTCGGAACCAAACGGAGAAAAGTCCGAACAACAGAAACAACAAAACTCAATCATCTGTGATCGGATGAAGAATGGAGTGATATCTAGGTGTAAAAGCGGTCGCAAAGTGTCGGAAAAATGATAGAATCGTCGGAAACATGAATGGAGGGTGTCGGAGCTCGAATAGAAACTCTATGAAGCATCGGAATATCGTTAGAAACGTAAAACAGCCTCGGAAAAGCGTAGGGAGGTCGGAAATCGGTCGGAAACGTTTGCAAGGTGGCGCAAGCGTATATCTGACACTGGGGACAAGGGGTCACTTACCTGGTAGGCAAATGGTGGGTTTGGGCTGAGTTTGTGTTATAATTGCCCAGCTGTTACCCACCAGGTAAGTGCTGGGCAAATTTTAAATTTGCCCACCTCCTTG
>Ga0307513_10003857_pt1 | contig 20172 bp, 14 predicted proteins | sample 15_EM_MG_FD_202174 | JGI IMG/M metagenome (GOLD analysis project Ga0307513, IMG submission 202174) | Populus trichocarpa ectomycorrhiza microbial communities from riparian zone in the Pacific Northwest, United States - 15_EM | ecosystem: Host-associated > Plants > Roots > Unclassified | place...
TGCGTTTCCGCAGTTCAGAGGGCATTTCGGGTGTGGAGCCTAGGGGAGTCGAACCCCTGACATCTGCCATGCAAAGACAGCGCTCTACCAACTGAGCTAAGGCCCCGAAGAAAAGGCGTCCGTCCAGAACAACCAAGTCCTGGTGGGTGCCGTCGACAAGAGTACCGGGTCATCCCCGGTATCCCGCAAAAGGATTGGGGGTCCCCGTGGACGACCACTCTCCGTAAGATGCTCGACGTGGTTCGCTACAGCGAACCGCGGTATTTGGGGAAGCGATGGGGAGACGCAATGGATGCCGCACAGCAGGAAGCCACCGCAAGAGCGCGGGAGCTTCAGCGGAACTGGTACGGAGAGCCGCTGGGGGCGCTCTTCCGTAAGCTCATCGACGATCTTGGCCTCAACCAGGCTCGTCTCGCGGGGGTACTGGGGCTGTCCGCGCCGATGCTGTCACAGCTGATGAGCGGCCAGCGGGCCAAGATCGGCAATCCGGCAGTGGTGCAGCGCGTGCAGTTGCTGCAGGATCTGGCCGGTCAGGTCGCGGACGGCAGCGTCAGCGCGGCCGAGGCGACCGAGCGGATGGACGAGATCAAGAAGTCGCAGGGGGGTTCGGTGCTCAGCAACACCACGCAGTCGACGACGAGTTCGGGGGCTCCCACGGTCAAGCGGGTGGTCCGCGAGATCCAGTCGCTGCTGCGTTCGGTGGCCGCCGCCGGGGACATCATCGAGGCGGCTGACACTCTCGCCCCGACCCACCCGGAACTGGCAGAGTTCCTCCGGGTGTACGGCGCAGGCCGTACCTCGGACGCGGTGACGCACTACCAGTCCCACCAGAACTGAGCCGCAGGCCCGGCCGCCGACCGGGGGTTCGGCGGCCGGGCTCCGGCTCAGGAGCAGCAGCAACGGGGCAGGCGCACAGGAGACGCGGTCAGGGCGACAGCCGGGGGAGTCAGCGGGAGTCAGGGGAGACGGGCGGGAAAACAGGTACGGAGACAGGTTCTGGACGAGCGGGGTGACAGCGGGCTCCGGAGCGGGGTAGGAGGGGCCGTACCATCCGCCGGTCCGGAGCCGACCGAGCGGGGATCCGAAGGGGGATCGACGCAGAGCCATGGGTGAGGTCTTCGCCGGGCGGTACGAACTGGCCGACCCGATCGGGCGCGGGGGAGTCGGCGCCGTCTGGCGCGCCTGGGACCACCGCCGCCGCCGGTACGTGGCCGCCAAGGTCCTCCAGCAGAGCGACGCCCACTCGCTGCTGCGCTTCGTCCGCGAACAGGCGCTGCGGATCGACCACCCGCATGTGCTCGCCCCGGCCAGCTGGGCCGCCGACGACGACAAGGTCCTGTTCACGATGGACCTGGTCGCGGGCGGCTCGCTCGTCCATCTGATCGCGGACTACGGCCCCCTGCCGCCCGGGTTCGTCTGCACCCTCCTCGACCAGCTCCTCTCGGGCCTCGCCGCCGTGCACGCGGAAGGCGTCGTCCACCGCGACATCAAGCCCGCCAACGTGCTGCTCGAAGCGACCGGTACGGGCCGCCCGCGGCTGCGGCTGTCCGACTTCGGCATCGCGATGCGGCTGGGCGAGCCGCGCCTGACGGAGACCGACTACGTGGTGGGCACGCCGGGTTACTTCGCTCCCGAGCAAATGCTGGGCGCGGACCCGGACTTCCCCTCCGACCTGTTCGCCGTGGGCCTGGTCGCGCTCTATCTCCTGGAGGGCGCCAAGCCGGACAGCAAGGCCCTCATCGAGTACTTCGCGGACCACGGCACGCCCAGCGCCCCCCAGGGCATACCGGAGCCGCTCTGGCAGGTCGTGGCCACGCTGCTGCAACCGGATCCGCAGGCGCGGTTCCGCACCGCCACGGGCGCCCGCAAGGCCCTCGCCCAGGCCGCCGAACTCCTGCCCGAGCCCGGCCCCGACGACGAGCTGATCGAGATCTTCGACCAACTCGGCCCCCTCCCAAGGGGCTTCGCCCCGACCGGCCCCCTCAAACCGGCCCCCGGCGTGACCACGAACGGCGCGCGCACAAGCGGGACAACTGGCGGCGGCACAGCGGGCGGTCCGGCCACAGGCGCCGGACACGGCGAGTACGGCGGCCTGGACTCGAACAGTACGTACACCGGCCCGGGAGCAGCCCGCCTGTACGACCCGTACCGCGAACCGAACCCGGACGGCACACCCACCGGCCCGGCGACGGGCGGCACGCACACGGGCCTCAGGCCGACGCGTGCTCCGCTGCCCGGCCCGATGCCGGATCCCGTACCGCCGTCGCCGCCGGGACCCGTCTCCCCGCCCTCCGGACCAGGCGCGGGTGCCATACCCTCCCGGCCGGCCGCAGCCCCCGCACCCGCCGGCTCCGGCGCCGAGCAGCCCTGGCCGTCCTCCGGCGCAGCCCCGATCTGGCCGGGCGCCGACTCCGTACGACCGCTCCAGCCACCAAGCCCGGACGGCGCCGCCGCCTCCGAACAGGCCCAGCAGGCCCACCCCGCTCAGCGGAACGGCATCCCGCCCCACCCGGAAGCCACACCGCCCCGCCCCACGCACCCACCGTCGACGGCACCCTCCCGCCCCGCGCCCACGGATCCGAACGCCCCCCAGGCCATCGCCCCCGTCCCCCCACGGCCACCGTCAGCGGCCCCGCCCCAGCCGTCCGCCATGTCGGACACGGGCAGCTTCCACCTGCCCCCTCCCCAGCTGAGCGCCCCGGCCACTCCCCCCACGGCCGCCCTGCACGTATCCCCAACGTTCGAAACCGCGCACGCGCCCTCCCTCCATCCGCACACGCACCGAGCCACCACCCAGACCCAGGCCCCGACCGCGACGGCGACCCCCACTCCGACGCTGCGCCACCAGGACGCGTACGCCCCCACCTCTTCGTACGTCGCCGAGGTCCCGCAAGTTCCCGGGTCCCCGCAGGCGGTTCCGCAGCGCCGCGGCCGACGTCGCCAGCGTCGTCCCGGGCCGTCCGCGAAGGTGGCGATACCGGTGCTGTTCCTCGCCCTGACCTGCTACGCCGTCGGTTTCTGGGCCCTGTTCCGCATCTGAACCACGTGACTACGCGCGCGGACCGCCGATTCCTCGTGCCACGCGGCTACGCGCGCGCGGCGCGCCGCCGGGCGACCACCGTCCACAGTCCGAGCCCCAGCATCAGCAGGCTCCCCGCCCCGATGCCGCTCACCGCGACCACCCGCATCACGGCGTCGCCGCCCCCGTCGCTCTCATCGGCTCCGGTACCGCCCGCCACCCCACCGGACGTCCACCCGCCGGCCGCCTCCCGCTCCTCCTCCGTGACCGCGAACGTGTCCCGGGGTACGGACTGCCCCAGATAGGCGGGCGCGTCCTGCGCCGTACCGCTCACCTGCACCCGCAGCGTCAGCCCGTACGGTCCCGCGCCGAATCGTTCCGTCATCTGCTCGGCGAGATGGACGACGAGGTAGTACGAGCCGGCGAACCGCATCCCCTGCATCCGGTCACCGACGCCGAAGCGGTTGGCGTACGCGACCGGTGGCAGCGGATCGAGGGCGGCGGAGGTCTGTCTGCCGTCGTAGCCCAGGCCCTCGTCGTCGACGTACCCGCGCGCGGGGTTGTAGAGCGACATGACGAGCACGTTGCTGAGGAACCCTTTTCCGCCGCTGGAGCTGCCCAGTTCGGCGACGGCGTGGAGCTGCTGGCCCCAGTCGACCGGCACCCGGTAGAACAGCGTCCGGCCGGGCGTGATGTCGTCCCGCCAGACGCCCTGCCCCACCGCGGTGGCCGTGGCGAAGCCGGCACCGCCCGCGCGCGGGACAGCGTCTCCGGTAAGAGGATCGGGCGAGGCGGAGTCCCAGGCCTCGGGGGACTCGGGCGCGACCGTCGCCGTCTCGTTGACGAGGCCCGGCTCCGACACGTACGTCAGCTCCAGGTCCCAGTCGTCCGAGGACGAGCCCGCCGAGTCGATGCGGTCGACGACGACGTAGTACGTACCGGCGCTCCGACAGGCCGTCGTCGCGCCGTCGGTCGCGCGCGAGGCCCAGGCGGCGACCGGATGCGGGCTGCTGGAGGCCCCGAAGCGGGTGCTGTCGTAGGAGCAGGAACGGGCGTCGGCGTCCTGCACGGACACCTTGACGCCGTCGGAGGAGGACACCGTGGTGCCCTGCCGGGGGACGGCGGTGACGGAGACGTACGCGTTCGACGTGGCGTCGAGGGCGAGGCGGTAGTAGAGCCTGCCGTTGACCGGGAGGGTGCTCCGGTAGGTCCCGCCGGGCTCCAGCCGCACGGCGTCCGTGGTGCTCGCGGCCCCTTCGACGGTCTGGGCGTCCTCGGCGAAGTCGTAGGCGTACGCGTCCGCCGCGGCGACCGCCTCCGGGCCGGCCCCGGGGCCCGCGCCCACTCCCACCAACGCGCACAGCACCGCCGCCACGACCGCGCCCCGCACCGTGCGCCGCCCCATCACGCGCCACCCCTCGTCCCGCTCGCCGCCCGAACCGTCCACCGGCCCAGCTCCGTCCGGGCACCGTTTCTGCCCGGACCGTCGCTCATCCTGCCCCGCCGGCCGCCCCGCCACCGCGCGATTCGCACGACCGCCCGAAACAGCCGCCCTATAGGCACCTCGATTTGCCTCAGCAACACAAAACCCCGACCGCGTCGGCGGCCGGGGTCTGTTCACAGACTGCTGTCGATACTCAGGAACCCGTGGGCACGGAGTCGGTCGCCTCCGTCCACAGATCCTGCTCGGCGCGATCCGCCTGGATCTGGCGGTACACGAGGAGCCCGCCGATGGCGGCCAGTGCGACCAGGAGAAGCTTCTTCACCGTGCGACCTCGTCTTTCCTTGACGTAGGGGACCTTCTGGCGCCCGACTATACCCTCCGACCGAGACCGATCGGTGACCTGCGCCGGCCGCCAACTCCCGCCCGGCACACCGCAGTAGAAGTGGACGGCACTGCTCCGATCGAAGGGTGATCACATCTCCACGCACGGTGATTTTTCGCCACACTCCACCTGATTTCACTCCACTCCTGCACTTTCTATCCCTATTGCGCCCATCCGAGTGGTGTTCATCAGAAGATCGACGCGCCACGGCCGTAGGTCCGTCACTTCCCGTCCGCCATACACATCATGAGGAAAGTACGCAAATCGCCCGACCCGAAAGTGAGGGGCCATGGCCCAGAACAAGGTCATGAAGCTGTGGACCGCCGTCGTCACCGCCTTCCTGGCGCTGTGCACGACACTCGGACTGATCACGACGACCGCCACCGCGGCGGTAGCCGACAGCCGCCCGGCGCGCAACTGCACCGCACCCGCGGCGCTCCCCGCGACAGCCGCCTGGGACTGGTCCTACGCCCGCTCCCTGCCCCCCACGATGAAACAGCGCATCGGAGCCGAGGCCCACGGCTCCTCCCCGAGCTGCCGCCACCACTCACCCACCGACACGGACGCGGAACCGGACGCGGACGCGGAACCGGACGATCCCTCTGTGATCCAGTGATCCCGTGATCCCCCTGTTGTGATCCCCCTCCCGATGTAGCGGCGAACTTGCGTACAAAGCCACACGGAGAACCACCAGGACAGAAGCTCCACGACAGAAGCTTCCAGAACAAACGAAAGACCCCCAACCATCACTGGCTGGGGGTCTTTTCGCTGTGGGGCTAACAGGATTTGAACCTGTGGCCTCATCCTTATCAGGGATGCGCTCTAACCAACTGAGCTATAGCCCCGCCGCGCTCTGCGGTGTATGTCCCGCGCGCTGACCTCTGAAGATTAGCGCACGACGCGGCCAGTCCCAAAATCGATAGCCGGGCGACGTTTGAGGGCGCTGCTCACCGGCGCGAGACCCGCACGTCACCCGGACTTCACACGCTCACTCGTCCTCGGCGAGCGTCAGCTCGATGCCGCCGACGAAGCCCGCCGAGAGGTTGTAGATGAACGCGCCGAGTGTCGCCAGCGCCGTCGCGAGGACGACGTCGATGACCGCGATGACCGACGTGAACAGCACCACGTTCTGGAGGGACAGGAAGGACTGGAGGTCGAAGCCGTTCGACTCGTTCGAGCCCGTGGCCTCCGAGATCGTGCCGCCGACCGTCGAGAAGACGCCCATCGCGTCCATGACCATCCACAGGACCACCGCCGCCACGATCGTGCAGATGCCCAGCGCGATCGACAGCAGGAAGCTGACCTTCATCACCGACCACGGGTCGGCCTTGGACACGCGCAGCCGCGCCTTGCGCGTACGGGGCAGGGTGCGCGCGCCCGTACGCGGACGCCGTACCGCCCCCGCCGCCGGACTGCCCGCCGGTGCCTGGACCGGGGCCGCAGGGCCGCCCACCGGAGCAGCCGGGTAGGCCTGCGGCGGGTGGTAGGGCCCCGCGGGCTGCTGCGGCTGCCGTTCGCCGGGCAACGGCGAGGCCTGCTGCGGCGGCGCCGTGGGGCGCTGCGCGGCGGGCTCCGCCACCGGCAGGGCACCGGGGGCGCCCTGGGCGGCCGGGCCCGCGCCAGCCCCGTACTGCTGGGTCTGCGGACCTCTGGCGTCCGTCACAGTTCCCCCCTGGGATCCCTGGGATCCATGTGTGTCGGGCGAGCGTGAACCCGTCTTGTGCGGCTTGATGGCCTGCAGGTTGGTCGTGTGCGGATCTGTCGCACTCTGCGCGTCCCTCGCACCCTGCGCATCGGTCGCACGCGCGGCGGAGCCACGACCGCCGCCGTCATTGTCCGTACCGGTCGAGGGACCGGACGAACTGCCGGACGAACCGGCGCCCGTGGCTCCGCTCACGATGACTCACTCCTCGCGCTACTCCGACGAGGACTGATCGCCCTCGTCCGTGCCGGTGGTCGCGGCACCCTCGGCCGTCGGCTCGTCCACGGCGTCGTCGCCGTCGACCTCCTCGGCCTCGCGTCCCGCCTCGGCGTTTCGTGCGATGCCGACAACGGCATCGCGCTTGCCCAGGTTGATCAGTTGGACGCCCATGGTGTCACGGCCCGTCTCCCTGACCTCATTGACTCGCGTACGAATCACACCGCCGGAGAGCGTGATGGCGAGGATCTCGTCGGTCTCCTCGACCACCAGCGCACCGACAAGAGAACCGCGGTCCTCGACGATCTTGGCGGCCTTGATACCGAGGCCGCCGCGACCCTGGACGCGGTACTCGTCGACGTTGGTCCGCTTCGCGTACCCGCCGTCTGTGGCAGTGAACACGAACGTACCGGGTCGAACAACATTCATCGAGAGCAGCTGGTCTCCCTCACGGAAGCTCATGCCCTTGACACCCGAGGTGGCCCGGCCCATCGGACGCAGTGCGTCGTCCGTCGCCGTGAACCTGATCGACTGTGCCTTCCTGCTGATCAGCAGCAGATCGTCCTCGGATGAAACGAGTTCGGCTCCGATCAGTTCGTCGTCGGAACCGTCCTCCGTCTCACGGAGGTTGATCGCGATGACACCACCGGAACGCGGCGAATCGTAATCCTTCAGAGGCGTCTTCTTCACCAGACCGCCCTTGGTGGCCAGCACCAGGTACGGCGCCACCTCGTAGGTGCGGATCGCAAGGATCTGCGCGATCGCCTCGTCCGGCTGGAAGGCCAGCAGGTTGGCGACGTGCTGTCCACGCGCGTCACGTCCGGCGTCGGGCAGCTCGTACGCCTTCGCGCGGTAGACGCGGCCCTTGTTGGTGAAGAACAGCAGCCAATGGTGGGTCGTCGACACGAAGAAGTGGTCGACGATGTCGTCTTCCTTGAGCTTCGTGCCGCGTACGCCCTTGCCGCCGCGCTTCTGCGAGCGGTAGTCCTCGGTCTTGGTGCGCTTGACGTAGCCACCGCGCGAGATGGTGACGACGATGTCCTCTTCGGCGATCAGGTCCTCGATGGACATGTCACCGTCGAAGGGCACCAGCTTGGAGCGTCGGTCGTCGCCGAACTTCTCGACGATCGCGGCGAGTTCCTCGCTGATGATGCCGCGCTGACGCACGGGCGAGGCCAGGATCGCGTTGTACTCACGGATCTTCGCCTGCAGCTCGTCGTGCTCGGCGACGATCTTCTGGCGCTCCAGAGCGGCCAGCCGGCGCAGCTGCATCTCCAGGATCGCGTTGGCCTGGATCTCGTCGATCTCCAGGAGGCCCATCAGGCCCTCACGCGCGATCTCCACGGTGTCACTGCGCCGGATCAGCGCGATGACCTCGTCGATGGCGTCCAGGGCCTTCAGAAGGCCACGCAGGATGTGCGCGCGCTCCTCGGCCTTGCGCAGCCGGAACTTCGTACGCCGGACGATGACCTCGATCTGGTGCGTCACCCAGTGCCGGATGAACGCGTCCAGGGACAGAGTCCGCGGTACGCCGTCCACCAGCGCCAGCATGTTCGCGCCGAAGTTCGTCTGCAGGTCGGTGTGCTTGTACAGGTTGTTCAGCACGACCTTGGCGACCGCGTCCCGCTTCAGGACGATCACCAGGCGCTGACCCGTACGGGACGACGTCTCGTCGCGGACGTCCGCGATACCGCCGACCTTGCCGTCCTTCACCAGGTCGGCGATCTTCTGCGCGAGGTTGTCCGGGTTGACCTGGTAGGGGAGTTCGGTGACCACCAGGCACTGGCGGTTCTGGATCTCCTCGACATCGACGACCGCGCGCATCGTGATGGAGCCACGGCCCGTGCGGTACGCCTCCTCGATGCCCTTACGGCCCACCACGAGGGCACCACTGGGGAAGTCGGGGCCCTTGATCCGCTCGATCAGGGCGTCGAGGAGCTCCTCGTGGGATGCCTCGGGGTTCTCCAGGTACCACTGGGCACCGGACGCGACCTCACGGAGGTTGTGCGGCGGGATGTTCGTCGCCATACCGACCGCGATGCCCGCCGAGCCGTTGATCAGCAGGTTCGGGAAGCGCGCCGGCAGAACCGTCGGCTCCTGGTTGCGGCCGTCGTAGTTGTCCGTGAAGTCGACGGTCTCCTCGTCGATGTCACGGACCATCTCCATGGACAGCGGCTTCAGCTTGCACTCGGTGTACCGCATAGCGGCGGCCGGGTCGTTGCCCGGGGAACCGAAGTTGCCGTTGGAGTCCACCAGCGGCATCCGCATCGACCACGGCTGCGCGAGACGGACCAGCGCGTCGTAGATCGAGGAGTCGCCGTGCGGGTGGTAGGTGCCCATGACGTCGCCGACGACGCGGGCGCACTTGTAGAAGCCCTTCTCGGGCCGGTAGCCGCCGTCGTACATGGCGTACAGCACGCGGCGGTGGACGGGCTTGAGACCGTCCCGTACGTCGGGCAGCGCACGCGACACGATGACGGACATCGCGTAGTCGAGATAGGAGCGCTGCATCTCCGTCTCGAGCCCGACGGGCTCGACGCGGAGGGTGATCTCGCCGCCTTCTTCAGGCGTGCCAGGAGTGATTTCGTCGGCCATTGCTGGTGAAGATCCTTTCTGGTGCGGTCAGCTGAGACCGACTCAGATGTCGAGGAAGCGGACGTCCTTGGCATTGCGCTGGATGAACGCGCGGCGCGCCTCGACGTCCTCGCCCATCAGGACCGAGAACAGGTCGTCGGCCTGCGCGGCGTCGTCGAGCGTGACCTGGCCGAGGACCCGGTGCTCCTGGTCCATCGTCGTGATGCGCAGCTCCTCGGCGTTCATCTCGCCGAGGCCCTTGAAGCGCTGGATCGAGTCCTCACGGACCCGCTTGCCGCTCTGCCGGCCCAGCTCGATCAGGGCGTCGCGCTCACGGTCCGAGTACGCGTACTCGAAGTCGTCCCGGCCCCACTTGATCTTGTACAGCGGCGGACGCGACAGGAACACGTGTCCGGCCTCGACCAGCGGGCGCATGAAGCGGAACAGGAAGGTCAGCAGCAGGGTGTTGATGTGCTGGCCGTCGACGTCGGCGTCCGCCATCAAGATGATCTTGTGATAGCGCAGCCGCGCGATGTCGAAGTCCTCGTGGACACCGGTACCGAACGCCGAGATCAGCGCCTGGATCTCCTGGTTCTGCAGGATCTTGTCGATCCTGGCCTTCTCCACGTTCAGGATCTTGCCGCGGATCGGGAGGATCGCCTGGTACTGCGGGTTGCGGCCGGACTTGGCCGAGCCGCCGGCGGAGTCACCCTCGACGATGAAGATCTCGCACTTGGTGGGGTCGTTCGACTGGCAGTCGGACAGCTTGCCCGGCAGCGACGCCGTCTCCAGCAGACCCTTGCGACGCGTGAGGTCACGCGCCTTGCGGGCCGCCACGCGCGCGGTGGCCGCCTGGATGCCCTTGCGGATGATGTCCGAGGCCTCGACCGGGTTGCGGTCCAGCCAGTCGTTGAGGTGCTCGTAGACCGCCTTCTGTACGAAGGTCTTCGCCTCCGTGTTGCCCAGCTTGGTCTTCGTCTGCCCCTCGAACTGAGGCTCGGCCAGCTTGACCGAGATGATCGCGGTCAGACCCTCGCGGATGTCGTCGCCCGTGAGGTTGTCGTCCTTCTCACGGAGCAGCTTCTTGTCGCGCGCGTACTTGTTGATCAGCGAGGTCAGCGCCGCCCGGAAGCCCTCCTCGTGCGTGCCGCCCTCATGCGTGTGGATGATGTTGGCGAAGGAGTACACACCCTCGCTGTAACCGGTGTTCCACTGCATCGCGACCTCGAGGGACAGGCTCTTGTCCTTGTCCTCCGCCTCCAGGTCGATGACGGTCGCGTGGACCACGTCCCCCTTACGGGAGTTGAGGTGCGTCACGAAGTCGACGATGCCGCCCTCGTAGTGGTACGAGACGGTCCTGACCTCGTCCTTCGTGTCGGCACCCGCCTCGTCCGCACCGGTCGTGGCCTTCGCCACCTCGCGCTCGTCAGTGAGGTTGATCGTCAACCCCTTGTTGAGGAACGCCATCTCCTGGAAGCGCCGCGAGAGCGTCTCGAAGGAGTACTCGGTGGTCTCGAAGATGTCGGCGTCGGCCCAGAAGGTGACCGACGTGCCGTGCTCCTGCGTCGCCTCGTGCTGGGCCAGCGGAGCCGTCGGGACGCCCAGCTTGTAGTCCTGCGTCCAGCGGTAGCCGTCGGTCCGCACCTCGACGGCGACCCTGCTGGACAGGGCGTTCACGACGGACACACCGACGCCGTGCAGACCGCCGGAGACCGCGTAGCCGCCGCCGCCGAACTTGCCGCCCGCGTGCAGCACGGTCAGTACGACCTCGACGGCCGGCTTCCCCTCGGAGGGGACGATGCCCACCGGGATGCCACGGCCGTTGTCGATGACGCGCACTCCGCCGTCGGCGAGGATCGTCACGTCGATGGTGTCCGCGTGACCGGCCAGCGCCTCGTCGACCGAGTTGTCGACGACCTCCTGCACCAGGTGGTGCAGACCACGCTCACCGGTCGAACCGATGTACATGCCGGGTCGCTTGCGGACCGCGTCCAGACCCTCGAGGACGGTGATGGCGCTGGCGTCGTACGAGGCGGTGACCTCGCCGTTCATGGAGGTCGCCTCGGGTTTCGCGCCGGCGTCGGTGGACGGGATGTTCTCGTTGGGGTTGCCGGAATCGGCCACGAAGCGCCCTTTCTGGCACAGCACAAGCCGACTCCCGGCGGGGTGGCCGGAGCGGCTGCGGCATGTTGCGTTGGTAAGCCTTGGTCAGCGGTGGGAACGCATTTCCCGGTGTTCCCCTCCCGTGGGGCGGGATTAGCTCCCAGTCTACCGGTAGCGCCGACAGTGATGGGGGTTTGCCGGTACCTGAGTCCGCATGTGCCGCCCTCAACCGGTCTCTCCCGAGTCCCCATATGCGGAGCGGGGCTCCAAGGGGCTTGGAGAGGCACTCAGCGCTTCCGGGTGTCAACCCTTGGCTACCGGGGAGTCAGGTGGCGATTCGCAAAAGCGCGCACCATCGTCCGCACGCCCCCGACCTGCCCGGCATGTGACACACCTCACCCACAGAGAGTGGCGGGGCTCACCCGTAGGTGTCGCCCGGACCCGTGCTCCCGGGCGCCCGCAACGGGCCGAAACGACGGGCCGGGCCATGGGGGCCGAGCACCTTGATCAGCCGCACCCGGCCGTGCCCCAGGTCCTCGTTCAGACGTGCGACCAGCTGCGGAGCGAGCAGCCGCAGGTTCGTCGCCCACGCCGTCGAGTCGCAGCGCACGATCAGCACCCGCTCGTCCTCGTCGTACGACTCCGGCACACAGTGGTTGGCCAGATCCTCACCGACGATCTCCGGCCAGCGGCCCATCACCCCGCCCACCGCGGCCGGCGCCTCCCACCCGCGCTCCGTCACCAGCCGGTTGATCGCCGCCCCGAGCGCCATGGGGTCACGCCCGTCCCGCCCCGAACCGGAGCGCAGCCCGCCCCCGCGCCGCGACTGCTTCTTCTGCTGAGCCGCGTCCCCACGCGCGCGTGCCGCCTCTTTCGCCGCCCTCAGCGCCACCCGCGCGAGATCCACCCCGGAGGGCTCGGGGGACGGCTTGGGGGCTTCCTCGGGGTTTCCCCCGGACAGGGGCTCCTGGGCGCTCATGCGCGCTCCACCGCCCCGTCCGCCACCGCGTACCGCGTCCCCGCCAGCACATGCGGTACGTCGTCGTCGACCGCGGCCGTCACCAGCACCTGCTCGCCGGGCGCCACCAGCTCCGCCAGCCGCTCCCGGCGCCGCGTGTCCAGCTCCGCGAACACGTCGTCGAGCACGAGCACCGGCTCGTTCCCCTCGGCCCGCAGCAGGTCGTACGAGGCCAGCCGCAGCGCCAGCGCGTACGACCACGACTCACCGTGGGACGCGTACCCCTTGGCGGGCAGCTGACCGAGCTTCAGATGCACATCGTCCCGATGCGGACCCACCAGGGTCACGCCCCGCTCGATCTCCTGCTTGCGGACCTCCGCCAGAGCCCCCATCAGCTGCTCGTACAGCTCCTCGCGCGCGTGTGCCTCACCGGGCGCCGACGGCTTGTACTCCAGGGCGATCGGACCGCCGCCGGGCGCCAGCTGCTCGTACGCCTTGTCGGCCAGCGGCTGGAGCGCGGCCACCAGGTCGAGCCGCTGGGCCAGCAACTCGGCCCCCACGCGCGCGAGATGCTGGTCCCACACGTCGAGCGTCGACAGGTCCATCGTGCGACCGCCGTGCCGCCGGGCCAGCGCCGCCGACTTCAGCAAGGTGTTGCGCTGCTTGAGGACACGGTCGTAGTCGGAGCGCACACCCGCCATCCGCGGGGAGCGCGCGGTGATCAGCTCGTCAAGGAACCGCCGCCGCTCACCCGGATCCCCCTTCACCAGCGCGAGATCCTCCGGCGCGAACAGCACAGTCCGTACGATCCCCAGGACGTCACGGGGTCTGACCTGCGACGACCTGTTGATGCGGGCGCGGTTCGCGCGGCCGGGGTTCAGCTCCAGCTCGACCAGCTGCTGCCGCTCGCCCTGCTTGACCTGCGCCCGGATGATCGCCCGTTCGGCGCCCATGCGGACCAGGGGCGCGTCCGAGGAGACCCGGTGACTGCCCAATGTGGCGAGATAGCCGACCGCCTCGACGAGATTGGTCTTGCCCTGCCCATTGGGGCCCACGAACGCGGTGACGCCCGGATCGAGCGGGACCTCGACCCGGGCGTACGAGCGGAAGTCGGCCAGCGAAAGATGCGTAACGTGCATGGTCGTTCGCCGACCTCCCCCGAGCTTGTGGACCGCTGGACGGCCCTGTGGATTACTTCGCCTCGACCGCGTGGCCGCCGAACTGGTTGCGCAGCGCCGCGATCATCTTCATCTGCGGGGAGTCGTCCTGCCGGGACGCGAACCGCGCGAACAGCGACGCGGTGATCGCGGGCAGCGGAACGGCGTGGTCTATCGCGGCCTCCACGGTCCAGCGGCCCTCCCCGGAGTCCGCGGCGAACCCACGCAGCCTGTCCAGGTGCTCGTCCTCGTCGAGGGCGTTGACCGCCAGGTCGAGCAGCCAGGAACGGATCACGGTGCCCTCCTGCCAGGACCGGAAGACCTCGCGCACATCCGTGACGGAGTCGACCTTCTCCAGCAGCTCCCAGCCCTCGGCGTAGGCCTGCATCATGGCGTACTCGATGCCGTTGTGGACCATCTTCGAGAAGTGCCCGGCGCCCACCTTGCCCGCGTGCACCGCCCCGAAGTCGCCCTTGGGCTTGAGGGCGTCGAAGACCGGCTCCACCTTGGCTATGTCCTCGGCGTCGCCGCCGTACATCAGCGCATAGCCGTTCTCCAGGCCCCAGACGCCCCCGGAGACACCGCAGTCGACGAAGCCGATGCCCTTGGCCGCCAGCTCCTCCGCGTGCCTCTCGTCGTCCGTCCAGCGCGAGTTGCCGCCGTCCACGACGACGTCACCGGGCTCAAGCAGCTCGGCCAGTTCGTCGACGGTGGACTGGGTCGGGGCGCCGGCCGGGACCATCACCCACACCACCCGCGGGGCGCTGAGCCCGTCCACAAGCTCCTTGAGGCTGTGGACATCGGCGACGTCCGGGTTGCGGTCGTATCCGACGACGGTGTGGCCTGCGCGGCGGATCCGCTCGCGCATGTTGCCGCCCATCTTGCCGAGGCCGACGAGACCGAGCTGCATCAGTTGTTCCTTAGGTTGCGACGTGGCATGAGGGCACTCCTGTTGCTCGTACCCACGTCCGAGCCTAAACCCGGACGCTCACGCACATCTGTGGGCATACGCGCTCAAACGTATGCCCACACCTGCGGTGTCCTTCCGGAGCCGCTCAGCCGCTCAGGCGCACCGGCATGATCAGGTACTTGTACGCCTCGTCCGCCTCGGCGTCCACGGCCGGCTTGCCGCTGAGCAGCGCGGGCTTCGTGGACGTCGTGAAGGAGAGCTGGGCGACCGGGGAGTCGATGGCGCTCAGGCCGTCCAGCAGGAACGTCGGGTTGAAGGCGATCGAGACGTCGTCACCCTCCAGCTGGGCGTCGACCCTTTCCACAGCCTGTGCGTCGTCGCTGGAACCGGCCTCCAGGATGAGCACGCCCTGCTCGAAGCTGAGCCGCACCGGGGTGTTCCGCTCGGCCACCAGAGCCACACGCTTGACGGCCTCCACGAAGGGGGCGGTCTCGATCACGGCGATGGAGTTGAACTCCGTCGGGAACAGCGAGCGGTACTTCGGGAGGTCGCCCTCCAGGAGCCGGGTCGTCGTACGGCGGCCCGCGCCCTCGAAACCGATGAGGCCCTCGCCCGCACCCGAGCCGGACAACGCCAGGATCACGCTGTCGCCGCTCGTGAGGGCCTTGGCGGTGTCCAGGAGCGTCTTGGCGGGCACCAGGGCCACCGCGGACGCCTCCGGGTCCTCCGGCTTCCACAGGAACTCACGGACCGCGAAGCGGTAGCGGTCGGTGGACGCCAGCGTGACCCGGTCGCCCTCGATCTCGATGCGCACACCGGTGAGGACGGGCAGCGTGTCGTCACGGCCGGCCGCGATGGCCACCTGGGCGGCGGCGGACGCGAAGACCTCACCGGGCACCGTGCCGGTCGCGGTCGGCATCTGCGGCAGCGCCGGGTACTCCTCCACAGGCAGTGTGTGGAGCGTGAAGCGGGAGGAGCCGCACACCACCGTCGCCCGTACGCCGTCCATGGAGATCTCCACCGGGCGGTTGGGCAGGGCGCGGCAGATGTCGGCGAGGAGGCGGCCGGACACCAGGACGGTGCCCTCCTCCTCGACCTCGGCCTCGACCGAGACCCGCGCGGAGACCTCGTAGTCGAAGCTCGACAGGCTCAGCTGGCCTTCCTCGGCCTTCAGCAGCAGCCCGGCGAGGACAGGGGCCGGCGGACGGGCCGGGAGGCTGCGCGCCGCCCAGGCAACTGCCTCCGCGAGTACGTCGCGTTCCACCCGGATCTTCACTGTTGCCGCCTCCTGCTGTTGCCGGCGCTTCTCGGCCTGCCTGGCTTCGTCGTCTGTCTCGGTGTCGTCGGTCCCCGTGCTGGGAAGGACACCGGGGAACAGTCTGACGCACGGCACTGACAGTAGGTGCCTGTCGGGGTCAAGTCGTGACGAGGGGCAGCCGGGCTCCCGACAGCGAGTTGTGCACAGGACCCGCTTCGAAACGGATTCCGAGCTCTCTCTAGTTGTCAGTAGTAGTAGGGGCTGTGGATACCGTGGATAACCCCGTTTTCGCAGCTCAGGCGGCAAATTTTGTCCACTGACCCTGTGGGTGGAGGCGGTGGATAACTCGCCCTCTCTGTGGAGAACAGAAAGTTCTGCACACCCCATGCACAGGCGGGGGTCACTTCTCCCCAGCGCCGTCCCCAGCTTTACCCACCTTTCCCACAGCCCAACCCGGCACCTTCGTGTGACGCCTTTCACTCGACCCGGTGAGGAGGCGCGTCGTGTTGCCGAACAGTGGACAGAGGTGTGGAGAAGCCGGTGATCGCTGGGGACAACCGGCCGCGGCCTGTGGGTCGTCGGTGGACAACTCCGTGCACAGCCTGTGGATCATTTCTTCGTCCACAGCCTGTGGAGATCTTTTGTCCACCGATCCACAACCACCTGACCTGGTCTGATGGTCTATCACCAGCCTTGCCTGTGGACACAGTCTGGACAACTTCCCGGTCCCCAGGGTGTGGACGCGAGAAAGTCACCAAATCTGTGGAGGGTGGCCGTAACTCGGCCCGCATTCGAACAGTGGGTTGCGGCCCGGCAACGGCCGACGGGCACCGGGAACGGCGGGAGAACGGGCGGGAACCCTCCAGGAACCCTTCAGAGAGCTGCCGGAGAACGCCGAAGGGCGCCCTCGGGAACTCGTCCCGGGGCGCCCTCGGTGGGGTGACCGCGCTGCTGTCAGCCGTTCTTGATGCGGTTGGTCAGCTCGGTGACCTGGTTGTAGATGGAGCGGCGCTCGGCCATCAGCGCACGGATCTTGCGGTCGGCGTGCATGACGGTCGTGTGGTCACGGCCGCCGAACTGCGCGCCGATCTTCGGCAGGGACAGGTCCGTGAGTTCGCGGCACAGGTACATGGCGATCTGGCGGGCCGTGACCAGCTGACGGCCGCGTGAGCTGCCGCAGAGGTCCTCGACCGTGAGGCCGAAGTAGTCGGCGGTCGCCGCCATGATGGCCGGCGCGGTGATCTCGGGGGTCGAGTCCTCGCCGCCGGGGATCAGGTCCTTCAGGACGATCTCGGTGAGGCCGAGGTCCACCGGCTGCCGGTTGAGCGACGCGAACGCCGTCACCCGGATCAGCGCCCCCTCCAGCTCGCGGATGTTGCGCGAGATGCGGGAGGCGATGAACTCCAGGACCTCCGGCGGGGCGTTGAGCTGCTCCTGGACCGCCTTCTTACGGAGGATCGCGATGCGCGTCTCCAGCTCGGGCGGCTGGACGTCGGTGATCAGTCCCCACTCGAAACGGTTCCGCAGCCGGTCCTCAAGCGTCACCAGCTGCTTGGGCGGCCGGTCGGACGAGAGCACGATCTGCTTGTTCGCGTTGTGGAGCGTGTTGAAGGTGTGGAAGAACTCCTCCTGCGTCGACTCCTTGTCCGCGAGGAACTGGATGTCGTCGACGAGCAGGATGTCCATCTCGCGGTAGCGCTTGCGGAAGCTGTCGCCCTTGCCGTCGCGGATGGAGTTGATGAACTCGTTGGTGAACTCCTCCGAGCTGACGTACCGCACGCGCGTGCCGGGGTAGAGGCTCCGCGCGTAGTGCCCGATCGCGTGCAGGAGGTGCGTCTTGCCGAGCCCCGACTCCCCATAGATGAAGAGGGGGTTGTACGCCTTCGCGGGTGCCTCGGCGACGGCGACGGCCGCCGCGTGGGCGAAACGGTTCGACGCCCCGATGACGAAGGTGTCGAACAGGTATTTGGGGTTGAGGCGTGCGGTGGGTTCGCCGGGGCCCTGTGCCGGGCTCTGCCGCGAAGCCGACGGGCCGGGGGCGCCTCCGCCGGGGCGCATGGAGCCACCGGGTCCGCCCCTGTGTGCGTGGCCGCCGCCCGACGGGGACTCCGAGAGGTCGCGGCGGTTGTCGCGCTGCTCGTACTCCGAGCGCTGCTGTTCGTAGTCGTTGCGCTGCTGGCCGTACTCGGACTGCTGCTGCTCGTATTCGGACCGCTGTTGTTCGTACGGGGAGCGGTCGCGCGGCGGCTGGGGGCGGTAGTCCGAGGACGGTGAGGCGTACGGGTCGCGCTCCGGGAAGCCGAGCCGGGGCTGCTGCCAGCCGTAGTCGTCCTGGGTGGTCCGGGGCCAGGCGCCGGGTTCGGGGCGCTGGTACTCGGAGGGGTAGGCCGGGCGGGCGGTGGGGAGCTGGTCCCCGTGGGAGGGCTGCTGGCCGTCGCGCGTCTGGGAGTGGTCGTCGGCGCGATGGCGGCCGTACCCCTGGTACGGGTCGCGGGACGGCGGCAGCTCGGGCTCCTCGTAGCGCGACTGCGGCGGGGCGGGGGGCGCGGGCGGGGAGGGCTCGCCGACGGAGTCGTCCACGGTGATCGCGATACGGATCGGCCGGCCGCACTCGCGGCTGAGGGTCTCGCTGACGATCGGCGCGAGGCGGCCTTCGAGCACGCCTTTCGCAAATTCGTTCGGTACGGCGAGCAGTGCGGTGTCCGCGACCAGGGCCAGCGGCTGACAGCGCCTGATCCAGCGCTCGTCCTTCACCTCGACGCCCTGTCCACGGCCCTCACCGAGGAGATGTTCGAGCACTCGTGGCCACACTGCGGCAAGATCGGCAGGTACGTCAGCCACAGGGCACGCTCTCTCGCGGGTCCCACGAACGTGTGGTTCTGGGACGTATCGGGATGTACATCGGGTGGGACGGGCGAATGGGAGTCCGGCCAAGGTAGTCAGGGCGACGGGTGCGGTTCAAGTTGTTGTCCCCAGGCTGTGGATAGTGTCTCGCCCCGGGTGCTGGTTTGACCGGATGGCGTAGCCCCGCGTACCGTGACCAGGTCGAGTTGTCGATGGCTGCTGCCGCCTGCCTCCGATGGGCATAGATCACCAACAAGTGCTCCCACCAGGGCACCTTCCAGTGATCGGGAGCGGTGCACTCGGGCGTAAGCGAGCTACTCGTGGGCGCACGGTGACAGCCAAGACGGCACCCCGGTACCTACCGATTCTTTCTGGAGCCCCCGAGTGAGCAAGCGCACCTTCCAGCCGAACAACCGTCGCCGCGCGAAGACCCACGGCTTCCGCCTGCGGATGCGTACCCGTGCCGGTCGCGCGATTCTCGCGAACCGCCGTGGCAAGGGTCGCGCGAGCTTGTCCGCCTGATCCTGATCAGGTCATGACGTCGTGCTGCCTACCGAGCATCGGCTGAGGCGGCGCGAGGACTTCGCGACCGCGGTACGACGGGGTCGCCGGGCCGGCCGCCCGCTCCTCGTCGTCCATCTTCGTAGCGGTACCACGGACCCGCACGCCCCGGGGGGGAGGGCGCCCCCCACCCGGGCGGGGTTGGTGGTCAGCCAGGCCGGGGGCGGGGCGGGGGGGCGCACACAAGTGTAGCGCAGGCTTCGCCACCTGATGCGGGACAGAGTCGCCGAGCTGCCCCCCGGTAGCCTGGTAGTCGTACGAGCGTTGCCCGGTGCGGGCGATGCCGACCATGCACAGCTGGCCCGAGACCTGGACGCCGCTCTGCAGCGGCTGCTGGGAGGGGGCGCGCGATGAAGTACCCGCTACTGGCTCTGATCAAGCTGTACCAGTGGACGATCAGTCCGCTGCTCGGGCCGGTCTGCAAGTACTACCCGTCGTGCTCCCACTACGGCCATACGGCCATCGACCGGCACGGCGCGGTCAAGGGAACGGCACTCACAGCTTGGCGCATCCTGCGGTGCAACCCGTGGTCGCTCGGCGGTGTGGACCATGTCCCGCCGCGCAAGCGTCCGCGGTGGCACGAAATGCTGCGCAACGCCTGGCATGCACGCAAGGGCGGGACCTCCGCCGCCGGCGCGGCCATCGAGGGGCAGAATCCTTCGAGCCCGGCCGCCGAGACCCCGTCCCATGTCCAAGGAGCATGATTAGTGGACACGATTGCCAGTATTTTCAGCTTCATCACGACACCCGTTTCCTGGGTCATCGTCCAGTTCCACAGCGTGTACGGCGCGATCTTCGGCGACGACACCGGGTGGGCCTGGGGCTTGTCCATCGTGTCCCTGGTGATCCTGATCCGCATCTGCCTGATCCCGCTCTTCGTGAAGCAGATCAAGGCGACCCGGGCCATGCAGACGCTGCAGCCCGAGATGAAGAAGATCCAGGAGCGCTACAAGAACGACAAGCAGCGCCAGTCCGAAGAGATGATGAAGCTGTACAAGGAGACGGGTACCAACCCGCTCTCCTCGTGCCTTCCCATCCTGGCGC
>Ga0307513_10003858_pt1 | contig 20171 bp, 27 predicted proteins | sample 15_EM_MG_FD_202174 | JGI IMG/M metagenome (GOLD analysis project Ga0307513, IMG submission 202174) | Populus trichocarpa ectomycorrhiza microbial communities from riparian zone in the Pacific Northwest, United States - 15_EM | ecosystem: Host-associated > Plants > Roots > Unclassified | place...
TCCAATGCGTCCGAACGCTGACTTGCGCGTCCGGACGCATTGGACGCGGCCCTTTCACTTCCGGACGGAATGAGCCCGGGCGAACGCACCCAGAACAGGAGTTTACGTTATAAGCGCCTGGAACGTCCGGTGCACAGGGTGAGCGGGGAGAGACAGAACGCAAGGTATTTTTTTTGCTGATGAACATACTATGAATTAAACTCTCCAAGCCCTCTGCCGGTATCCCCTACTTTACCATATTTAATACATTCGTCAATGTAGGAATATCACCGATCCTATCCTAAGTCTCACCCTGTTCTGCCTTCATATCCATCCAGAGAGCTTCAATTAAATTCATATGTCTCGCAACACTCGTGCCAGAATAGGACTAAATGCGGTTCCATAATCGTTTTAACACATAGGGCTGAGTCCATATTAACCTTGCTAGGGACAAAAACAAGGATGGATTTTTGTGTGCCGCAAAAGGCACATCAAATCATTTTAGTTTCTTGGCCAGATTCGAAGGTGGTGTTGATACAGTTCTCTTGATACTTCTCTGAAGCCTTCTGTGTCATCCATGGTCACGATTCCAAGCCTGAGGTAGCAATAGACGACTCATTGGTCTACAACACTCTTAGCCAATCATCAAATGTTCAATCCAATCGCTCTTGACACCAAGCGACTCTGATTGGGTGATTTGCAGGATGTATCCCGAACTTCCGCTGAGGAACACACTGATGATATTCCGTTGAATGCATGACATGCTTGACAGTACGTGCACTGCATATATAATTCATCTCTATACATATGGCCTCCCAGCTGAGACATCGGGTTCTAGCATCACATGTCACAAAGGCTTCCAATCGTTGCTTCTCAGCTTTATCGAATATTGGGGGCCGGCTGGTTTGTCTACTATTGGAAGGTGTCCCAGTCACTTGAGTCCGCTGATAGATCTTAGGCTAAATGTTAGCTATTATTTTATTTTTTAACAGTGAACCTAAATGGTAAATGGAAAAAAAAATCAACCTTAATCCTACCTTTTGACACTTTCGCCTGTCAATGTTCAAATGTGCTCCAATCCTTGTCCAATTCCATCCGGCCTCATCTTGTAAGGTAACTACCTTGATTCGTTCATCGCCTGTTGTCTCACGGTGCCGAACACTGTCTGGATTCTGTTCACGTATGCCTTTTTGTTTCATGGTTGCGGTCCCGGTCACGGTGTTTGCTGGTGAGATATTGTGTTTGGGATTTTTTTCTCCGTTATATCTTTACTGGAGCTTCTAGGCTTGGCAACCTGGGGGGGGAGGCAAAGGGGGGCCTTGTACTACCGCGCCCCAAATACCTGAGTACCCGAGTACTCGGGTAGGGATGAAAAAATCGGAAAACTTTTAGTGGCACAACAGGGTACAAGGGGATGATCGATGTGGCAACGGGTGAAAAGAAAAAAAAGGTTGCAGAAGGGCTTAAATCCAGAATAATGGTAACAATGTTGCACCGAGTGATCAGCTATGATTACAGCTCCGGTTCCCCAAACTGGGAAAAGTATGGTAATTAAAGATGGAAAACTAATTTCTCCTGATTCCAAATGAAACTCTACATATTTTGCAGTTGTTGATTGCCTTCCCGTAGTCCCATTGTTCATTGAGGATATCATTATTAAAAGAATGAAGTAAGGCTAATAATACTCGTACATAGATAATAAAAGGAAATAAAATGAGTGACAAACAAACATTCCAAAATTGTTCCAAAAATAAAACAAGAGTAAATAGGAAAAGGAAAACTAGTCAATAACCGAGTGCAAATAGAGAGTGCGGGTAAATAGAATATGTGATGGAGAAGTTAAATAGATGGGCAATAGGGTACTAGTAAGTGGGCAACAAAGGAGGCAGGCAGGCAGGCAGGAAGGCGGGCGGGCAGGTAGGCAAGCAGGCAGGCAAGGCAACAAAAGGGTAACGCAGTAGGCAGAGAAGAGGGTAGGCAAAATGGCAAGGAGTCTGGCAGGCAAGCAGGTATGTGGGCAGGTAAGCGGGTAGGGAGTCATGAAAAGAGGAGTGTATGGGGGGAAAAGGGAGCGGGCAAACAAGCAAGCAGAAAATGGGGTATTGGGGCGGGGCGGGGGGGTAAAAAAAAAGACAAAAGACAAAAGGAAATCTTACCAGGTAGTATGTCCTCCATGGCTGACAAGCAAGTCTTGGACGCGCTGGGAGACAGAAGAGGTGAGGTCAAGAATCTCGTCTGAGGAGAGGTTATCTCATTCTTCCTGAATGGCGGTGGAGAGTTCAGGAACAGAAGTGGGGCGAGGTTGACGATGCGTAATCCGGCGTTTGATCACACGCCAGACTGTCTCGATAGGGGAAATGTCGGGTGAGCTGGGTGGCCAGGGAAGGAGGTAGCTGGCCATTCCAAGCTCATCAAAAGCAGCGGCAGCATGTTTGGAGCGGTGAGCAGGGGCACCATCTTGTTGAAAGTAGATATACCCTGAGTGGGATAAGTCTTGCTGGTGTAGGTTGGTCCACCACGGGTGAAGGTGAGGGCGGATGACTTTTTCAATGTATGTAGGGCCATTAATCCGTCCCCAAGTGGTCATATCCCAGATCACTAAAGGCCCTTTTAGGTGACGATAAATCGACCCCCATACTATAATGGTAGTTTGCTTTGCAAACTTGGGCACCAAGCAATCTTCAACGTACTCTTCCCCGGGTCTCCTTGTCACCCACACAGTTCCAGACACCTGTCCAGGAGAAAAGGCGCACTCGTCAGACCAGATGACATCAGCCCAATCCTGGATACTCCAATCTCTAAACTCTTCCGCCCAGGCATTTCGTTTAACCCGAGCCACAGAAGAAAGAAACAGTTTCACTCGCGCAACGCAACGATGATACCCTTCGCTGGCAAAAGCCCGACGGAGAGCACGGGCACTAATCTTAATGCCTACTTGCTCTGCGATCAATGAAAGTGGGAGACGGCGGTTCTGGGCGCTCGCAGTTGGTGCCTTAATGAGCTGCTGCTTCACTGCAGAGTCAATAACACGGCGGCGGCCACGGGTGGGATAGTGGTTTTTTCTTTTCCTTTTATCAGCATCTCCTGCCCCGTATATGATACGGTGCAAGGTGCTTAGAGGGATATTGAACTCTTGCTGGAGCTGGCTGTAGGACCAGGCAGCATAGTGCCGAAGGGCATAGACAGTTGTGCGGGTCCGGGTTGATGGGAGATGGTAGTAGGATATGGTGGGCCCTGCCCCAGAGGTGGAGGACTCAGATTCTGGCGATTCTGTACGAGTACTCTGTGCGCGAGAACCTGCCGCTAACTCAGAGCAAGCAGATTCGGATTCAAAGTCGGAGAGGTCCGAGTCACTTTCACTGCCGGAGCCCGGATCATTTCCAACATCTATCTCGGGCATGGACAGCTGCTGTGTGTTTGGTTCTGGGCTGATGGGTGCTGCTGCTTGGGTGGAGGAGGGGGAGGATGGGCTAGTATATAGAGAGGATCTTGAGGCGAAAGTAGACAATTGAGTTTCGGGAATAACTGTCGGAAAACTCATTTTGACGAAAGATCTTTAGTGATTTCACTCCTGAAGGCGTACTCTGAAATCTCCTCAATAGGCGCATATTTATATTGCATTAATCACTCCTTTATGACTACTATCGTGAGCCAGTTTTCTTGCTTTACCTACTTTTTTTCTAGATACTCACATACATCATGGTTGCATCACCTCAAGCTACTTACGAGTACGAGTACGAGTATACTTCAAAACATCGTGGTCATCCGACTTTCTGATGTCTGCCAAGCCCATATTTTTTCCAATCGTTTGAACTCGCAGCTGACCTTGGCCGACGATCTAGCCGATCTTTTTTTCCGATTTTTTCATCCCTACCCGAGTACATCCAGGGGTATCTATGAGTAGCTTGGTGGGAAACGCATCCATATTATGTCAGCATTGTGTAAAAAGACTATCCCTTTGTGGGTTCGGTGGGGTCGGTGGAGAGTTATTTCTTATCCGCCTCATACAAGTAATTCTACGGTTCCGGAGCGCATACGGAACGTCTAGTGGAGGGCTCAAAAACTGACTCCAGGAGTCTCTTTACGGCCTCAAACTACCACTTCGAGGCACTTTGGAGCATCATCCTCATATCAGTCGAGCGAACTTTTCCTAGGTGGTATGATAGAAAGAAAATTACCAAGCCACAGCGGACAAGCCAATATCTCCCCAGCCGCCAGAATATCTCCCCACCACGACTCGCCTGCGCGCCCACTATTCCCACTTACCTACGGCTCAGTTTGGTATATAGCAACTTCAGCCCTCCTTCCGTCTGACTGCTTACTTTTCTCAACAACCTTCTGTTTCCTCCTAGTTTTCTATCATACCGCCTACCTACCCTATCTAACTTTCTCTCGCGAGTTCTCCCTTGTTCGTCCTGTCGCGAAGGTTAATACTCGTTTGTTATTGTCGAGCTCGATCAGCCCCCGACCCCGCTAACCCACGAAGATATATTCCGGCGCCAAAAAATGGCCTACTATAACTCGAATCCCGATGCTCTCCCAGCGTAAGCGAGCTTTTCCTAGCCCCTTTTCATACTACTCACCATTTTGTCTTGTTCTTTGTTTATTTCTTTTGTATGGGAGACTCACTAACCTCTATATCATTTACACAGCCATGCAGAACCAGAGCAGGTAAGTTCCAACTTCCATCTACCCACCACTACTACCGCTACCACCATGCTCTATCCGCCGACGAACGAGCTCTTAACTTTATGTCTGGTAGGCCGCCCAAATGATAGGCGGTGGTTACGAAAACCGCCCCCCTCCGAATCGGCCACCTCCAGCAGGAGCAAAGTACGGGGGTGGTGCGAAGCCAATGTCCCCCCGCCCTGACCCCTACCGCCAGCAAGGGTATAATCAGCCACCGCCCGGGCGACCCCAGCAGTTCCAGTCCCCGCCCCCCGGGCAATTCGGTGGTCCTCCTCCTGGACACATTGGGCAGCGACCTCCGCCGGTCTCAAGACCACCTCCCACCCCTGCCCCACCCCAGGGGGTCGACCCGACATTGTTCCCGCTATTTAAAGCTGTGGATAAGGATGGTTGGTTTTTACCCCGCGCGCACTCCTAATAATTTTCTGTGCTTTGGGCTCACAGTGGGATTTTGAATGTAGGCAGTGGACAGCTGAGTGAGAAGGAGCTCCGAGCTGCACTTGTCAATGGGGATTGGACTTCCTTTGATCCTCATACCGTTCGTATGATGATTAGGTTACAATTCCTCCTCCTTCCCGACGAGTTATGTTTGGTTTATATTGACAGCACATGCACAGAATGTTCGATACTGATCGTTCCGGTACAATCGGCTTCAATGAATTCTGGTCCATCTCCATCTCTCCCCCAACTCATAGCAATTGCTAACATCCCCGCAGCGGTCTATGGGGCTTCTTAGCCGCCTGGCGCTCCCTCTTCGACCGCTTCGACGAAGACGGCAGTGGTAACATCAGCATCCAGGAATTCTCTAACGCTCTAACCGGTATTTTTCTTCTTCATCCATCAGTTCATTTATTCAGCCTTACAAATCCCGCCCATTCTCTCTTATACGTGGTCAACTTCAAAACATGTTTCTCACGAATACTATAACAGCATTCGGCTACCGTCTTTCACCACAGTTCGTGCAACTGCTTTTTAGGTCATACGACCGAAGAGGTCAGGAATCCTCGCCTCAAACTGCTGCCCAACAAGGTGGGGACGGCTGCTCCTTGATTGACGTGAGGCTAACGGGTAGGGGCTAAAGGGCAAGAGGCCATCTCTTTCGACCTGTTTGTGCAAAGCTGTATCAGCCTCAAGCGCATGACGGAGGTATTTAAGAAGTACGATGATGACCGAGATGGGTATGTTTCCTCCTCCCTCTCTCAACTCTCCCAGAGTAGCTAACCCGGAGCATTAGATACATTACCTTGAGCTTGTAAGCCCCACACCCCTCCTTCAGCTACAAACCAATACTAATGCGCTTTCCCAACCCTCCAGCGAAGAATTCCTGACAGGTATGCGCTCCACCCTTCTAGAGATAATCGAATAGTTGTCTTCTTCCCTACCCACCCACCCACCTACGATTCAATAGTTGTAACAATGACTTATACCTTGGATTAATGATAATTTTAAAACCTGTACAGAAATTCTCCGACAACGTTGATATACCTATCAATTAGCCTAATCCTCCCTATCCCCCACCTTCAGCCTAACCATCTCTCGAGTTTGTCAGTCAGTCAGTCAGTCAGTCAGTCAACGGGATCTTGGAGATTCGGGATAGACGGTCATCAAGCTTATGGTTAATCATGATTTCCTCTTTTCTTCTTTTCCGCCATCTGTCTGTTTCATGTTTTTGTCTTCTGGGGGTAAATTAGGGAGAAAAATAAATAAAGTCATATATCCTCACATCATATATCAAAGAGAAAAAAAACCGCCACCCTCGTTCCTATACCTACCTGCCCACCTACCCTCACCTATAGCCATCATGAGCTTCCCGCTCATCTCCACCATCCACCGTAGTTCTTCATCTACCTACCCCGCCCTACCCCGCCCTGCCCCCCCGTCGCAAGTCATTCCGTCCGCTCTAGGAAAAAATGAAAAATGAAAAAAGCGATTTTACTATCGTTGGGCCACCGTCAGTTAAACCTTGGGAGAAAGGGGAAGGTGGAAAAAAGGGATCTACATTAAAAATGACTCGACACATGCTATCATTCAACCACCAATTCATGAACGCTCCATTGTCATATTACTCATATATGCAGGTTGAGCCATCTACCAACCCACTCATCCATGCAGTTCAGCCCAGACAAGTCCAGTCCAGTCTAACTTTACCATTCTAGTATATATATCCCAAGGCAAGTAAGCTGAACAAAAGAGAGAAGAAGAAAGAAAAAGAAAGAAAGTGAACCCGATATAACATGGTAAAGCAAGGAAACACCCTAATCCAAAATCTAGACTCCCTCTTCCTCCCCCCCAGTCTTCTTCTTCCGAACCCTCGCGGGCTGCGAAGAATTCACCTGCCTGCTCAAATGGTGCTTCCGAATTCCCAACGAGAAGAGCAAGCCACAAACCGAGACGGCGAGGAAAAAGTACCACATAGTGCTCAAACCATGTGCATACGCATCCCTCGCCACAACCCGCTCCGCTGGCTCCAACGTCTGGACGAAATCTACGGAGGAAGCGGCTGAGTGGCCGGAAATGGCGTCGAGGACCTCGCCGGGGAGCTGGCCCACGAGATCGCGTGACTGAGACTGCATCGAGTTCTGGAATACGACTAGGCCGATGCAGATCGCCAGGGCCGTGCCCATGGTGCGCAGAAAGCTGAAGGTGACGGTTGCGGTGCCGACATCGTGGTGGTCGATGTTCGCTTGGATAGCTATGAGTGGGGATTGGAAGAGGGGGCCGGCGCCGATGCCTCCTATTATTTGGTAGATTGCTATCTTGTCCCAGCCGCTGGTCCTATCGAGGTCTATTATGAGGCCGGTTCCTAGGGTCATTGCTGCTACGCCAGCCCAGACTACCTGGTGGATGTTAGTGGCGGTGGGAAAGGCCGGAATGCGAGTCATAGTTGGTGACTTACTTCCTGATAGCGCCCTGCAGATCCCAGTCAGTACATGGAACATCTGTACAAAGCGGGTAAAGGTAAAATGACATACCAGTCCGGGCAATGACCAACCCACTGATGGCAGAAGAACCTGATAATGACATAACATATGGCAGCACATACACCCCCGACATCAAGGCCGTGTCCCCACGAACAGCCTGGAAGTACCTGCGAGCCCATTAGCCCAACTCCCCCGCACCGGAAATCCCACATATCGCAACCTACAGAGGTATGAAATAGCACCCCGCAATGAAGATGAACCCGTGGAAAAATCCAACCTAAACACACGATCAGCACCCACCAGAGAGCACAGACAAACTACAGGGACGCATACAAAATAGGCGCAGGTGTTAGTCCGGTTAGTGAAAAGCTTGATAGGCATAATTGGCAACTTAGCCACCTTCCACTCAACGTAAACAAAAGAGCACAATATCAGGATCCCAAAGAGAATGAAGCATATCACGATTGGTGAGTCCCAAGGATGAGAAACGCCGCCGAATTCGAGGCCCAGGAGGAAGAGGACCGTGCCGGAAGCGACAAGCGTGATTCCTATCAAAGTATATCGTCAGCAAATAAACCGCAAAGCCACACAAGCACAATTTTACCCATGAATGGAGGGAAAAATGTAATTTGCAATTACCAAGCCAATCAACTCTCTTCAATCCTTCCTTCACCGTAATCTTCGGCGATTGGAGATGGAGAAAACATATCAAGGCGACCATCGCCAAAATTGCAATTGGCACATTGATCCAAAAGCACAACCTCCACGTAACCTTTTCGGTAAACACCCCTCCAAGCACTGGCCCAATGGCCGATGCGAAAGCCCACGTTAGTCCAATGTACGACAAGTACAGGCCACGTTCCCTGAAACATGTTCAGTGATTAACTCTATCGCGGGGCATGGGAGGATCTGGATATATATCACCTGACAGCAATAAGGTCGGAGATGGTAACGTTAACAAGACCCAATTGACCACCGGCTCCTAGACCTTGTACCACACGGCCCACGAGTAGCATCCCTAGGCTTTGGGCTGTTGCGCAAAGGATGCTGTGCGCCCTTAGACAAGCCGTAACACCATCGCTGTTTGTAGTAACGGATTGGAGAACTAACCTTCCAATGAGGAATATAACTGCCACGAAGAGGAGAACCGGTTTCCGGCCCCAGATGTCGCTGTGCGGAGGTTAGTAAAGTGTTTAGGATTCATCGGCGGTTGATAAGAGCTCACCTGAGTTTACCCCATGCTGGCAAGAAACTGTGGAGGTTGATTTAGTATCTCCCATCATGCGGAACTGTGGAATTATCGGAAAGCGGCAACACTTACGCTGCAGAGGTCAACAAATACCTGCACACAAAGTTAGCTTCAACACTTCAGCACCAACACAAATGCGCGGCGAGAAAGATAATAGCATACGAGCTGCCAATCCAAGTATATCCGGTAGCACTATTAAACTGCGCAGCAATAATCGGCATCGCCGTAGTAACTATCCATCAACCCGATAAATCAGTAACCAATCCCAGCCAGGAAAAGGTTCCTCCAATCCAAATTAAAATCCAAGACAAAAGCAACATACTGATTGTCTGATCCAATGCGGCTAAAAACACACATATCTAACACGGTCCACGAATCAGGTCAGCACATTCCACTTCCAGGGGTCCCTTTTCCTTTTCCTTTTTCTTTTCCCCCCACCGTCCCATAGGAATCATAATTTCATCCCATCTCTTCGACCCCAACTCAATTCAATTCCACAAAAAAGGAACGGAATCAAAAACAAGAAAAAGGGTAGAATCTCATACACAAAGCGCCAGAACAATTATAACCTTCCTCCTCGGCGACAACCCTTCCTGCTGCCCCTCTGGGATCACGGCGTGCGGTGCAGCAGCACCTGGGGCAACACCGGTCTCGACAACCGTCTCGACAGTAGCAGCATTCCCTGTCCCATCGCTCCCTCTGCTCCCGATACCACTACTATTCTGGTACTCTTGAAACTTCTCGCTGAATGAGAAGGAGGGACCACCCAATCTTGAGCCAGCAGACGTTGAATTTGTCTCTGTCAAATCACCGGTAGGTGGTGCAATTATCGTTGCAGCATCCGGCGACGACGCCCCCGAGAGGTGGAGGTTCAAGGCTTCCTGTGAGATAGGAGTTTGCGAGGGAGTATTGGTGGACTGGGCAGCAACTTTTTCGGGATCCATTGCCGGGTCCGGGTGGCGATGGGGAAGTTGGATACCTGGTATTGAGGGAAGGTACGCACTGTACGTTCAAGACAATATGGACCGGGCTGTGCGCTCTCTGCTGTCCTTTGTATCGAGATGGGAAGAGGAACTACAAAAATTGATGACTGAGGGGGAGGTAGAGAAGGGAAAGGAGGGAGCGCCAGGACTCGTGATAGATATTATATGGTTCTCTCGGAGTCAGGCTGGCGGCGGGCAGAGAAGCACCCTCAATAATCCTAGTGTTTGAAGCAAGCCAGGAGCCTACTAACCACAACCAGCGACCAAAACCAACTTGGCATATTATACCACACATGGTATAATGGAAGCAGGAATAACATACATCAGATAACTGGCACCTGTAAACCCGGATAAGCTCCTCGCTCTAACACATAAGCACACACTCCCTTCTCTCCCCGCTTTCCCTTCACTACCGTATGTGCCGTATCCTCCCCACCCAATCCAATTTTCATGACTCCAGTTACGGCAGGTAGGAGAGCTTTAGACTCCTCCTCGTTTCCGCTCCTTCCCCGACACCCTGGTAAGATCCCTTAGGCTTCGGCTTTGTCCGCGTGAGCCCTCCTCCCTCGCCCCCAATACGGTACCAAACGATGGTGATATTGATGCTACAGTAATACAATTACATATGTGAACTAGTACAGTACCGGTACTCGAGTACATCCTAGGCGTGTTGCGCAGCGCGTACAAGTACCGTACAGTAACTTAGCGCACTGCAGCATCTGTATGGAGCTGTGCCCGTACCGTAGTTTAATCACCCACAATGAAATGGGAGGAGAAAAGTACAAAACGAAAAAGCAACGGCTGACCGACAAGCACACATCTAGATTTCGTCGCAACGCACCAGCGCTTGTAATCGGATGAAATTGGGACTTGGACGAAGGAGGTTGTTGGATTGGCTTCGGTTATTCCCGAACAGATTTGCCGATCGGTTTAAGCCAAGCCACTTGCTTGAAAGGAATTGCAGAGCCCTTTGTCCCTCCTTCCTTCCTTCCTTTTATTCGTCAGCGGGGCAAGAAGCTGCCGCTTGTGGGTATGGGAGCATTTGGTACTCGACAAGGGGGTGCGGGACACTGCCGATGCTCGCTCAGTAAGCTTGTGGCTGCACTTGTGCTGCATATCTTAGGGAAAAGCCCACATGGGCCTGCGTATCATACCCGTAATACTATGATATAAGGAGAGCCAAGCCTCCTCGACTTACCACCGACTCTCCGACTTTTTAGAGTAGAGGAATTTGGACCATATCGTGCCCTCTCCCATCGTGCCATACTCCCGCAATACTGGACAGCGCATACCGGTAAATACACGGGCACACACACACACACACCTATGGACCAAAAAAACATGGATCCCCAGCAACAGGAGACCCCACGGGCAGTAAGCGATAAGACTCTCAAAGATGTCAGTTGCTCGTACCCTTCTTCCTACTCCTTTGCCTGTCACATTCCTCCCTCCATCCATCGCCCACCCTACCTACAGAACGGCTAATCGGGATCCATAGGAACTCTCCACCCTCCGAATCTTCCGCGCAACGCTCGAGTCCGTCAAGCAAGTTGTCGACGGAATCCACCGTGATACGGTGACTGCGAAGGGGAATTGTGGTGCTGTCGTTGGTGCGTAACCCTCCCCCCCTCTCTTCCCCGCCCCCCGTTTGATATGCTGAGGGAGGAGGGGTTGACACATAAACTAACAAAACCCCCCATTGCCTCCCCTCCTCCCCCGCACCCTTCCTTCGCTCAGCTGCCTTATCTGTATGCTGGAAGCGGAGGTGCTGCGGTGGTGGATTGGGGTGTGCTGTGGGGAGTGATATCATAGACTTGACGAAGCGTTGGGAGGAGGTTATTCTAGAGACATCGTCTTCAACTTCTGTGGCAGATGAGGCAGCGCCGGGTGGGACAGCAGGTGTATCATAATATATCGATAAGGGCCGGGGGAGGCGAGAGGGGGAGTGTGTCAGATGCCTAAATCACTGTAGACCACGGCGAAAGCACATTATTCCACTCATTATCAGATGCGGTGTAAACCTCCGCAAGCATATCACACCCACACCCACACAGTACTCGTATCCCCAATTCCTGGGAATGACAGGCCATCACCCCTCCTTTAGTTTTTGCCGTCTTTTCTGCTGCAATATTCGTTACGCTATACTCCTGGAGAAGAAGCCATCTTCAAGCCCCTCACACCACGACACCGACCCCTAGGTGGTGGCCACAAAAATCCAATACCCCTTTTTGCACGAGCAGCTCGCCCCCGCCCTGCACGATACTCTTCCCCACCCGCCCCCCCCTCTCCTCCTCCTCCTCCTCTCCTCCTACTAGTACTCGTACAACCGCCCCCCACCTCTATACCAGCCCCGGTCTGCGCACCCGAGAAAGCCCGAAATTCGACACCAAAGGAAGAAAGGAAGAGATCATCCCCACCATCCATCCGCACAAGGTAACATTGCGCAAGCATCACACAGGGGTTCAGTAAGAAGTTACTCTACCGAGCACTTGTGGTTAGGGGCGGTTGTCCAGGCCCAACCGGTCACCACATCCCTGTCTGTTCCCGTTAATAAGTTCCTAACCCTTTTTGCATCGCAAGAAAGAAAAGGCCCTTTCCACCGGTATGATACCCGTAACTGCCTAATGTTTGTAAAGACGACTGACTGCTATTACATTGGGCAAAGTATTGCCCGGAGCCTCAAGATTTCGCCCATATGCAATAGCAATCGCTTTTACAAACGCCAGGCAATTGCGAGTACAGTATGATACCGGCACGGTAATATAGCCAGCCGAATCTCACTTACCGCACCGCATGCACAGCACCGGCCGGGCTGGGCTGATGCCGTGGTACTATAATCCAACGGCGAATCGGAAGAGCCTCCTGACGTTCGCAAACACGACTGCTATTGCATAGACCATCACCAAAATCCTGAGGCTCGGCTGGTTTTTTTTTCTGCCCGGGTATGCAATAGCAGTCGTGATCGCAAACGCCCGAAAAATACGGATACATAATGTGCAGTATATAATAATATCCCGGACGGGTCCAAAATTCAAAAAACTTAGCATTATCCACCACACTGAAGTTTCCGTAATCCGGGATGAAAAGTCCAGTCCTGGGTAGAAAGGAAAGAAGAAGAAAAAACATCGATCCAAATTTTCACGGGACTTCATATACCAGTATGCAGGATAGTTACCGTACTCGCACAGTACTAGTAAGCTCACTCATCTATCCACCGCACTAAACATTCCTAGTATGATATAATAATATATATACCTTACACCCCCCGAGTTACCAACCCAACCAACAAACCACACGGTAATCGTATAATAAAACAAAATTAGAAGCGCAGCAACCCCTCCCCTTCAAACTGTCAAACAAGACAAAACAAACGTCATATTATATAGTCCCAACAGCCTACCGTAGTCTAGCCTACTCTACCCCACAAACCAATCCCCTCCCCCCCCACCCACCTTCATGCCATAACCTCGCCTATCGTAGATCCGGCAACTTATCTCGCGTGTTCTTTAAACTAGACTAGACTGGACTAGACTAGACTAGACTAAACCCTGTGACCTCACACACACAGAACATCAGACGAAAGGAAAAGGAAGGGGCACCGGGTTGTTGTTGCTGCTTGCTACTGTTAGACATCTAGGGCTCATGTTATGATACTGTAGCTGGCACTCGAGTAGCTGTACTGTACTGCACAATGCCGGTACTGGTTGCAAGTTCGTCCGGTAAGTTAAGGCACTTGTTCATTATGCTGGGCAATGGCGGTCGGTCGGTCGGTCGGTCGGTCAGTTGGGACAGGTAGGCAGGCAGGCTCCTGGGATTCTTGGGATAGCTGCAGCTTGTTTTGGACAAGTTTGGTCCGGGTAAAGGCAGCAGAGGAGAGAGAAGGTGGGTCGCAGAGTTATTTGGAAAAAGCAAGTAAGGGTGGTGATACAGTATGAAGAAACTATGATGCCCGCTCCAGTACTCGTACTTAGCGTATGATAATCTCTAATTTGCTAGTACCGGTGCATATAGGTGTTCCGGTGATCCACGACAATGTCAAATTGGCTGCTTCTTGGGAAGAACAATCGTCTTCTGGTTGCCCTTGACCTGTATAAATACGCCTTTTCTCCTCTGCCAGATATTTGGTTCGGAAGTAGGAGAAATACGCGGACCCCGACGAACACATTCGTAAACGACTACGCGCCCTACGGTACTATGGACCATGACGCCTCCTTCAAGACCCTTTGACACTTCGCACACGGTATGATACCATAGCTATTGGTCCATCACATCACATCACCACACTCGTCAGTACAGTCACAAAGTCAACATCAATCATACCCCATTCTTTATTCAATACCCCTCGAGAAGCAAGAAATAGGAAATGCTATAATACACTACTACAGCCTCGAACTTTTCGTAACTTCGAGCGCACAGGGAGTTTTCGAAAGCTTGATCAATCCATCCATCAACCAAAAGAGTATAGGGGAAGGAATAAGAAGAAAAATCAGCCCATCCGTGCAAAAGAAAAAGAAAAAGGAAAAGGAAGGGAGAAGGGAAGAAAGAAAGAAACAATGTAAATGCACGCACGCGTTACGAAAACTAACAAGAGTCTCAGAGTGAAAAGAAAAGTAAGTAGAAAAAAAAGGGAGTAGAGAAAAACCAAGCAAAGGGAAGAAAATGCCCATGGAAAACCCTCAGATAATGCCATGTAAGAAAGTGAAAAGGCCCTCCTCCTATCCCGGGCAGAAAAAAATTGAGCGAGGGGGAGGAAAGAGAGGAAAAGAGGGAGAAGAAAAAAAGTGTATGCTAAAACGAAAGGCAGAATCCCAGCCCAGAAGAAAGTGAGAATACAAGAAAGAAGGTAATGAGACCCAAAACAGAAACCCCAATTTTTTATTTTTTTATTGTCAATTTTCTTTTTCTCGTTCCCTTTTGGACTCCGAAACGGTTAACGCCGATCTCCACCCAACGTAGAAAACATAATATAATCCACATTCTACTTCATGACAACGTCTCTGGAAGAAGAGGGCGAGGGAGGAGTGCGAGGTAAAGTAGGAAGAAAGTAAAAGGTTGAATATTAAACTACCATATACCGTGAAAACTCGAACAGTCGGACCTTGGGCAAGGAGTCCGAAATTTCCACCTGTGGAAAAGGGGCGAAAAAAAACCACTAAAACTTGCCCCCCGAGACAAAAAGTAAACAAAAAACACCAGACCTTGCTAAGAAAGGCAACTCCAACCTCCTAGCACAAGGTCCGTTTATCCGAGTCCTTACGGTAAATTATCCACACTGGAATCTGATACAACCCTGAACTCCAGCAGGGGAAATCTTTGGACTCGCCTCTGTGCCCAACCTTATGTCTTGACCCGTTTCGGTGCTGAGCCATCCGAATTGTCCGACCCCGGGCTCTTCCTCTTGCCATTCGCATCCGAGTCCTCTCCAAACATATTCCGACCCGTTGACACTACGGGTGTCTGGAAATTCAACGGGCTAGGAAGCATATCTGGGTTACCGCCTGTGCGAGATGCCGATGTCCCAAAACTGATGCCCCAATCCTGATAGAATGTGGAGGGTGAAGGTAGCAATCCGTTATCACAAAATCGACTTGGCAGAGCAGAGATAGGCGTTTCAGATGGCGCACCCGTCGTAGCCGGTGGTGGCCGTGCGAATGGATTTACTGGTCCACCGCTGGCACCTGCGCTCCGAAGCGTGACACTAGGCGAAGGTGGCGGAAGTACAACCGGATGGTTGCCTTCACCTACACCTTTGACCGATTGACCGGTTGTAGTGCCCGCAGATTCTCGTGGCGAAGACTCAGCAGTGGCGTCACCGGCGTCAGAGTGCTCGCTAGGTATTTGCACTTTGAGCCTTGGTCGCACGCCAGGCTTCCCTGGGTTCGATGCCAAGCTGTTAGTCCGGGATGGTGGAGGCGGGACAGGTTCTACCGATGACTGTTGTCCATTCACGTTACTGGACGTTGTGGGTGCAGGTACAGAGGCGAGAGCAGGCTTAGGAGACTGCTTCTCTGACTTTATCGGATTGTTGTTCATACCACTAGTATTGTTCGACCGAGCCACAGAGCCAACGTCTACCGAATGGGACCGTGAGGGTTCCTGAGTAAATCCGAAATGCTGCGCCAATAAGGACTCACTGGGTCCAATGGGTGTGAACATACTTCGTGATTTGGCAGGGGCGCGTTTTTCAATCGCCGGGGCAGCTTGCTCATCAAGTGGCCTATTTGGAGGTGAGTTCTCCGACGATGGGGCAGGCCGCTCAGAAGGGAAGGCAGGTGGCATTGACTGTCTCCTATTCGACTCATTCATGAATGCTTGGGCTTGGGCTTGGGCTTGGGCTTGTGTCGCCTGGGGATAAGGATACACGGGCATCTGGTTCATGTTTGTTTGTTGCATTGGCATCACGGACTGCGGCTGAGGGGTAAAGACAGGCCCATTAGGCATGTAAGCAAAGCCATTTTGTGCTGGGGGACCCTGCGAAACGGCGTAAGTAGACGGAGGCACCATATTCGAACTATTCCGCCGCTGGTTGCGGGAAGAAGGTCTTGACATCGGTTGTGGGGTCCCGACGCGACCTTGCATATAGGTTCCTTGCCCCCCCATCAGGGTGGATGAAGGGATCGGAGGTGATGCAGATGTCGAATGGCGGTTTGCCATGTGCTGCCCTAATGATTGGAGATGGTGAGGTATGGGATGGTCATTAGAAGACCGGGAACCCGGCCGGGAAGGAATATCCATATCATCGTCGTCGTCGTCTATAGCATCCTTCTTTCCCTGAAAATCGGCAGGACCTTTGTGCTCGTGGGGAGCCTCATACTAAGACCAAGGTTAGTACGTGTTCTATACTCTCGGACGCGATAAAAACCAAAAACATACGTAACTATGTCGGCCGATGACCTCCCGAATATCACCTGAGCAGAATTCGTACAATTTTTTGTTGTGACCGAATATTATAACAGCAACATCCACAGAGCAAAGTACGGAGAGCTCATGAGCCTTCTTGAACAGTCCACCCTTACGCTTTAAGAAGGTTCTGAGACACAGTTAATACACAAAAACCTTATTTAAAAATAAAAAAAGACATGAAACAGATTGGAAGACATACACTGATCGGTTTCGATCATCTTTAATCGCCTTGATTTCAATCTGCGCGCAAACAAATATTAGCTGATAATCTCCAATAACGACAGATTTGAGCTGTTACCTTTCTTCGCCCCATCGCGTAGGGATACCAGGATGTAAGGAAAAAGTGTTAGTGAAGAAACTATTCCGAAATGCAGAAAGTTTCGTATTCTCGCAAAGTGGTGCTCAGATAACCTGAGTTATCAGTGCAACAACGCAACGGTGCAAGCCGATCAATCAGGATGAAGACAGCAACAGCGACGTGGATTGAATCAGAATAATGTGCAAACGCGGCAGCGGCGGGGGCAACGGCAGTGTTGGCTATAGAGGGCGAAGCAGAGGACAACGGAGGGAAAGGATGTGGATGAGGCGAAAAGATATAGGTTGATGGATGAATGGGTGAATGGATGAATGGGGGTGGATGGAGGAGAGGTGACGGGGATAGTTATGTAAGAGGAATAGAGTGCACGAGGGCTCTGCTGTTGGAGGGAAATGGTTGACCTAGGGGGAAACGTTGAAGGGTAAAGAGCAAAGGGTATGTATATATATATATATATACGTATCTGGGACTGGGGTGTGTGTAGTGATGGCCGGAGGGGAGGGAAGAAGGTTAAAAGAGCAGGAAGTCAGAAGACGGTAGGGGAAGGGTCTGTTGGGCCACGGGCATTTGCTCTTCCCTTTACCGTCACCACCTAGTTCAAGCGTTCGGAGAGTATTTGACAGCGGATGGTGAGCGAGAGCACAATGGACGGGGACCAGTAAAGCGAGATTACAAGCAAAAAAATTAGAGAGGAAAGAAAAGTGTGCGTGCGGTAAGTCTGTCGCTTGCTATTGAGAGAGATTCTCCGCTTGGGGGGGGGGGACATGCAACCTTTTTAAAATAGAAACCACCTGGATTCAATGTTCCCAAAAATAACTAAACTAAATCTTCCTTAATTAGACCAAAGGGGTGAATTTACTCGCATGCCCGCCCGTACCATTCCTATCTAGGAATTATGACCCTTGTTCAACTTTACCGGTCGAGTGCAAACCCTGTCGAACCCTCAACGCTTTCCAACGCCTTTGGAGCCCAGAGGCCACAGAGGCCACACGCTCCATATCAGCACCATAACTTTACATTACCCTACTGCAACCCTCCCACCCCGCTGTCCCCGACGGCCAAGATTCAAGAAAATCTGTCCGGTACAGCGGGTGATCCGGGACTATAGGACAGGTTTTGGTGTAAAAAGATCTAGAACTCCTCTCAGAGGTTCATACGGGACAGTGAGGTATCCGGATCATCGAGACCCGGGATAACGGGGCGTTACTGCACTCCCCGGTGGCACCAGCGCTCTACTGATAATGAACGAGCTTCCTGATATCAGCTCTCCATGATGCCTGTGAAGAGCCTCCTCCTCCTCCCCCACCCCACACACACATCCAAGGAAAAGCAACAAGAAAAACAAAAAACATCCTCGTATCATAACCTTCCCAACCTCTCGTCGACCACTCAGGCCACAGTCTAAAACTGGCGCGAATGCATGCTTCGCGCTCCTCCCCAGAATACAAGTTCCGTCCTCTGTGCTTTACATGCAGGTACCGAACCATTTTAACTACCCTCCACTTGCCCGCCACCTCCTCTCCCACTGGTTGACAACTATTATGCATGCCTCAGTGTTAATTCACGCCCCGGGCACAACACCACCACCACCACCCTACTCATGCTCGGGCACCTAGTGCTCTGCCCCAGATGTTGGTGCTGCAAGTTCTATACCGAAAATCTGTTGGCATCATCGAGGGGCCATGTTTCTTGCACATCCTCTCTCTCTCTCAAACACGCGCGCGCTCCGCACACTATTCCCTGCAAACTCTCTACTGTGCTGTGTCTAACCAATTCCGCGGGCGGAGAATTTCCAACATGGCATTCTTCTGGAACGTCGGTATTCCCCTTCTCATCCTCCGGTGGCTTGCGCACCATCTCGTGTGTGTGCGTACGATGCAAGCCTCACTCTATCACCACTCGGATCCTCCTAGTCCCAATTTTATATCAATAGCACAATGACATTATCAATCCATATCCAAGCACCCCACGATGTTGTGCCTTATCGGGCACAGTAGGTAGACTATTGTATATATAATCAAGCATAGCTGGCGATAGCATCTCGAACATTCCGATTAAGTACCCCACAGAACGGTAGATCATAGGTTTCACACCCTAGCTTACATGCCCTCCATTGCTGCATCATGTCACCAATTCTTATGATAAGTGACTTGTAACTCTCATTCCAAGTGCCCTTTTTAGCCCTTTCTTCCTGGGCGAGATGCCCCCCCGCAGCACGAGACAACCCTGCGCACGTGCTCTGCATCCGCTTCTTCTTATTTTTCCGGATCTTTCTCTGGATTATTCTGGAGTATCTCTGCTATTTGTCGCCCACTGCATGGTGGAAGGGGGGGAACCAGAACTAGTGGGTCGTCAGCCGAGTGTTTCAGCCTTTTCTTTCAATAGAACCTAGGAACGCGCCTCTCATGTCCGACTGTTTCCCCACTCCCGTCGCTCTTGGCCATCCATCCAGACGACATAGACGCGCCTCCTCTGACCATCTCTTTTCTTTCAGCCATTTTTGATGTGCTCGCAAGGTATCGGCGTCGCGGACCCTGGGGTACCGTAACCCCGTAGTACAAAAAACGGAGTTCCTTGATGCTCTCTACGAGTAGTATCATAGCACCTCTGCCCGAGGTACTTGATGCAGTTCAGCGTCGCAGAGCCCATTGATGTAGACTAGGCTCTGTGCCTTTGAGGGGTTCTAGAAGTACTAACGTCATTATTGTGCTTACAATATTGTTCCACGCTGCTAGTGCTGTTGGTATAGGCGGGATAGGATTGCTAATCTCTGATGTCAACGATCCCATCTCGCATCGAAGAAAGCTGAAAATGAGTGCTCCTGCACTCTTTGAGGGGGGGTGGAGGGCAACTGGCTACGGTACAGCATTCAAATGGGCCGTGATTTGGCCCTCACTACGGCACAATAGCGTAAGGCAAAGGACACGGTTGGGACTGGGCATTCTATCACCATCATCCGAAGGGTGCTGCTACTGAAAATGGTGTCACATTGCCTCCGAATGGAGTACCGTAACCACTGTGTATATACAGACCGTTGCCAAGGATGTGGCTGGCAGGACTATCCACATTGGGAGCTCGCCTAAGATGATAAAAACAACATCAACTCAATCACATTAACATCACCATAAACG
>Ga0307513_10003859_pt1 | contig 20171 bp, 12 predicted proteins | sample 15_EM_MG_FD_202174 | JGI IMG/M metagenome (GOLD analysis project Ga0307513, IMG submission 202174) | Populus trichocarpa ectomycorrhiza microbial communities from riparian zone in the Pacific Northwest, United States - 15_EM | ecosystem: Host-associated > Plants > Roots > Unclassified | place...
TCCGCCGCTCGTGGCCGAACGTTTTACGTTGTAAGTGGCCGCTCCCGACACCGCCGGCCAGCTGAGCACCACCTGCGCGTTGCCCGGTGTCGCCCCGAGCCCGGTCGGCGCAGCCGGCACCGCTCCCGGCACGATCTGCAGGAACGCGCTGGCGAGGTTTGCACTCGTCATCGCATACACTCGATTGCTCGTGGCGTTGGCCGCCGGCACCACCTGGTTCTGCGCGTTCAAGACGCCGATGCGAACGCTGCCGTTCAACGCATTGACGGCGTTGGCGAGCGCCAGTGGCCAGGCAGTCGACCCGGTGGTCGACGCGGTGATCGTCAACGGCGCCGTCGGCCAGAACGCGTCCTGGCCCGTGGTCGATACGGTTCGCACCGACACCCGGTCACCGATCACGAGCGTGCGCGCGTCGGCGGTCAATACGCCGAGGTCGAGCCACGGTGAGGTGATCGCCGGCTGATGCGTGAGCGCGCGCGACTCGGTGTTCGAGGCCGTGCCGTTGGTGACCAGCAGGTTGATGGTGATGTTTTCGGCCGCCTGGGGCGGATTGAGATTGAGCGTCGCCTGCGCGCTCATGGGGTTGGTGATGGTGTACAGCGCCGGGTTCTGCGAAGACACGCTCCAGGTGTAGCTGAGATTGCTGCCGGTGGAGGTGCTGCCGTTCAGCGCGATCGAGCCGCTGCCGGTGAACGTGGTGACGTTCGGCGCGAGAACGATGTTGGCATCGACCGCGGGCGGTGGATTGCCGCCGGAGAACGCCGCGTCGATGCAACCGTGAAAACGTTCGAAGGTGGGCGGCGTGCGGCCCCACTCGGCATAGATGACGTGGCGGCCGCTGCGCGCGGGTACCGTGCAACGCGTGAGGAACATCGCGTTCGCCTTGTCCGGCACGAGATTCGGGTTCGCATTCGGAGTCGCGTCGTTGTAATCGAGCGCGCAGAACGGCGTGTCCTCGAAATCGGCGAATGACAGCGGGCGGCCCAGCTGCCAGACGAAGTCCGGCTTGGTGATCCAGTAGCGGAAGTCGGAGGTGTCCGAGAAATGGGGACCCCACGAAATGCTCCAGGTGAAGTTGCGCGGACCGGCCGTCATCGGCACGGTGGGCCAGTCGATGGGCTGGTCCCAGACCGTCGCGGCGCCATTCCAGGTTTCGGAATTGAAACCGCAGACATTGGCGCGCGGGCCCACGCCCTGGCGGCCGGTCGTATGTGTCAGCACGCTCATGAAGCTGTAACCGGCGGTGGGTTCGATGCCCGGCGCGAAGAATGCGTTGCCGCAAACCGGATATTGCGCGACGCCGTTCTGCACCTGGTCGGGTTTGGTGACCGCGCCGCAAAACCAGTTCCGCGCGGGTGGGTCCTGCACCAAGCCGTGGCCGAATGCGCTCGATGCAAGGCTCGACAAGATGTAAAGCGCCGCAGTTGCTGAAAACCTCATGACGTCTCCCTCGTATTCGTTACGAATCTTCGAATCCGTTCTGCCGGGAAACGGCAGGACGCTACGGTGGGATGGTCGTGTGAAAGGCTGCGCCAAAGGCTTGGCAGTCGGCCGGGTGAGGCGCCACGTGCGGGCTGCGCGGCGTCAACTGCCGCGAAAGAATACTTGCGTCCATACAAGTCCCCCTTCAAATGCCCACGACAGCGTCGCGAGCGGAGGGATGTTAGGCCTGCAGTCGGGCGCTACACAACTCGTGTACACCGCAATCCTGGTAGTTGGACAGCGTTGTCAGGAGGCAATATGCGCTGGCGAGCGCCCGGACGGTTCCCGGACCTATCACAAATATATTTGTGCTGGCTCGAAGACACGCGATGGCGTGGCGGCGCGCAGCACGCGCCAGCTTCAGGTCAGAGTTCTATGTCCGTGGCGAGCACGATCACGCCGCGCGTCGGCATGCGGAAGAACTCGGCGGCTTGTGCGCTGCGGCGCTGCAAAAACGCGAAAGCGCGCGCCTTGATGCCCGCAATCCCGGGGCGGGGCCGCGCGCGAACCAGGTGCCACCCTAGAAAGAACGATGAGTCCTCGGCGAATACCGTGAGCCCCTGGCGCCGCGCACTGCGCAATGTCTCGCCGACGTCCGGTGTCTCCATGAAGCCGAATCGCGCGCGTACGTCGTACACACCCGGATACAAGGGCTCGACGATCACACGGCACAACGGGTCGATTCGCGGCACGCGCTGGATCTCGATGTGCAGAATGACTATCTGTTCGTGATGCACCTTGTTGTGTTCGAGATTGCGCAGCAGCGCCGTCGGCACGAAACCCGACTGGCTGATGAGAAATACGGCGGTTCCCGGCACCTTGGCCGTCGGCGCGAGCAATTCCGGCAGCTTCTTCACCGGCACGGCGCGGTATTCGAGCTCGGCGCGCAACCGCTGGCGGCCGTCACGCCAGGTGACGAAGATCGCGAACATCACGGCCGCGAAGGCCAGCGGCACCCAGCCGCCGCTCGAGATCTTGGTCAGGCTCCCGGCCAGGAACGCGAGGTCCACCACCAGCAGCAGACCGAACAGCGGCCCCACCTTCCACCACGACCACTGCCACATCGCACGCGCGACCAGCACGCCTAACAGGGTAGTCACGAACATCGTGCCCATCACGGCGACGCCATAGGCGGAAGCCAGCGCCGCAGAGCTCTGGAACGTCAACACGAACAGGATTACGCACACGAACAGGAAGGTGTTGGCGGCGGGCACGAAAATCTGCCCCTGCGCCTCTTCCGAAGTCTGCATGACCCGCACGCGCGGCAACAGGTCGAGCTGCACGGCTTCCCGTGTCAGCGAGAACGCGCCCGAGATCACCGCCTGCGAGGCGATGACGGTCGCCGCGGTCGACAACAACACCAGCAGTGGCAACGTGCCGGCCGGCGCCAGCGAGTAGAACGGATTCGCCACCAGCGCGGCGCTGTGCAGGATCAGCGCTCCCTGTCCGAAATAGTTGAGCACCAGCGCCGGCCACACCAGTATCAGCCAGCCGAGACGCACCGGCTTGCGGCCGAAGTGGCCCATGTCGGCGTACAACGCCTCACAACCCGTGACGGCCAGGATCACCGCGCCAAGGATGGCGAGGCCGAGGGCCGGGTGATGGCCTAACAAGCTGAGGCCGTACAGGGGGTTGATCGCCAGCAACACGCCGGGCGCACGTGCGATCGACAAGACGCCGAGCACCGCCAGCGTCAGGAACCAGACCACCATGATGGGGCCGAACATGCGGCCGACGCGTTCGGTGCCGCGCCGTTGAATCGCGAACAGGATGACGATGACGCCGATGGTGACCGGCAACACCGCACCGGCGAAATCCGCGTCGAGCAGTGTCAGGCCCTCCACCGCGCTCAGCACCGAGACCGCGGGTGTGATCAACGCGTCGCAATAGAACAGAGCCGTGCCGAGCACACCGAGCGCGACCGCGTGACGCACCCACGGAGTCGCGGTGCCGAAATGTTTCTGCACCAGCGCAACCAGCGACAACACGCCGCCCTCGCCCGCGTTGTCGGCGCGCATGATGACGCCGACGTACTTGACCGTGACGACGATTGCCAGGCTCCAGAAGATCATCGAGAGGATGCCCAGCACTTTCGCAGTGTCGCCGGCCACGAAATTTGCGGCGGACAGCGAACTGCTGAATGCATACAGAGGGCTGGTGCCAATGTCGCCGAAGACGACGCCGATGGCGCCTATGACCGCGGGACGGAGAGCCTGCTGGGACTTCATGAAGGACCTGAAAAACGAGGGCCGCATTTTAGGCCCAGACACCCGGCATCGGCCGCCCGGAGCGGTTTTTTTTCGGTACCCTGACGCGTATGCCCGCGGAATTACACGAAACTTCGCTCATTGCGCTGTTCGCGATCGGTTTCGTGCTTGCTTTGCTGTTCGGCTTGCTGGCGAGCGCCCTGCGGGTCTCGCCGATCGTGGGCTACCTGATCGCCGGCATCGCGGTGGGCCCGTTCACACCCGGGTTCGTGGCCGACTCGGGGCTCGCCGGCCAACTCGCCGAAATCGGCGTGATCCTGCTGATGTTCGGCGTCGGGTTGCACTTTTCCATCAAGGACCTGATGTCGGTGCGTTACATCGCACTGCCCGGCGCGATCGCGCAGATCGTCACCGCCACGGCCATCGGCGCCGGCATGGCGCATCTGCTCGGCTGGAGTTTCGGCGCCGGCCTCGTATTCGGGTTGTCGTTGTCCGTGGCGAGCACGGTGGTGTTGCTGCGCGCCCTCGAGGAGCGCAACGCGCTGCAGTCTTCGGAAGGCAAGATTGCGGTCGGTTGGCTCATCGTCGAAGACCTGGCGATGGTGCTCGCGCTGGTGATGCTGCCGGCTTTGGCGGACACGCTCGGCGGCGACGCCAGCGCGATCGATCCGTACGTCGGCTCGACCAATACCTGGCTCGCGTTGTTGATCACGCTGGCGAAGGTCGGAGTGTTCGTGGCGCTCGCGCTGCTCGTCGGCACCCGTGTGGTGCCGTGGTTGCTGATGCACGTCACGCGCACCGGCTCGCGCGAGTTGTTCACCTTGTGCGTGCTCGCGATCGCCCTCGGTATTGCATACGGTTCATCCGCGGCTTTCGGAGTTTCGTTCGCGCTCGGCGCCTTTTTCGCGGGGGTGATCCTGAGCGAATCGGAACTGAGCCACCAGGCCGCCAACGACTCGCTGCCGCTCAAGGACGCGTTTGCCGTGTTGTTCTTCGTGTCGGTGGGCATGTTGTTCGATCCGACGATCCTGATGCGCGAACCGCTGGCGGTGCTCGCGGTGCTGGCCATCATCATGCTGGGCAAGTCGCTGGCCGCGTTCGTCATCGTGCTGGTTTTCCGTCACCCGGTGGGGACCGCGTTGACGGTGTCCGCGAGCCTCGCCCAGATCGGCGAATTCTCCTTCATCCTGGCAAGCCTCGGCGCGGCGCTTGGCCTGCTGCCGTCCGACGGCCGCGACCTGATCCTGGCCGGCGCGTTGTTGTCGATCGCGCTGAACCCCGTTACGTTCGCCGCCATCGCTCCGTTGACCCGCTGGCTCGAGACGCGGCCGCGACTGCTCAAACTACTCGAGCGGCCCGGCGCCGACCGCCATCGAGTTCCCGTGAGCGGCGCGGGCACGCTGCGTGATCACGCGATCATCGTCGGTTACGGCCGCGTCGGCGGCACCATCGGCCCCGTGCTCAAGGAGCAGGGTCTGCCCTTTGCGGTGATCGAACGCGATCACCAGATGTTGGCCAGCGCGCAGGCGCTGGGGGTTTCCACGCTGGTCGGCGATGCGTCGGCGCCGGGGACGCTGCAGGCCGCCGGCATTGCGCACGCACGATTACTCGTGGTCGCGACACCCGACAGCTTCCAGGCGCGGCGTATCGTGGAACTCGCCCGCGGCCTCAATCATTCGCTCGACGTCGTCGTCCGGACGCACAAGGAGAGCGAGTTCAAAGCGCTCGAGGCGCTGGGTGCCGGACGCGTGATCATGGGTGAGCGCGAGCTGGCCCGCGGCATGCTGGAGTATTCGCTGCGCAGTCTCGGCGTGCCACCCGAGCGCGCCCGCGCCGTCGCGGGCCGCGACGTGCAAGTGAACCCCGAAGGAACGTGAGCCCGTCCTTCGGCTCATGTTTTCAGTCGGTGTCAGGAAATCCTGCGCGCGGCGGAACTTGCGCCTGCGTGCGGCGATGCGCACACGGTTTGCAGGTACTCCGCGTGTGTCATCTGCCCGCTCACTTTCTTGCGGATGAAATCCAGGATCCGGCGGAATTCCCGCTCGACGAGCGCAGGCTCGGTGCGATCGACCGCTGGGTCGTACGATTCCGGCAATAGGCCGTGCCCGAGCAGCAGCGCCTGCCAGTCGTCGATCGCGAAGGTTTCGTCTTCATAACTGATGACATCGCCGCGCGCGCGAAACGCGTCGATCTTGTGCGCCAGCGCAGCTCCGGGCGGCGTGGCGCGCGCCCGCTGCCAGAAAGTCGATTCCCCATAACGGTTGAGTAGATAGTGCGCCACCTGGAAATCCCGGATACGCTCGAACGCGGCGCCGACATTCCGGTTGTACTCCGCCTGCTCGACGGCATGATCCGCGGCGACCGGAAACAGCGGCAACAGGTGCACGAGCCCGATCTGCACGGCCTGCAGTTCCACGGAATGCAGCGGATCGAACCGGCAGGCGGCCGCGCCGACAGCCACGCAGTTTCGTTCCCAGGCGTGCGCACGGCGCGCGGGCTCGAGCGTCCATATCGTCGCATCACGCAGATCCATACGCGCCACCCGCGCCGCAGTCTGCAGCGCCACATCGTCACTGCCGGATTCGCTCGAATACGCGTGTAACAGGTGTGTGCAGGCCTGACTGGCCCGCAGCGCCACCCATCCTGACGAGCAGGCGCGCACCTCCGAATAAACCGGCGGCGCGGGCAAGGGCGCGGCGAATGCGGTGAGCGCGCGATCCGCCAGGAAGGACGAACGCCAGCTTTCAGCCGCGACGCCCAGCGCCGTGCCGACCAGCAATGCGTCGTCGCTCGCATCGATGAAGAAATCACCGGCCACGAATCGGCCGTCGACATCGATGCCCGCGATGGCTCCGCTGGCATCCAGCCGCGCCGCCGCCAACCGCGCCGGGTGCAACAACACGCCGCGCCGCATCGCCCATTGTTTGAGCAACGCGGCATACGGGATCGCCGGCAGGTGGTAGCCGTAGTCGGTGAAGCCGAAGCTCTCGAGTTCGGCATCGGGCACCAACATGCGGCCGTGCCGCGCCGCCGACGCCGTGAGGCAGAATTCCCCGAACTCCACCGCGAAACCGGCGCGGCGCGCCTTGATCCAGTGCGGCAGGAATTCCTTCTTGTCGATCCGTGCGCCGGTCGAACCGTACGCATGAAAGAAGGACGGCGCGCCGCCCGTGTCGGTGAACATCGTGCCCAGCGTGAAAGCACCGCGTGTCGCGCCGATCAATTTCGACTCGTCGATCCGCAGCCGCGTGTGCAACGGCTCGAGCGCCGGCAACGAGGCGTACAAGTCCGCCGGGCGCAGGCGGCTTGGAAGTTCGACGACGCTGACGTTCACGCCGGCTGGCGCCAATGCATAGTGCAGCACGCAGGCCGAGAGCCAGGCGGGCGCATCGGCGCCGACTACTATCAAATGTCTGGGGGCCAAGTGACCGGGGGCGCTCATGTCGACACGGCCCGCGACCGTGGCGGCTGCCCGCAGAAACGGGCGATCAGCTGCGCGTGTGTCGGCATATCGGCCGCGTGCGTCGCGACGCATTCGTGCAGATCGCGCAGCTTCTCCGCAAGTTGATCGACGGCCATGAATTCCGCCAGCCGGTCGTAGGTGCGCGGCATCAGGCCCTGCCCGAACAGCACCGCGAGCCAGCTGTCGCGCGAAAAAAACCCGTCCTTGAAGTACGGCACGTGGCCGCGTGAGCCGAACAACGCGAGCTTGTGCGTGAGGCTTTCCGGCAGTGGATAGCTCCGCACGTGATCCCACAACGGCTCGCCGACCCTGCGGTTGGCGACATAGTGCAGGATCAGGAAATCCCGGATGCGTTCGTACAACGCGTCCGACTGCCGGTTGAACTCCCGCGTGAGGCGAGCGTCGCTGCCGCGCGATTCCGGTGCCGGAATGAGCCGTAACATGTCCTGCACAGCCTTCTGGATCAGGAACAGGCTGGTCGACTCGAGTGGCTCGAGGAACCCGCTGGCGAGGCCCAGCGCCACGCAGTTCTTCCGCCACGCCTGCGCGCGCCGGCCGGCGCGGAACCGCAGCATCCTGGGCTCGATCTGCGCGGGCGCGTCGAGCTGGCCTAACAAGGTGGCACGCGCCTCGTCCTCGCTGATGAAGCGGGTCGAGAACACGTGTCCGTTGCCGGTGCGGTGTTGCAGCGGGATGCGCCAGATCCATCCGCCTTTCTGCGCTATCGAGCGCGTGAACGGCGTGAAATCGGCGGAACGTTCACAGGGCACGGCCCAGGCGCGGTCGCAGGGCAGCCACTCGCTCCAGTCTTCCCACGGCACCTGCAATTTTTCGCCGAGCAGCAGCGAACGGAACCCGCTGCAATCCACGAAGAAATCGCCCGTCAAGGTTTCACCGGACTTGAAGGTGAGGGTTTCGACGTTGCCGCTCTCACCGTTCACCGCCACTCCAACCACCTGCCCTTCGATGCGCTGCACGCCGCGCGCGATCGCCCAGGTGCGCAGGAAGCCGGCGTACAGACCGGCATCGAAGTGATAGGCGTACCCGTAGAACGTCGAGCGGATAGAGCGCGTGTCCGGGAAATCGAAGGCGTTGCGGCGGCACGCCGCTATCGCGCCGCAATACTCCTCGAGCGGCGCAGGATTCAGGCCCCGCTCGCGGGCGCGCATCCAGTGATGCTGAAACTCCACGCCACCCCACAACTGCCCGAACGAGCCGAACGGATGGATGTAGTGCTGGCCGCGGCGATCCCAGTCGCGGAATTCGATGCCGAGCTTGAACGTGCCGTGTGTCTCCCGCATGAACTCGGACTCGTCGATTCCGAGCAGATCATTGAAGTCCTTGAGCGCGGGCAAGGTTGCTTCGCCGACCCCGACGGTTCCGATCTCGTCGGACTCGATCAACGTGATCGAGTAACGGTGCGGCGGCAGCACCTGGGCGCAGGCGGCCGCGCACATCCAGCCTGCCGAGCCGCCACCGACGATGACGATTCTCAATGTCGAGGTCACCGCGCCCCCTTTTCTCAAGCTCCAAGCCAGAAACGCGCCGCTGCGGGTGCGGACCGCAACGGCGCGTTTCCCCGACGTTGTAGCGTCAGTATCGGAATCGAACTCCCAGCTGGAAACGGCGGTCGTTGCGCACCCACCCCGAATCGATCTTCACCGCGTTCGCACCCGGCGTCAGCGTCGAGTCGCCGAACAACTGCTGCTGCGTGACCGCAGTGGTGTTCAGGATGTTCGACACATCGAGCGACAACTCCATGTAGTCGGTGACGTTATAACGCGCCGAGCCGTCGAGATAGCCGCTCGCCTTCTGCCAGACCGGCAGGCCGACGCAACAGTCGAGGTTTGCCGTCAGGAACTCCGAACGCCAGCTGTACGCGAGCCGCCCGCCGAACTTGCCGAATTCGTACAGCCCCACGAGGTTGTACGAGTGGTCGGAAATGCCCGCCAGGCGATGCGAGTCGATCACGTTGCTCGTGAAGGACAACGGATTGCCCGCGTTGCCCGCGCCACCGGTCGATTGGTTGTTGCCGCCGCCGAATGCCGTCGTGCTGCCCGGCAGGTAGCCGGCCTGCACCGCGAGGTTGGAGTTGTTGATGTCCTCCTGCTTCGTGCGCGTGTAGTTAGCCTGCACGCCGAGCCCCGACCAGGCACCCGGCAGCTTGTCGAAGAACGTTTGATAGGCGATCTCGAAGCCCTTCAACGTGCCGCCGCTGCCCGGATCGTTCGACGGCCCGCGGATGGTGACCGTCTGCGTGATGCCATTGTTTTCGATGTCGCGCAGCGCGCGTCCGTATGCGATCGAATTCTCGAGCTTCTTGTAGAACAGCCCGAAAGTGAACGAACTGCTCGGGGTGATGTACGCCTCGTAACTCAGATCGAAGTTGTCGGCCTCGACGGGCTTGAGACCCGCGTAACCGGCTTCGGCCGCGAAGATGAAGTTGTAGCCGGTCACCGCGCCGTTCGCATCTTTGATGAGGTATGGCGAACTCACGTTCGTATCGATCGGCGGAGCGTTGATGGCCACCGAGTTGCGCAACAGACCGAAGTCCGGACGCGACATGCCCTTCGAATATCCGAAGCGCACGAACTGCCGCTCGGTGAAACCGAAGCGCACGTTGAAGCTCGGCAGCACGTTCGTATAGGTCTTGTCGAGGGTGTTGCCCGTGCCGGTGCCGGTGCTGTACGCGAGCAGCGCGGGCGTGAGCCAGCACTGGATATCGGTCGCCTGGTTTGCGCCGTTGTTGGCGGGATTGCAGGCGCCCTGGCCGGAGGCGAGCGCGGTGTTGTACCAGGTGGCGTCCGGGAACCCGACCTGGCCATGGCTCGAGACCTCCGTGCGTATGAAGCGCACACCAACGTTGCCCGTCACGTTCACGGAACCGAGATTCGCCTCCGGTCCGCCGAACTTGAACATGAGATATGCGGCTTTGCTCTTCTCCTGCACGTCGAGCATCTCGGATGGCGTGAAGCAGCCCTGACCCGCCACGTTCGCGGTGCGATCGCACAGCGGGTTCCAGCCCTGCGGCGCATTCACGTTGCGATCCGCGAGGCCTTCGGTGTGCAGGTCGTAATCGCGCAGCGTCGCGCGATTGAGGAAGACCATCGGACCGCCGCTCAGGACGCTGCCGTTGTAATGATCGGAGAGGTTCGTCGACTCCCAGATGCCGGCCGGATAACCGTTGAACGGCGCCGCGTTGCCGCACTCCGCCGGATATGGCGCCGGGGTCGTATTGTCGACGTTGAAGCCCGGACCGTTGCAACCCCAGGTCGGCGCGATCGGCGCCCAGTTGTATGACGAATACCGCACCTTCTGTTCGCGATCGGCCAGGCGTACACCGGCCTTGAGCGAGCTGAGCCAGCCACCGCTGCCGAGGTCGTATTCGACGTCCGCGCGCGCCGCCTTTTCGTCGGCGTCGTTGTTCTCCCAGTGGTCCTGGATGAACTGCATGTAGTAGTTGTGCGGATTCGCGAGGAACCCGTCCGCGTAGTTGGTGTTAGGCCCCGGAGACAGCGCGATGCGCGGTGTGCCGTCGCCGTTGGTCGAGTAGTCGACCTGCGCGAAGCTGTTGGCGGCCACGAGGATGTCGTAGTTGTTGGTGCGCGCCTTGATGTACTGCAGGTCGAGCTGCGTGTGCAGGTTTTCGGTGATGTCCCATTTCACATTGAACGAGAAATCGCGCGTCTGCTCGTCGTGATCGAAGATGCGCGCCTCGTCGCTGACGGTGGCACCGGTGAGGCAGCCGCCGCAGCCGTTCACCAACGGCAATCCCGGGACGGCCGAACCGTGTTCCAGCGCCGTGCGGGGGCCGGCACCATCCGGATCGAAGAATCCCGCGCTGTCGGCGGTCTGCCCGATGACGCCTGACTGAAACATGCCGTGATCGTCGAACGCGAAAGCGCCGGTGATCGGGGCGAAGCCCGGCGATCCCTGCGGCGCCCACACCGGCGTGCCGAAGCCGGCGCCCGTGGGCCAGCTGATGTTCGCGCTGCGTTCGAGCCACGGATTCTCGTAGCGCGAGTGGATGGCGTTCAACGTCATCACGAGACTCTTGGCGTCGTTCTCGTATTGCAGCGTGAGCGCCGCGCCGGTGCGCGTGCGGTCGTAGTCGACCTGCGAGAAGTTCACCTGGCCCGGCGCATAGCGCCAGCCGCTGCCGCCGAACGGGCTGTTGTTGCAGACGACATTGCCCTCGCCGTCCACGTTCGCGGGCGGCGTCACGCCACCCGCCTGCGGATAGTCGGAGCAGAGCGTGGCGATACGCGTCATGTTCACGGCTTCGGTGCGCGTCACGATGTTCGAGTACGCGGCGTTCACCAACATGCCGAACCGACCGGCGTTCGTGTCCCAGGTATTGCTGTAAACCGCGGACGCTTCGTAGGTTGGATCTTGCGAGCGGTCGCCGTAGTTGAGGCGACCCGTCAGTGCGATCTGCTGTCCATCGGAATCGAGCGGCATGCGCGTGCGCAGGTTGACGGTGCCCGCGATGCCGCCCTCGATCATCTCGGCGGTCTGGTTCTTGTACGAATCGACGCCCGCCATGAGCTCGGGCGATACATCGTTGAAGTTGAGACCGCGATATCCGTCCGCTGAAAAACTGTCGCGGCCGTTGAACTGCGTGCGCACGAACGTGAGGCCACGAATGAGCACCGTGGCCGGTTCCGCGGAATAGTGGTTGCTGTCGTCGGCGGACTGCAGGCGCGACACGGTGATGCCCGGAACGCGTTGCAGGGCTTCGGCCACCGACTTGTCGGGGAACGCGCCGATGTCCTGCGCGGTGATCGAGTCGACAAAAGTGTCGGCCGCGAGCTTGATGGCCTGCGCCGATTCGAGCGAGGCGCGCAGACCGGTGACCACCACTTCCTGGATGGCTTCAGGCTGCGCCTGGTCCTGATCCTGCGAGAACGCCGGATTGATCAGCACGCTGCCACCCACGATGGTGAACAGCGCGCGTGACTTGAATTTGGCAATGGGCTTCATCGCGCGTCCTCCATTGTCAGGTTGATAGGCGGTGACGCGATTGCGCCCCGCGCGGCACAAAGCCCTTGGATCGGGCAAGCGTTGCGAATTTTCATGAGCCCCCTTGTGAACGTCATTTGCGTATATTTGCGTTCGCTAATTTCGCCTTCGTAGCGAAATTGTGCTGATACACTACCCAAGTTGCGAAAATTTGCGCAATAGGTTGCAGCGATTTTGCGTAAATTTGCGTAACTCGGTAGCGTGCCGAGGCGCGCGATCCCGGGATGAGCCGGCTCGATAGCGCTAACAGTGGGTCCGTTGAGAGGTTTTGATTACTTATGAGTCGTTCAAATGATGAAGCTGGTGGTTCGGTCACTCTCGAAAAGCTCGCAAAGCTCGCAAAGGTGTCGGTCTCCACCGTCTCACGCGCACTCAATGACCATCCTTCGATCAGCAGCTCGACCAAGAAACAGCTCTGGGCGCTGGCGCGAAAACACGGCTACGAATTCCGCCGCCACATGCCGGCGAGCCCGATCGGTGCTGAAGGCGCCATAACCATCGTGACGCCGCGGGTCCGCGGACGTCCGCTGCCGCTCTCGCATCCCTTCTTCCTCGAACTGCTCGCCAGCATCGGTGAAGCGGCGCGCGATCGCGGCTGCGATTTCACCGTCAGCCACCTGACTCCGGCTAACTACGACGACCTGGTGCATGCGACGACGACCGGCCGCGCCAATGGCGTCATCTTCCTCGGCCAGGGCACATTGCACGATGAGTTCAACCGGCTGGCGCAGACCGACAGCCGCTTCGTGGTCTGGGGCGCGCAGTTTCCCGGCCAGAAATACTGCACGGTCGGCACTGACAACGCGCTCGGCGGCCGACGGGCGACTCAACATCTGCTGAAGCTCGGTCGCAAGCGGCTGGTGTTCATCGGCGGCACCGACCCCGAAGCGACGCAACGCCACCGCGGCTATACGGAGGCTTTGCAGGAGGCAGGCATCAAAATCGACGATGCGCTCAGCAGCCGTGTCGAGTTCGAGGCCGAATTCGCGGAGGCGGCGGTCGACCGGCTCCTGCATCGCAAGACACCGTTCGACGGGATCGTCGCGGCGAGCGACCTGATCGCGCTCGGCGCGATCCGCGCGTTGAGCCGAGCCGGTCGCGTCGTACCGCGCGACGTATCGGTGGTCGGTTACGACAACAACCTGCTGAGCCGCCTCAGCACCCCCACGTTGAGCACCGTGCAGCAGGACATACCCAAGGCCGGCCGCCTGCTGGTTTCAAAACTACTCGACTGGAGCGGCGATGCGCGCCCGGAGATGTTGTCGACCGAGCTGATCATTCGCGAATCTTGTGGAGCCTGAACGGGCGCGGCGCGCGGCTGCGAAGGCCGCGCCGGCCCAGACGTAAACCGATATTTACCAGGGATACATCATGACGAAAGTGTATTCGGCCGCCGCTTGGGGCCTCATGTTATTGGGTATTGCGGCGCATGCTCATGCCGCGCCCGCGCGCGCTGGCACCTGCGTGGACTCGCCACGCGCCGTGCTGACGGTCTGCGTGGCCGCCGACGAGCGCGGCCCGTACTACGAGGTGCTCCGCGGCGATCGCATCGTGATCGCACGCGCGAAGCTCGGGCTGGTGATCGATGGCTTCGGCAACCAGCCGGCCAGCGTCGTTTCGAACGGGCGCCGGGGCGCGGTCGACCTCCATTGGGAACAGCCCTGGGGCGAGCAACGCGTCATCCACGATCGGCACACCGAGCTTACGGTCACCTTGTCAGGCAAGAATGCCGCGCTCACGGAGCCGTATGACCTCGCCGTGCGCGTGTTCGACGACGGCTTCGGTTTTCGTTACGCGTTCAATCAGATCGCCGCCGCGCGCGATGTGGCGATCGTCGATGAGTTGACGGAGTTCAGCATCGCGGGTGAATTCGACGCCTGGTGGTATCCGGCGCGTAATCCGGACCGCGACGAGTATCTTTACCACCGCTCGCCGCTGTACCTGGTGAGTCTGGCGGAGACGCCGCTGACCCTGCAGGGCGATGGACTCTATCTATCGATTCACGAAGCGGCGCTGGTCGACTACGCCAGCATGAACCTGAAGCGCACCGCCGAGCGCACTTTGAAAGCCGACCTCATGCCCTGGTCGGATGGCGTGCTGGTGAAGAAGCGCGGTCCGTTCATCACGCCGTGGCGCACGGTGTTGATCGCCGACTCGCCGATGGCGCTCGCCGACTCGCGCGTCGAACTCAATCTCAACGAACCCAGCCGCATCGCCGACACGTCCTGGATCGAGATCGGCAAGTACGTCGGCATCTGGTGGGAAATGCACCTCAATCGCTCGACCTGGGCGAGCGGCGAGAAACACGGCGCGAACAACGCGAACGTCAGACGCTACATCGATTTCGCCGCGCAGAATCGTTTTGGCGGTGTGCTGGTCGAGGGCTGGAACAAGGGCTGGGATGGCGACTGGGTTGCGAACGGCAAGCACTTCAGCTTCACCGAATCGTATCCGGATTTCGATCTGCCCGGGCTCGCCGGCTATGGACGCGGGAAAAACGTGCGCATCATCGGCCACAACGAAACCGCCGGCGCGCTCGAGAATTATGAGCGGCAACTCGACGACGCGATGGCGCTGTACGCGAAGAACGGGATCCGCGTGGTAAAGACCGGTTACGTAAAGGCCAGCGGTTCGCTCGAACGGACGCTCATGGACGGCGGCACCGGTCATGAATATTTCGCCGGCCAGTTCCGGGTCAATCACGAGATAAAAGTCGCTGCGGCCGCCGCGCGCCAGCACATCTCGATCGACGCGCACGAACCCGTGAAGGATACGGGCCTGCGGCGCACGTGGCCTAACATGCTGAGCCGCGAAGGCGCGCGCGGGCAGGAATTCAACGCCTGGGGCCGCCCGACGAATCCGCCCGAGCACCTGACGATCCTGCCGTTCACGAGATTGCTGGCGGGACCCATGGATTTCACGCCGGGCATCTTCGACCTGACCTTCGGCAAGACCGACATCAACGAGCGCGTGCAGTCGACGCTCGCGACGCAACTCGCACTGTATGTGCTCATCTACAGCCCGGTGCAGATGGCAGCGGACCTGCCGGAGAACTATGAGAAGCGGTCCGACGCGTTCCAGTTCATCCGCGATGTTCCGACCGACTGGGAAACTTCGCGCACGCTGCAGGGTGAAATCGGCGATTACGTGGTCGTCGCCCGCCAGCAACGCGGGGCGCCCGACTGGTATCTCGGCGCCACCACCGACGAGAACGCCCGCCGCCTCGCCATCCCGCTCGATTTCCTGGAACGGGGCCGGTCATACGAAGCTCAAATCTATCGCGATGCCGGCGATGCGGATTTCCGTACCAACCCCACCGCCCTGGTGATCGAGAAACGGCGCGTCACGTCGAAGGACCAACTCGATGCGGCGCTCGCGCCGGGTGGCGGCCTCGCGGTGCGCTTTCGGGCGCTCTGATCTCACCCGGCGCCGACGGTATCCCTGACGCGCAACACCGCGATCCCCGCCAGCAACCAACCAACGGCGCCGAAGACCAGCGCACGGGACGGGTCGCCATCGGCGAAGACATCCAGCAACGTCGGCAACAGCCCCGCGGCCAGCAGCTGCGGGATCACGATGAAGATGTTGAAGATTCCAAAATTGACGCCCATTTTCCCGGCCGGGAGATTGTTGGCGAGCATCGCGTACGGCAACGAAATGATCGACGCCCACGCGAGCCCGAGCCCGAGCATCGAAACCAGCAGCCAATCGGCATCGCGTATCAGCAACATCGACAGCAAACCGGCCGCGCCAACCCACAGGTTGAACTGGTGCGCGCGGCGCGCGCCGAAGCGCCGCACCAGTTGCGGGATGAACATCGCGGCGATGGCGGCCAACGCGTTGTAGGTGGCGAACAACACTCCCACCCAGTTGGCCGCGGCCTCATAACCTTCCGACCCCGGCGTACTCGAGCCGAAATGGAGCTGCGCGACCGCGGGCGTCGCATAAACGTAGAACGCGAACAGCGTGAACCATGAAAAGAACTGCACCAATGCCAGCCGGCGCATCGATGAGGACATCGACTCCACGTCGCCGAGGATCGCGGCAAAGGTGTTGTCGCTGCGCAGCCGGCTGGCCGTCAGCAGGAATATTCCGTACGCGAGCGCGGCGCATACCAGCACGTAGAGCGCGGAGCGCACGTTCGCGAGCCATGCGACCGCCGAGGCCAACGCTCCCACCGTGAGCCAGACGAACCCGTGACGGCGCATGTCGGCGGGCGACCGGACCTGCGCGGGCTCGACCGCCGCGTCATCGAACTTCTCGAGCATCTCCGGCGAATATTCCCGGTTGGCGAACGCGGACCAGCACACCGCAGACAGCAACAAGACCCCGCCCACATAAAAAGCGTACTTCACCGCGGTGCTGATCTGCCCCGCGGCGGCGCTGGACGCAACGCCGAGCTGCGTGAATACCCACGGCAGGAAACTCCCGATGACGGCGCCCACGCTCGCGAAGAACATGTACATGACGTAACCGCTCGATCTCTGCCCCGCCGACATCTGGTCGGCGACAAACGCACGGAACGGGCCCATCGTGAGGTTGAGAGACGCATCCAGCAGCCATAACAGGAGCGCCGCAGTCCACAGCGTCGTGGCATTCGGCATGGCGATCAATGCTCCCGCCGCCAGCGTCGCGCCGGTCAGGAAGTACGGGCGGCGGCGCCCGAACCGAGTCCAGGTCCGATCCGACCAGTGACCGATCAGCGGTTGGACGATGAGGCCGGTAATCGGGCCGGCCAGCCACAGCAGTGGAACGTTTTCGAGGCTCGCGCCGAGGTTCTGGAAGATACGCGTGAGGTTGGCCTGGGGCAGCGCAAAGCCGAACTGGATGCCAAACGCCCCGATGCAGATCTTGGCTGTTTGCCAGGCGGAAAGATGAGGCTTTGCATCCACGTGCGCCGCAAGGTTAGCAGTGTCAACCGGCCGGCACGGGGCGTTTTTCGGTACTCTCGCGCGCATGTCGTCCCATCGTCACCTGTCCAGCTGATGCTCACCGCGGCCGAACTCGACGCACTCTCGTTGAGCCTGTCCATCGCCGCGCGCAGCGTGGCATTCAACCTGCCGTTCGCCATGCTGGCGGCGTGGCTGCTGACGCGTACGCGTTTCGCCGGCCGCACCTTGTTCGACGCCTTCGTGCACCTGCCGCTGGTGTTGCCGCCGGTCGTCGTCGGCTATCTACTACTGGTGCTGTTCGGCGTTCGCGGACCGCTCGGCGGTTGGCTGCACGAACATTTCGGCGTCCAGCTGGCATTCACCGGCACCGGCGCCGCGCTCGCCACCGCGGTCATGTCGTTTCCACTGGTCGTGCGCTCGATTCGCATCTCGCTCGAAAACGTCGATCGCGGGCTGGAAGACGCCGCGCGCACGCTGGGGGCAGGCGCGGGCGACCGCTTCATGTCCATCACCCTGCCGCTGATCGCTCCCGGCGTCCTGGCAGGTGCGGTCACCGCCTTCGCGGCGGGTCTCGGCGAGTTCGGCGCGGTGATCACGTTCGCCTCCAACATTCCCGGCGAGACGCGCACCTTGCCACTCGCGTTGTACACCGCGCTGCAGACGCCCGATGGCGATGCGATGGCGGCGCGCCTGGCGCTGATTTCCTTCTCCCTGGGGCTCGCCGGCCTCCTGGTCTCCGAATTCCTCGCGCGGCGGCTGCGCATCGTGATGGGCCGCTGATGCTGCTGGTGCAACTGCGTAAACGCCGCGGCGATTTCACGCTCGACGTCAATTTCAGCGCCCCGACGCCCGGCGTCACGGCCTTGTTTGGCCGCTCGGGCTGCGGGAAGTCGACGCTCATCTCGTTGATCGCGGGACTGCTGACTCCGGATGGCGGCCGCGTGCAAATCGGCGACGACGTGTTGTACGACAGCGAACGGCATTTCTCGCTCGACGCGCGCCATCGACGCATCGGCGTCGTGTTCCAGGACGCGCGCCTGTTCCCGCATCTGTCGGTGCTCGGCAATCTCCGGTACGGCGCCAAGCGGGTACCGCGCGGTACGCCAACACGCATCGGGTTCGACGACGTCGTGGGTTTGCTGGCGCTCGACAAACTGCTCGAACGTCGACCGCGGCTGCTGTCGGGCGGCGAACAACAACGTGTTGCCCTGGGACGTGCGTTGTTGTCGCAGCCGCGCTTGTTGCTGCTCGATGAGCCGCTGGCGTCGCTCGACCTGGCGCGGCGTGAAGAAGTGCTGCCTTACCTCGAACGGCTGCGCGACACGCTGGCCATTCCGCTGGTCTACGTGAGTCACCAGTTCGATGAAGTACTGCGCCTCGCAACGCGGGTTGCGCTGCTCGACGCAGGTCGCATGGTGGCCGACGGCGATATCGCCAGCGTGAGTCGCGACCCGGCGTTACGCGCCATCGTCGGGCCGGATGCGGTCGGCGCGGTGTTGTCCGGCAGCGTGGAACAGGTCGACCCCGCGGGTCTCGCGCAGCTGCGCGTCGGCGACGCGATGTTGAGCGTGGAGTTCGACGGCGCGACGGTCGGTCAGCGGATCCAGATCCAGGTGCTGGCGCGCGACGTCATCGTCGCGACCGAGCCGCCGCGCGGGTTGTCGGTGCGCAACGTCGTGGCGGCGCGTGTCGTGTCGGTCACGGCCGATGTCGGCAGTGCGGTGTTGGTGGAGCTCGACATCGGCAGGACCGCGACCTTGCTCGCGCGCATCACGCTGCGCGCCTCGCAGGCGCTGTCGTTAGGTCCTGACAAACAGGTCTGGGCACTCATAAAGTCGGTCTCCTTGCGGGGGCACGTTTTCAGTACGCCAGCGCGTTGACGAACAGGCGCTCGATCGCGAATCCCTGGACGGTGACGAAGGCAAGGGCCGCGAGGCCGAAGCCGAGGAAGGAAACCAGGCGTTGAGAGATCATGATTGCTGACTCCGGTAGAGGAATGGTGGAGCAGCATGTTGAGCGCCGCGGCCCGCGCTAACAAACGCCAGGCCTGAATGCGGCATCAGAAAGACTAATGCGAACGCGAGACGGCTCGTCTAACTCTTTTTGGGGATGGCCTTCGCGGCGCGCTTGATGAACAGGTCGTGTGGCCGCGGAAATGCCTTCGCCTTCTCGAAGATCCAGTCGCGGAATCTCTTGACCTTCGGCATCACGAGATAAGGCTCCGGGCAGACGAAGTAATAGGAAAACCGGAACGGCAACAAGGCGTCACCGGCCAGCACCACGCGCCCCTGCTCGAGCGACCGTTCCACCAGCGACCAGCGCGCCAGCGCGAAGCCGATGCCTTCCTCGGCGGCCGCGATCACGCCGGCCGAATCGTCGATGATGGGCGCGCGTGCCAGCCACTGGCCCTCCTGGCCCTTTTCGATCCACGCCTGCCAGGGTTCGTCGACGCTGCCTAACAAGGGGAAATTCTGCAGGTCCTGGCCGCGCGGCACCGGCCCGTATTTCGCGAGCAGACCCGGGGATGCGATCGGGATCACCCATTCGTCGAGCAGTTTCTCGACGTGCAGCCCCGGCCATTTGCCAAGACCCATGCGGACGGCAACGTGCATTTCCGAACGCGAGAAGTCGACCGGATCGCGGCCGGTGTGAAAACGCAGCTCCACGCCGGTTTCGAGGTCGTTAAACGTCGAGATGCGCGGCAACAGCCAGCGTTGCAGGAAGGACGACAGCAAGGTGATCTGCAACGGCCCCTCGGCGCGGTGTTGTTTCAGGTGCTGCATCGATGCTTCGAGCTCGTCGAGCCCGCGGCGCACACCGGGCAGCAGTTGCTGGCCTTCCGCCGTCAATTCGATGCGCCGTCCGGCGCGCTTGAAAAGCTGCACCTGGAGGTAGTCCTCGAGGGATTTGACCTGCTGGCTGACCGCCGCCGGGGTCACGTGCAGGGCCTCTGCGGCGTCCGCAAACGACAGGCGCGAAGCCACGGCCTCGAAGACCCGCAGCGCATTGAGCGGCAGCCGTGCATAGGCGGTGGTCACGTCAGTTTTCCTTATGCGCGCTTCAGGAAGCGCGTTTGTTCGGACCGGGACTGTAGCGCAGATTGCA
>Ga0307513_10003860_pt1 | contig 20162 bp, 17 predicted proteins | sample 15_EM_MG_FD_202174 | JGI IMG/M metagenome (GOLD analysis project Ga0307513, IMG submission 202174) | Populus trichocarpa ectomycorrhiza microbial communities from riparian zone in the Pacific Northwest, United States - 15_EM | ecosystem: Host-associated > Plants > Roots > Unclassified | place...
GCCGGGCGGACATGAACATCCTGGCCGGCGTGGCGGTGCGGCTGGACCCGGGCCGGATCGCGGTCCCGGACCTGATCGTGACGGGCCCGATCGACCTGGACGCGGCCCTGGTCGAGGCGGCCGAGGTGCGCCTGGTGTGCGAGGTGGTGTCACACGGCAGCGCGGCGGTCGACCGGGCGATGAAGATGTACTGCTATGCGGCGGCCGGCATCCCGTGGTATCTGCTGGCGGAGCAGGAGTACAACGCCCTGTACAGCTACGTGCTGTCGGGCGGCGTCTACATCCAGGACTCGGTAATGCACCTGGACGGCGTAACCGGCACCCCCACAGACAACTAGGCCCGCCGGACACCTGTGCGAGACTTGGTACATACGCCGACGGCTGGGAGGTACCTTGACAAACGCCATCTTCGGCCATGGACTGCCGTACACCGAGGAGGAGTTCCTTGCGCTGGGCGAGTGCCCCGAACGCGTCGAGTTGTTCGACGGGAGTCTGCTTGTGACGCCTGCGCCCACTCCGCGACACCAGCACATCTCAAGGAAGCTCGCCAACGCGCTCGACACCTCCCACGGCGACCTCTACGTGGTGGAAGCCGTCAATGTTCGGCTACAGGCCGGGCGCATTCCGATTCCTGACATCGTCATCACTTCGATGATCGACTTTGACGCGCCGATCATCGACGCCGATGTGGTTCAGCTGGTGTGTGAGATCGTGTCGCCGTCCAATGCTTCGGCCGACAAGGTGCTGAAAATGCACCACTACGCGGCGGCCGGCATCCCGTGGTATCTGCTCGTCGAGCAGGAGACCGGCGCCCTCCACCTTTACCGGCTCGAGGGGAATCACTACGTCGAGCACTCCGTGACCCACGCGGGCCAGTTGCTGCGTCTCAAGGAGCCGCTCGAGGCGACAATCGCGCCGGAGGACCTGCTTCCGCCTGGCTAGGTCGGCGGGTGGGGAGTTATCCACAGGCGCTTGGGGCGGGCGGTAAATGTCAGAGGCTTCGCCTAGGGTTTCCGGACATGAGCGGGAATCACTTCGACGAGGCGTGCACGGCGGTGCAGGCCGCCCTCGACGCCGGGGCACGATATGCCGATGCGCGGGTGATGTTGCGCCGGTCCGAGGCGATGTCGGCCCGCGACGGCGACATCGAGGACGTTAGCTCGGTCGAGAGTGCCGGCATCGGCGTGCGCGCTCTGGTCGGCTCCAGTTGGGGCTTCTATGCCGTGCCCGATCTGTCCGACAGCGCCGCGCGGGCGGCCGGGCGGCGGGCCGCGCAGATCGCCGCCGCCAGCGCCATGGTCCCCGGGCCGGCCATCGACCTGGTGCCGACCGGCGCGGGCGAGGCCGAGTGGGCCAGCCCGTGCGAGATCGACCCGCTCTCGGTGTCGCTGTCGACCAAGGGCGACCTGCTGGTCGCGGCCACCGGCGCGGCCAAGGCCGCGGGCGCCGACCTGGCCGAGGGCCTCCTGCAGGTCTGGGACACCCGCAAGTGGTTCGTCTCGAGCGACGGCCACCGCATCGACCAGCACATCCGCGAGTGCGGTGGTGGCGTCTGGGCCAGCGCGTTCGGCGACGGTGAGATCCAGCGCCGGTCCTGGCCGTCCCACCGCGGGCAATACGGCACCCGCGGCTGGGAGCTGGTCGACGGCCTCGACCTGGTGGAAAACGCACCACGGATGGCCGAGGAGGCCCGGCAGCTACTGACCGCGCCGCTCTGCCCGTCCGGCGAGACCACGCTGGTGCTCGGCGACGAGCAACTCGCGCTGCAGATCCACGAGTCGGTCGGGCACGCCATCGAGCTCGACCGGATCCTCGGCTGGGAGGCGGCGTTCGCCGGCACCTCCTGGCTCGACCTCGACCAGCTCGGCACGCTGCGCTACGGCTCCGACCTGATGAACATCACCATCGACCCGACGATCCCGGGCGCGCTCGGCAGCTTCGGCTACGACGACGAGGGCACCCCGGCCGTCAAACGCGACGCGGTGCGCAACGGTCGCTGGGTGGGCGTGCTGGCCGGGCGCGACTCGGCGGCGGTCGCGGGGCTCGACTACGCCGGCAGCGTGCGCGCCGACGGCTGGGCCCGGCTGCCGATGGTCCGGATGACGAATGTCGGGCTCGAGCCGGGCCCGCACACCCTCGACGAGATCATCGCGGCGACCGACGACGGCGTGTTCATGGACATCAACCGTTCCTGGTCGATCGACGACCGGCGGCTCAACTTCCAGTTCGGCTGCGAGATCGGATACGAGATCAAGAACGGCAAGCGCGGGCGGATGCTGCGCAACCCGACCTACACCGGCATCGGGCCGAAGTTCTGGCGGTCGATGGACATGCTCTCCTCCGAGATCGTCTCCTGGGGCACGCCGAACTGTGGAAAGGGCCAGCCCGCCCAGATCGGCCATACGGGTCATCCGGCGGCGCCGGCCCGGTTCACCAACGTGCGGGTGGGGGTCCGCGGATGAGCGAGCTCGCCCTTGCCGGCCGGGTCGTCGAGCTGGTCCGCAGCGCGGCCGGGCCGCTCGCCGAGGCCGAGGTGGTCGTGTCGCATGTGGCCGAGGCGTTGACCCGGTTCGCCAACTCGGCCATCCACCAGAACGTCGCCGACGCGACCACGACCGTGCGGTTGCGGCTGCACCACGACGGGCGCACCGCGAGCGGGTCGACCACCCGGACCGACGCCGACGGGCTGCAGGCGCTGGTCGAGCGCACGATCGCGGCCGCCCGGCTGACCCCGCCCGACACGTCGTGGCCGGGGCTGACCCCGCCGACGGCCCTGCATCCGTATGAGGAGCTGGACGAGGCGACCGCGCGGGCCACGCCGGAGGAGCGGGCGGCCCGGGTGCGGGAGTTCGTCGCGGCAGCCGGCGGCTTGGAGACGGCTGGCTTCTGCCGGACCAACTACGCCTCGGCCGCATTCGCGAACACGGCGGGGCAGGCCGTCGAGGGACGGTTCGCCGAGGCGGCCATGGACGGTATCGGCCGGGCCAACGGGGCCGACGGGGTGGCCCGGCTGGCGAGCGGGCGGCTCGCCGACATCGACGGCGCGGTCCTCGGGGCCCGCGCGGCGGCCAAGGCCCGGGCCGGCGGGCAGCCGATCGAGCTGCCACCGGGGCGATACGAGGTGGTGCTCGAGCCCGACGCGGTCGCCGACGTCCTGGCGAACATGGCGGCGTTCGGCTTCAACGGGAAGTCGTTCGCCCAGCGCCAGTCGTTCGCCGAGCTGGGCGCTCAGCAGTTCGACTCGGCCGTGACGCTGCTCGACGAGCCGATCGGCGGGCCGGGCGCGCCGGCGCCGGATCTGCCGTTCGACACCGAAGGGACGCCGCGGGCCTCGCTGACCCTGGTGGCGGAGGGCACGACGGTCGGGATCACCCATGACCGGTCGTCGGCCGCCCAGGTGGGCGCGGTCTCGACGGGCCACGGTTCGCCGGCCTCCCGTGGCTGGGGGCCGTACGGGACGCACCTGCGGCTGGCGCCCGGCCCGGCGACACCGGTGGGCGATGCGACTGCCGGTCCGACTGCCGAGTCGTCGCGGGCCTTGGTCGCCAACATGGAGCGGGGGCTGCTGATCACCGACTTCTGGTACACCCGGGTGCTCGACCAGAAGAGCCTGGTGATCACGGGCCTGACCCGAAACGGGGTCTGGCTGGTCGAGAACGGCGAGGTGACCGCGGCGGTGAGCAACATGCGGTTCACCCAGTCATATCCGCAGGCGCTGGGTCCGGGCACGGTGCTCGGCATCGGCGGCGAGGCCATCATGCTGCCGGACAGGTGGTCGGGGGTTCGGTACGTGGCCCCGGCCGTGCACCTGACGTCGTGGAACCTGACTGGAAACGCCTCTGGCTGACCGACCCGCCGATCTCGCGCCGGCCGCCCGCTCGGCGCCGGCGCACACACGGTGCCGATGCCGACACGGCGCCAGGACCGCCCGCCCGGCGCCGGGTGGACATCGGGGCTGAGCAGGGCATTGACCGGCATGCTTCACTGTGCCTGTGAGCGACACGCCGCGCGGTGATGACCCGGATGACCCGGACGAGCCGACGATCCGCCGTCCCCGGTTGTTCGGCTCGGGGGCGCGCGATGACGACGACCCCGCGACCGGCCCAGCGGTCGGCCGCCCGGCGCCTACCGGCCCGGCGCCCACCAGCTCGGCACCCGTGAACCCGACGCCCGCCAGCCCGACGCCCGCCAGCCCGGCGCCCGGCAACCCGGCACCCGCCAGCCCGGCAGCCATCAGCCCGGCCGGCGCGCAGACCGGTCCGCAACCGGGCGCCACGGGCTCACCCGCGACCAAGGCGACCGCCAAGACCAAGCAGCAGCGCAAGTGGTGGCCGACCATCATCGGCATCGCGGTCGCCGCCGTCATCGCCGTCTGCGCCAGCACGATCGTCGTCGTCGCCTGGATTCATGACGCCCGCAGCGACGCCGTCGAAGCCCGGGAGTCCCGTCTCCTGCGCGACGCCGACTGCCTGGAGCTCGAGACCCGGCTCAACCGCCTGACCCCGCCCGGCGCGACGACCACCCAGGCGGCCCGGGCCACGGCCATCCAGGACGAGAACGCCGCCGTCCGGATCTATCTCACGCGCAGTCGCAATCAGCGCGACGCCGACGCTTGGCGGCAGCTCGTGGACGCCCGGACCGCCTATGCCGAGTCGCTGCAACAGCAGGCGAAGACGCGTACGCCCGCGTTTTATGTCGCTCCCCGGACCAACGACGGCCAGGCCGTGGCCGACCAGCTTGCGCGGTGGTCGCCGACGCCGTGTGCCGGCTCGATCCGCCGACTGGCCGTGCCCGACCTCTGACGCAAACCGAGCCGCGCCGCGCCGCGCTGGCCGCTCCGCAGAGCAGCTCAACAAGCCCGCCTGAAGCATGTGAAACATCGCACAAACTCGCTGTGTTCGACGTCACGCTATGGCTTAACACGGCCGTCACACGCGAGACTCCCTTGCGCGCACGGGCGCCGGACCCTCGGCGTAACGTGTGCCACACACAAAGCGGACGCAAGGGCCGGGCCAGGGCAATAACCCGGCATTGGGAGATTTGAATGACGACGACGGCAACGAGGCCGGACGCGGGGCGCAACCGCGCTGCGATCGCGGCAAAGACGTTGCGTACGGATCGGTGGTGGTTTCCCCCGCTGGTCACCTTCGTGGGCCTCGCGGCATGGGTCACCTACGCGACCGTCCGCGTGTTTATGCACAAGTGGTACTACGTCGACGACTACCACTATCTGACCCCGTTCTACTCGCCCTGTCTCACCGACCGGTGCGTCGAGGGGTCCGCGGAGTTCGGCACGCCGCTGCCGAAGTTCTGGCTGATCCCGGAGGCCGCGCTCACCCTGCCGTTCCTGCTGCTCTTCCGGCTGACCTGCTATTACTACCGGAAGGCCTACTATCGCGCGTTCTGGCTGTCGCCGCCGGCCTGCGCGGTGCCGGACGCCCACCAGAAGTACACCGGTGAGACGCGCTTCCCGCTGGTCTTCCAGAACATCCACCGGTACGCGTTCTACGCCGCCGGGGTCATCTCGCTGATCAACACCTGGGACGCCATCCGCGCGTTCCACAGCCCGGACGGCTTCGGCTTCGGGCTGGGCAACGTGATCCTGGTCGGCAACGTGGTGATGCTGTGGCTCTACACGCTGTCCTGCCACTCCTGCCGGCACATCGCGGGCGGGCGGCTCAAGCATTTCTCCCAGCACCCCGTGCGATACCGATTCTGGACTTTCGTGTCGAAGCTCAACACCCGGCACATGATGCTCGCCTGGATCACGCTCGGCACGCTCGCGCTGACCGACTTCTATGTCATGGCGATCTCCGCCAACTGGTTCTCTGATCTGCGATTCATCGGTTAGGCGAGGACATGACAACCCGCATCGAACGTCATTACTACGACGTCGTCGTGATCGGGGCCGGCGGCGCCGGTCTGCGCGCGGCGATCGAGGCCCGGCTGGCCGGCAAGAAGACCGCCATCATCTCGAAGTCGCTGTTCGGCAAGGCGCACACGGTCATGGCCGAGGGCGGCGCCGCCGCGGCGATGGGCAATGTGAACAGCCGCGACAACTGGATGGTGCACTTCGGCGACACCATGCGCGGCGGCAAGTTCCTGAACAACTTCCGGATGGCCGAGCTGCACGCCAAGGAGGCGCCGGAGCGGATCTGGGAGCTGGAGACGTACGGGGCGCTGTTCGACCGTACGAAGGACGGCAAGATCTCCCAGCGCAACTTCGGCGGCCACGAGTATCCGCGGCTCGCGCACGTCGGCGACCGCACCGGCCTGGAGCTGATCCGCACCCTGCAGCAGAAGATCGTCTCGCTGCAGCAGGAGGACTACGCCGAGACCGGCAGCTATGAGTCGAAGATCCGGGTGTTCTCGGAGACCACGATCACCGAGTTGCTGCTCGACGGTGACAAGGTCGCGGGCGCGTTCGGCTACTACCGCGAGACCGGCGAGTTCATCCTGCTCGAGGCGCCCGCGGTCGTGCTGGCCACCGGCGGCGTCGGCCGGTCCTACAAGGTGACCTCGAACTCCTGGGAGTACACCGGCGACGGCCACGCGCTCGCGCTGCGGGCCGGCGCCACCTTGATCAACATGGAGTTCCTGCAGTTCCACCCGACCGGCATGGTCTGGCCGCCCTCGGTGAAGGGCATCCTGGTCACCGAGTCGGTCCGCGGCGACGGCGGCGTGCTGAAGAACTCCGACGGCAAGCGCTTCATGTTCAACTACGTCCCCGACGTCTTCCGCCGGCAGTACGCCGAGACGGAGGAGGAGGCGGACCGCTGGTACACCGACCCGGACAACAACCGGCGCCCGCCCGAGCTGCTGCCCCGCGACGAGGTCGCCCGCGCGATCAACAGCGAGGTCAAGGCCGGCCGGGGCACCAAGGCCGGCGGCGTGCTGCTCGACATCGCCAGCCGGCTGCCGGCCGAGGAGATCCAGCGCCGGCTCCCGTCGATGTATCACCAGTTCAAGGAGCTGGCCGACGTCGACATCACCAAGGAGCCGATGGAGGTCGGCCCGACCTGTCACTACGTGATGGGCGGCGTCGAGGTGGACCCGGACTCGGCGGCGGCGTTCGGCCGGGTCGAGGGGCTGTTCGCGGCCGGCGAGGTGTCCGGCGGCATGCACGGCTCCAACCGGCTCGGCGGCAATTCGCTCTCCGACCTGCTGGTCTTCGGCAAGCGGGCGGGCGAGCACGCGGCGGCGTACACGAGCGCGCTCGACAAGCGCCCGAAGGTGGCGACGGCGGACGTCGAGGCCGCGGTGGACACCGCGCTGGCCCCGCTGAGCCGGCAGAGCGGGGAGAACCCGTACACGCTGCAGCAGGATCTGCAGGCCGTGATGGGCGACCTGGTCGGCATCATCCGGCGCGCGGGCGAACTCTCCGACGCGCTGAAGCGGCTGCAGGAGCTCAAGCTGCGGGTCGCGAACGTCGGCGCGGTCGGCGGCCGCAAGTACAACCCGGGCTGGCACCTCGCCCTGGACCTGCGCAACATGCTCGTCGTCTCGGAGTGCACCGCGAAGGCGGCACTGGAGCGCGAGGAGTCGCGTGGCGGCCACACCCGCGAGGACTTCCCCAAGATGGACCCGAAGTGGCGGCTGACCAACCTGGTCTGCTCCCTCGACGGCGACAGCGACGACGACGGTGACGTGCTGCTCGAGCACAAGCCGGTGCCGAAGATGCGGGACGAGCTGATCAAGCTGTTCGACCGGACCGAACTCAGCAAGTACCTGACCGGCGATGAGCTGGCCGCATTCGACGCGATCGGCGGGGAGGCCAAGTAATGGGCACCAAGCGGCATTTCCGCGTCTGGCGCGGCGACTCCGACGGCGGCGAGATCCAGGATTTCGACGTCGAGGTGAACGAGGGCGAGGTCGTCCTCGACATCATCCACCGGCTGCAGGCCACCCAGACCCCCGACCTGGCCTGCCGGTGGAACTGCAAGGCCGGCAAGTGCGGCTCCTGCTCGATGGAGATCAACGGCATGCCGAAGCTCGGCTGCATGACCCGGATGTCGACGTTCGAAGAGGACGAGACGGTCACGATCACGCCGCTGCGCACCTTCCCGGTCATCCGGGACCTGGTCACCGACGTCTCCTTCAACTACCAGAAGGCGCGCGAGACCCCGGCGTTCGCACCGCCGGCCGGGGTGGAGCCGGGCGAATACCGGATGCAGCAGATCGATGTCGAGCGCTCGCAAGAGTTCCGCAAGTGCATCGAGTGCTTCCTCTGCCAGAACACCTGCCACGTCGTGCGTGACCACGAGGAGAACATGCCGGCGTTCGCCGGCCCGCGCTTCTTCATCCGCGCGGCCGAGCTGGACATGCATCCGCTCGACGCGCGGACGGACCGCAAGGAGCACGCGCAGGCGCACCAGGGCCTCGGCTACTGCAACATCACCAAGTGCTGCACCGAGGTCTGCCCCGAGCACATCAAGATCACTGATAACGCCATCATCCCGATGAAGGAGCGCGTAGTCGACCGCCGCTACGACCCGCTGGTCCGGCTCGGCCGCAAGATCTTCCGGCGGGACCAGCTCCCGGCCATGGCGACCACCAGCGCGGCGGCCGAAGCACCCTCCAGCGCACGCGGACCCGAGGGCCCGAGCGTCGGTGCGGACGGCAAGCTGGACGTCGCCGAGTTGCTCGCCCAGCACCAGGGCGGCCCGTCCCCGTTCGGCGACGAGCAGGAATTCCCGCTCGCCTCGGGCGGCATCACCTATGTCCACCCGGAGCCCGAGAAGGACTGACGAGAGCTGCGAGAGGGGCCGCCGGCTTGGCGGCCTTTCTTTTTCGTACGCGTTTCCGGGCCCCGCCGGGCGATGAGTGCCGTCAGCCGCCCGACCGCAGATCGGCACCCTGGACGTACTCCATCGCCCGGACGAACTCGGGATCCGCGAGCCGGCGACTCGTCTCCTCCGGCGTGGGCTCGGCCACCCGCTGGTGGATCCACCACAGGTTGCCGAACGGGTCGCGGAACCGGCTGACCCGATCGCCCCAGAACAGCTCGGTCGGCTCGGTGACGACGACCGCGCTCCGCTCGACCGCGCGGCGCAGCACCTCGGCGTCGTCGGCGATGTACAGGCGCAGGAACGCGGGCGTCGCCGGCCAGCCGGGCCGGTCGAACATCATCACGACGGAATCCCCGATCCGCACCTCGGCGTGCCCGATCACGCCGGCCACCTCGATCCGGGCCAGCTCGGTGGCGTCGAAGACCCCGACGATGAAGTCGATCAGCTCGGCGGTGTTGCCCGACGAGATCATCCAGGGCGTCACGGTGTGGTAGCCCTCGGGCACAACGTTCATCGATCCATCCCCCTCGTCCGGTGCGGCGCGTCGATGCGCCGCACCGGATTCACGCTACGACCCGGCTAGGTCAGAACCTGTCCTAAATCCGAGCCCGGGCTAGCCGGTCGACAAGCGCGATGAGGAGGGCAACACCCGCGCACCCGGCAGGCACCACCCATCCGGCGCGGAGGCCGGGCCCGTCGATGAGTACGCCGGTGACCGCCTGGCCGATCGCGGTGCCCACGGGTCCGCCAGCACCGAGTGCCGCCAAGGCGACCGGCAGCCGAGCCGGTGGTGCGAGCACATCGGTCAGTGCGTAAAGCGTGATCATGTACGGCGCGATGGAGAAACCGGCCACGAGAACGCCGGCCGGCGGCCACGGGCTGAGCGGCACGAGGACTGCCATGCCGAGCAGGAGGATCACACTGAACACGATGTACCGGGCCTCGGCGTGGAACGACTGCGGCAGCCAACCGTAGGCGATCCCGGACAACGCGCTGCCCACGCCGAGGCAGGCGTAGCGGAATCCGGCGTCACCCGCCGCGTCCGCCGTGGTCGCGGCCTGGATCGAGCCGAAGATCGCACCGAGGACGACCATCGATGCGACCAGCGGTGCCATCCGCCACCGCGACAGCCGTCCCGCCGCGGCCTGGCGCTTCGGCGCGGCGTCTGTGTACATCGCGGCGAACGGCACCGAGGCGCCCAGCAGGAGGAACGCCATGCCCGCCAGCGGCCCGGTGCCGGGCCAGCCGGCCGCGAGGAACCCGGCGACGGCCGGGCCGATGACGAAGCTCAGCTCGTCGACCGCGCTCTCGTAGGCGAACGCCGTGCGCAGGAGCGCGGTGCCGCGGCCGAGCTGATGGGACCAGTGCACCCGCACTAGGAGGCCGACGTGCGGCTGGGTCAGCCCGACCAGGACGGCACCGCCGAGCATCGCCGGCCGGGACGCGGTCATGCTCGCGGCGATCAGGAGGGCGGCGGCGAGCGCGTTTAGCATCGCCAAGGTCATGCCGAGCCGCCGGGCGCCGAACCGGGCCGCGAGTCCACCGGCCGCGAACCCCGCGCCGGCGATCGCGATGCTCTGGACGCCAGCGGCCAGGCCGGCGAACGAGTGGCTGCCGGTCGCGTGTTGGAAGAGCAGGAGCGAGCCGAGCGGCGTGATCGCATAGGGCAGGCGGGCGAACACGCCGAGAGCGAGGAAGGTCACCGGCACGGACCGCGCCAGCGCGCGATAAGACATCTGCGTCTCCAAGACATGACGAGGAGACGCGTCTGCCCAACCACCGGACGCGTGCCGTTCCCGATTCTGCGACCGAGGCTACCCAACTTTTCCGTCGGCGGCGGCCGTGGCCACCGGCGTTGGTGGCCACGGCCTGAGCGCCCCGGGCGGAACTAGTGCACGGGTGCGGGCTCCACCTGCTCGTTCCGGCGGCGCGCCGAGGGCAGGGCGAGCGAGGCCAGGACGGCGAGCACGGCCACGCCCGCGCAGACCCAGAAGCCGTAGGTGAACGCGTCGTCGGTGGGCAGGCCCTGCGGTGTGCTGTTCGAGGTGATGACGGCCGCGACGATGGCGGTGCCGATGCTGCTGCCGATCGTCCGCGCGATGGTGTTGACGCTGCTGGCCTCGCCGGTCTGCGCGGCCGGGACGCTCTCGATGATGGCGTTGGACATCGCCGCGAAGGCCAGGCCGATGCCGGCGCCGGTGAGCACGCCGGAGGCCAGGATCTGCCAGATCGCGCCGTGGCCCAGGGCCGGAAGCGCGAAGGCGGCGACCACGGCGACCGTACCGAGGAACATCGGGACCTTGGGGCCGAAGCGGCGGTCCAGGATGCCGGCGAGTGGGCCGAACACCACCATCATCACGACGGTGGGCAGCAGGAACAGGCCGGCTTGGGCCACCGACTTGCCGAAGCCGTAGCCGGTCGCGGCGGGAAGCTGGAGCAGCGTCGGGACGAGCAGGAACGTGCCGAACATCGCGAAGCCGAGGATCAACGCGACGAGGTCGGTGGCCCACACGCCGCGCAGCTTCATCAGGCGCATGTCGATGAGCGGCTCACGCACGCGCAGTTCGACCATGACGAACACGATCAGGGCAATCGCGCCGAACGCGAGCAGCGCGAGCGTCTTCGTGCTGCCCCAGCCCCAGGCCTGCCCCTTGCTGATCGCCAGCAGCAGCGACACCAGCGACACCGACAGGATCGCCGCGCCGAGCACGTCGAGGCGGCCGGGCGTGCGCACCGGCGACTCCTTCATCCCGAAGACGGCGCCGAGCAGGGCGATCACGACGAGAACCAGGGGCAGCCAGAACAGCCAGTGCCAGGACAGGTGCTCCACGATCGGACCCGCGGCCACGATGCCGACGCCGGCGCCGACCCCGAAGATCGCCGACAGCAGGCCGACGGTGACGCTGACCCGCTCCCGGGGCAACTCGTCGCGGACGATGCCGATCGACAGCGGCAGGATCGCCCCGGCCGCGCCCTGCAGCGCGCGAGCGACGATCAGCACGATCAGGTTCGGGGCCAGGGCGGCGAGCAGGGTGCCCGCGCCCAGGGCGGCCAGCACGCCGATGAGGACGCGGCGCTTGCCGACCATGTCACCGAGCCGGCCGAGGATGGGCGTCAGGACCGACGCGGACAGCAGGTAAGCCGTGATCACCCAGCTGGCGTCCGCGGTCGAGGCGTTCAGCTCCCGCCCGATGGTCGACAGCGCGGGCGCCACCAGCGACTGGAGCACCGCGTACGCCAGCCCGCCCAACGACAGATAAAGCACCAGGAGGGTGCCGTTGGCGCGACGCTCCTCGCCCGTGGCGGAGCCGGCGCCGGGCTGCTCCTCGATGGTTTGCGTCATGAGAACCCCGAAGCTAGATGTAAACATTTGCTGACTTACCTAGTATCGGCAGGCCACGGCCGAAGTCAACGGTTGTTTACGTCACACCTCGGTGCCCGCTACGCTGGGCAGCGGAACGAGAGGACGCCATGACGAAAAGTGCTTCAACCCCCGGGCCGGCGGGCCCGCGGCGCCGGGACGCGGCCGGCACCCGGCAGCTCCTGCTCGACTCCGCCCGGCGCCGCTTCGCCAGCGCCGGATACAGCGCCACCACCGTGCGCGACATCGCCGACGACGCCGGCGTCAACGTCGCACTGATCAACCGCTACTTCACGTCCAAGGAGGGGCTGTTCGAGGCCTGCCTAGTGGGCGCCGTTGACGAGTTCGATCGCACGGCCGCCGAGAACGTGACCCTCGAGCAGATCCCGGAGGTCCTCGCCGGGCAGCTCGCCGACCCGGTAACCGGCAGCGCGGCGACCCGGCTATTGCTGCTGCTGCGCTCCTCCGGCGACGACCGCGCCGACCAGATCCGGTTCGGCGTGCTGCGTTCCTACGCCGAACGCCTGGCGTCGACCGCCGGCCGCCAGCCCGACGATCCCGACAGCGACCGGCTCCTGCTGCGCGCCCAGATCGTGCTCGCGGCCGCATTCGGGATCACCTTGCTGCGCTCCACGAGGGCCTTGGAGCCGCTGACCTCGGCCGGCCAGCAAGACCTCGCCGGCCCCCTGCACGACCTGATCGGGGCCCTCCTGACCCAGGCCGGCCAGCACGCAAGCACCAGCTGACCGGGGCAGATGTGGGCGCCCGCGACCGAGCCTTGTTGCTGGTAGGGGTCTGCGCGGCGGCCGTGGGTGTGCAGTTCTCCCGGTGGGCAGTGTCGGACGTCGCCGGCTGGCTGCCCGATCTTGCCGTGGGGCTCGCCTTCATCGCAGCCGGGTTCTGGATCGGCGGCCGGGTACGTGGCGGGCGACAGGGCCTGCTGGTCGGATTCGTCGGTGTTGCCTGGCTGGCGTCGAATGTCGTGCCGATCCCGGTGTTGCTGTATCGGGGTGTGCTCGTGCATGCGGCGCTCGCGATGCCGCGGGGCCGGGTCGGTGGCACGTCCCGCCGGCTGGTCGTCGCCGCCGGGTACGTCGTGAGCGTCGTCCCCTGGTTTGCCGGTCAGCAGGTCGGCGGTCTGCTGCTCGGCGTCGCGACAGCGATCGCCGGATGGCCGGCCCGCCGTCCGGAGCGCGCCGTGGCACTGCTTACCGGTGGCGTCCTCGTCGGCATCGCGGCTGCCCAGCTGTCCCTCGGGCCGGAGCACGCCGAGGTCGTCCTGATCGGGGCGCAGGTCTCTTTCGTGGCGGTCGCTCTCGCGTTCGTCGCCGGGCATCAGGCCGCGCCCGACCGGTCCGACCTCACCGACCTCGTCGTGGAGCTGGGACCGGCCGACGCGCTCACCCGGCTGGCCGCCGAGGAGCCGGACGTCGCCGGCGACGACGCCTACCGGGACGCCGTCGCCGCGGCGGACCGGCTGGTCCGGGCCAACACGGCGCTCGCGCACGACCTGCGCGAGAGCATCGCGTCGGTCGACAGCAGCCGGCGCCGGCTGCACACGGTCGACGAGACCGAGCGGGCCGCCCTGGAAGTTCGCCTGCAGCACGGTCCGGTGGCTCGGCTGGACCAGATCTCCGGTGGGCTGGCGTCGATCTCCAGCCCCGATCCGGACGCCGAGGCCGCCCTGGCCATGGCTCGGGAGCACCTGGCCGCGGCCCGGGCCGACCTGGCCCGGATCGCCCGCGGCCTGTACCCGGCCGCCGTCGCCGACGGGGACCTGGAGGCCGCGATGCACGCGATCGCCGCCGGGTCACCCGTCCCGGTGACGGTCGACCTTGCGATGGCGCGGGTAGACCCGGCCGACGCAGCGACGCTGTACTTCGTCGCGGCGGAGGGAGTGGCCAACGCGGTCCGGCACGCCGGAGCCGGGCGGATCACGCTGTCGGTCCGGCCCGCCGGTGGCGGCGTCGCGGTCGAGGTGCGCGACGACGGTCGCGGCGGCGCGGACCTCGCCGTCGGCACCGGCCTGCGCGGGCTAGCCGACCGGTTGTCACTGGCCGGCGGCTCGCTCACGGTCGAGAGCCCGGCCGGGGGCGGGACCACGTTGCGCGGTTCTCTCCCCGGCCGGGCGTCGCCGGGCGATGTCACTTCAGCGGCGTGAAGGGGCTGGTGAACCAGACCGCCTGGTCCACCGGTTCGGCGTTGAGCCCGGGGATCCGGTCGGTGAAAGTCAGCGATCCGTCGGCGGCGCGGTGCCAGGTGCCGATGAACAGGACGTCCCGCGCCTGCGGCGTGCCGTTGCCTGGGTCCATGACCATGACCTTGTTCCCGCGCACGACGAACGCGAAGGACCTGCTCGCGTTCTTGATCGGGTTGGGGGCCACCTGCTCGATGGCCATCTGGCCGCCGGAGATGGTCCAGGTGTACGTGCCGTGGTTCTCGGCCCAATTGCTCCGCGCCGCACCGGCCGCCGCCAGCATCTCATCGGTCACTTCCACCCGGTACTTGCCGTCGAGCGGCGTGGCAGCAGTGCTGGCCGGCCACGGTTCGAGCCGCTGCGGTAGGGACGCGACCTTCCCGGCCTCGCAGGCGGCGACCGGGGCGGTGGCCGGGGTCGCAGCCACCGTCTTCTTGATCGCTTGGAGCGCCTCGGCCGTGACCGGCTCCGCGGAGAGCTGATCCAGGTACGGGCTGACCGCCTGCTGCAGTGCCGCCACCTGCTCCGGGGACGCGAGGACGACGCGCCCGCCATCCGCGCAGAACACCTGAGCGGCCTCGGCGTCGGGCGTCACCGCCTGCTGCGCCGGTCCGCGAGCCTCCTCGACGGCCTTGCGGATGATGTCCCGCTGCTGGTCCGTGAGCCCGGACATCGCCTCGGCGTTCGCGACGAGCACGTTCATCCGCGGGAAGAACGTGACGTTTCCCGTGCCGACCGCGGGGGTGGCGAGGACCGGGCCGGCGAGCGCGAACGACGACTCGACGACGGCGATGTCCCCGGACCGGAGAGCGGTGCGGAAATCGGCGCCGTCGGCGAACATCGGCTCAGCGCCCATGGCCCGGAACACGGCGTACGTCTCCTCGGACTCCAGCGATCGCAGCTTCTTCCCCCGCAGGTCGGCGGGGGTGAGCACGGGCGCGCCCGTGGCGAAGGGATGCCGCAATGTCTCGGGGTAGATCCCCAGCCCGGTCAGCCCCACGGCGGAGACACCGGCGAGCATGGGTTCGGTGATCGCCCGATCGGCCGCGACCGCTGCGGCGGCGGCGTCGCTCTGGATGAGAAACGGAGCCGTAAGCGCCTTGAACGAGTCGACGTCCGCGGTCGAGAAGGCACGCGATGCCACGATCCCGAGGGCCGCGCGCTTCGTGCGTAGCTCATCGATCGCCGCCGAGTCGGGGCCGATGTCATAGGTCACTTTCAGGGTCAGCCGTCCAGCCGAGAGGCGGTCGATCGCGGCGGCGAAGGCGGCCAGCTGTTTGCCGGTCGGTCTCTCGGCGTTCTCCGGGGACACGGCCGTGAGCACCAGCGGCGGGCTGTCGCCGCCGGTCTTGTCGGTCGTGGTGTCGGCCGTGCAGGCGGAGAGCGCGACGGCGGCGGTAATCGCGGCGGCGGCCAGGGCGGTGGGCAGGATCCTCGATCGCATCGGGACTCCTTCGTCTCTTGGATTGTCACCGACCGTAGGGTTCCGGGACAGGACCACGGATCCGGTGCAGCACGGGGTTTCGGGCCGTACGCCTCGTGGAAATCCACGAGGCGCGGCGGGTTCCGGCGATGTCATGCTCAGCACGTGCGGCGTACCACGGGTGTGCTCGCGGCGGGGGTCACGGCGTCCGCCGTGGTCTTCGCGCTGCCCCGGGGATCGTTCGCCCCGCTGGGGGTGGCTCGGCCGCCCGCCTGGCTGCTCGCCGCCGGTGCGACCTCGGTTGCCGTCGTGCTGATCGCCGCCGTACGGGCGGAACGGTTCGGTCCCCGGCGGTCCGGTCCGCTGGCCCTGCTCCTCGCCGGCGGCTTCACCGCGAGCCACGTGGTCGACACGACCTTGGTGCCGCCCGCCGGGGCAGCGGTCGCGGGCGTCTTCGCGCTGTCCGCGGCGCCGGTCGCGACCGCGCTCGCGCTGACCCATCCTGCCGAACGGCTCGAACCACCTGCGGTGCGCCGCCTCCTCGGGGTGACCGCCGCGGGCCTCGCAGTGCTCGCCGTGGTGTGGCTGCTGTCCTGGTCGCCGTTCGCCGACGTCGAGTGCCGGATCGGTTGCGACACCAATCCGCTGGCGCTGGTCGCGGATCCCGGCCGGGCCCGGCTCGTCCTCGATCTCGCGCTCGGCCTGTCGGCGGCGCTGTGCCTCGGCGCGGCGGTCGGTGCGGGGCTGCGCCGGCGGTCGGTGCTCGCCGTGCTGAGCTGCCTGCTGCTCGCGGCCGAGGCCGTCGTCCGGCTGTGGCCGGCCGCCGTGCCGGCGAATGCCCTGCCCCGGTACCTGCTGCACGCAACTGCCGTCGCTACGGCCGGAGCCCTCGTCCTCGCGGAGGCGGTTCGCCGGCACGCGCGGCATCGCGAGCTGCGCCGGGTCGCGGCGATCCTCGACGCCGTCCCCGAACCGGGCGCCCTGGCCGGATACCTGGCCAAGGCGCTGCACGATCCGGCCCTGACCGTCGCGTACGTCGTCGGCGCCGGGCCCGCTCTGGTGTCGGCGGACGGGCGCCCCGTTCCGGCCGCTCGGGCCGACCGCGCCACGCTGCACCTGGCCCGGGACGGGGCCGACATCGCCGAGATCCGGCACCGCCCGCAGGACGCGCTGCAACTCGCGACCGGCGTCGGTCCCGCGGCCGGTTTGCTCGTGGACAACGAGCGGCTGCAGGCAGAGCTGCACAAGCAGCTCGCCGAGCTGCGGGAGAGCCGGACCCGCCTGGTCGAGCGGGCGGACGCCGAACGGCGCATCCTCGAGCGAGATCTCCACGACGGCGCCCAGCAGCGGCTCCTCATGCTCGCCCACGCGTTGCGCCGCGCTCGCGACCTCGATCCGCGCCTCGGGGCGGCGCTCGGACCGGCGATCGACAACGCCACGGCCGCCGGTCGTGAGCTGCGGGAAACCGCCCACGGCATCTACCCGGGAGTGCTCGAGAGTCTCGGCCTCGCCGCCGCCCTGTCCCAGCTGGAGGACCAGGGCCGGCTCGTGGTCGACGCCGTGCCCGAGGACCGGTTGCCCACGGCCGTGGAACGAGTCGCCTATCGCGTGGTCGCCGAATGCGCCGCCTCCGCCGCCCAGCATGACCCGGTGCGGGTCGACGCCCGGCGGCCGGACAGCATCCTGGTGCTGGTCCTGCGCGGTCGGCTCGACCTGGCGCCGGAGCAGGTCATCGGTCTGCGGGACCACGCCGGGGCGCTCGGCGGCGACCTGATCCGCACCGCCGGCCGGATCGAGGTACGCCTGCCGTGCGCGTCGTCGTAGCCGAGGACGTCCTGCTGACCAGGGCCGGAATCGTCCGGCTCCTGCAGGATGCCGGCATCGACGTGGTCGGCGAGGCAGCCGACCGGCCGAGCCTGCTCGCCGCCGTCGCGACAACCGACCCGGACGTCGCCGTCACCGACATCCGGATGCCCCCGACCCATCGCGACGAGGGCCTGATCGCCGCCGGCGAGATCCGGCAGCGTTACCCGAGGACGGCGGTGCTGCTGCTCTCCCAGTACGTCGAAAGCCGCTACGCCCTGCGCCTCCTGCAGTCGTATCCCGGCGGGATCGGCTATCTGCTGAAGGAACGCGTCTTCGACATCGCCACGGTGCTGGACGCCCTGCACCGGGTCGCCGACGGCGAGTGCGTCGTCGACCCGACGATCATCGCCCGGCTGATGGCCCGCCCGCGCCCGGCCTCCGACCGGCTGACCCATCTGACGCCCCGCGAACGTGCCGTCCTGACCCAGATGGCCGAGGGCAGGTCCAACGAGGGCATCGCCTCCGCGCTGCACATCACCCAGCGCACCGTGGAGACCCACATCGGCGAGGTGTTCGCCAAGCTCGGACTGGACGCCGACCCCACCACCAACCGGCGAGTGCTCGCCGCACTCGCCTACCTCAAAGCCGAGCCCGTCCCCGATCCTTGATTGGCACACACGTACGAAGGATGGCGTACAGTGTCGCGGGTGAGTTCTTATCAGCCGTCGATGCTGGACCTCGCGGCCGGGCCGACCACCGAGCTTGAGCCGCTGCCCGGCCGGCTCGAGCGGCATGTGCTGACCGCCGGCGCCTGGGTCGACGTGCTGCCCGGCTGGGTGCGGCAGTCCGACGCCGTCTTCGAGACGCTGCTGCGCGACGTCGACTGGCGGGCCGAGCGCCGGCAGATGTACGACGGCGTGGTCGACGTCCCCCGGCTGCTGCGCTGGTACGACGGCGACGAGACGCTCCCGCACCCCGGCCTGGCCGACGCGAAGGCGGCACTCTCCGCGCACTACGCCGAGGAGTTGGGCGAGGAGTTCGTGACCGCCGGCATGTGCCTGTATCGCGACGGCCGCGACAGCGTGGCCTGGCACGGCGACACCATCGGCCGCTCGGCCCGCTTCGACACGATGGTGGCGATCGTGTCCTTCGGCTCGCCGCGCAACCTGATGCTCCGGCCCCGCGCGGGCGGCCACGACACGCTGCGCTTCCCGCTGGGCCACGGCGACCTCATCGTGATGGGCGGCTCCTGCCAGCGCACCTGGGAGCACGCCGTGCCCAAGACGGCGAGGCCGGTCGGGCCGCGGGTGAGCGTCCAGTTCCGCCCGGTCGGCGTGGCCTAATCGACACCTCAGCGTGTCGGGCCATTGACAGACGGTAATAGAAAATTACACTCAGCATGTAATTAGTTGATCGTCTCCCTCCACCGAGGACGGTCAGATGCTTGCCCTCCACCACATCGGCGTGCGGTTCGGCGGCTTGATCGCACTCGACGACGTCTCCCTGCAGGTTCAGCCCGGCCGCACGGTCGGCGTGATCGGCCCGAACGGCGCCGGCAAGACCACGCTGTTCAATGTCGTCTGTGGCTTCGTCGCGCCGACGAACGGCACGCTGACCCTCGACGGGCACCCCTTCAAGCCGAGGCCACACCGGCTCACCAGCAACGGCATCGCCCGCACGCTGCAAGGCGTGGGCCAGTTCGCCGGCCTCACGGTCCTCGAGAGCGTGCTGACCGGCACCGAGCACATGGCCCACGCGGGCTTCGCGTCCGCCCTATTCGGACTGCCGCGGGCCGGCCGTGACGAACGGAGGCTGCGGGCGGCGGCGCTCACCGCGCTGGAGCGCTGCGGCGTGGCCGAGCATGCGCAGGCAAGACCACAGAGCCTTCCGTACGCGGTCCGAAAGCGCATCGCCTTGGCCCGCGCGCTGGTGAGCGAGCCCCGGCTGCTGCTGCTCGACGAGCCGGCCGGTGGTCTCGGCGCCGACGAAATCACCGACCTCGCCCGCCTGATCGCCGAGACCGAGGCGGCCGTGCTGCTCGTCGAGCACCGCATGGAGCTGGTGATGAGCGTCTGCGACGAGATCCTGGTCCTCGACTTCGGCAAGCCGATCGCGCACGGCTCCCCCGCCGAGGTCCAGCACGATCCGGCCGTGGCGGACGCCTACCTGGGCGTGGCTCCGTGACCGCGCTGCTCGAGGTCGCCGGGCTGACCGCCGGATATGGCGGCGCGCCCGTCCTGCACGCGGTGGACCTGGCCGTCGAGGAGGGCTCGATCGTCGCCGTGCTCGGCGCGAACGGGGCCGGCAAGACGACCCTGCTGCGTACGCTCTCCGGCCTGGTCCGGCCGACCGCGGGCCGGATCGTCTTCGCCGGCCTGGACCTGCGCGGCATCCGGGTCGAGCGGATGGTGCGGCACGGCCTGGCGCACGTCCCCGAGGGCCGCGGCGTCATCACCGAACTGACCGTCGATGAGAACCTGCGCCTCGGCGGCCTGTGGCGCGGCGACGCGAAGGCCGCGCTGGCCGAGGTCTACGACCTGTTCGAGCCGCTGGCCCGGCGCAAGAAGCAGCCGGGTCATCAGCTCT
>Ga0307513_10003861_pt1 | contig 20161 bp, 21 predicted proteins | sample 15_EM_MG_FD_202174 | JGI IMG/M metagenome (GOLD analysis project Ga0307513, IMG submission 202174) | Populus trichocarpa ectomycorrhiza microbial communities from riparian zone in the Pacific Northwest, United States - 15_EM | ecosystem: Host-associated > Plants > Roots > Unclassified | place...
AGTGCTTGTAATGTAATTATGCTACATAATCCACGAAATATCGCCGGAAATCATGCCTTCTTCAGAATCCCTCCCCTCTGCGGAGGGGACACTGCGGGTATAACCAAACCCTTGTCCACCTTGGAAATGGCAAAGCGTATGAATTTCAAAACGCAATCCTCCTGGCATTCGGGGCTGTTCCCGTACTCCTTCACCCAAGCTTCTGAACAAGCTTTAGCCTCTAATGGCGTCCCCACCATGATGAGATACACGAGCCTCGACCTGAACACGTCTTCGGAAAAATACTTTCCCCCGGGGCAATTACAGCACTTCGACTTGAGTGGCGTCTTCTTGATGAGCTCCACCACCGCTTCCAAGTAGATGGCACGTTGTCTGACAAGTCTGTGATACGCGGCGGCGGAAACGTACTTGAAATCGTCGGGGAGTTGGAGGATCCCTGGGAGATGGACAGCGGAGAGGGCGTGTTGGGAGATGGATTGTGCGATGCCGTTGAACCCGAATCGAGAAGCAATAGCATATACTCTAAGGGACTGGGAAACATCGGTTTGTGCGAGAAAACCGCCTAGTCGTAATCTCGCTGCTTTGATTTCGTATTTATCCGCGATGACGAGACAATCCACGAGTGCGTCGAGGTCTCTGACGGAGGGTGGAGGGGTGAAGGGGTAAATCAATCGAAGGACGATGTCGAGCGCGTCAGGGGAATCAATGACTTCGATGACTTCGACCCCCGCCACACTTGGTGTGTTTGACCCGTCTGGGGCTGGTTGGGGAAGGGAGAACATGTCTTTGAAGACGGGTGAGGCGAGGGAGAGAACGAGTTTGTGGAGTCGGAAGTCGCGGCTGGGAGGACCCAGGGCTCGTAGAATGATGTCTGCGTCGGGAGCGTCGAATTTTTCGTCGTTTGACATTGTGGCGGCCAGCACGAGAGAGGAGGGGGGTTAAGGAGCTCTGGGTGCCTCGTCTTATATCTGCTTCAAGGTGTGGCGGGGTCCCACGATGTGACGCCTTTGACGGTTTTGGACGTGCCCCGCACGAATGTATCTTTGAGAACGCGTACAAAGGGATCTAGAAGTCAGTGCCGCTGGGTGTGTAGATCGCCATTTCTGGGAGACGGTGCCTTCTGGGGCACCGGGTTGTATTGCGGGACGTCGCGAAGTAGAGTCAAGCATCCGCGCCGACGAAGTAGCGGGGTGGCAGTTTTCCAAGGATAGAGGAGAGGAGTCCGCGCCACATCACCATAGTACTTGGAAAATACCTCCGAGTCGGGGATCATATTCAAGTTGTCTTTGCGACCTCGCCGGGGTTCAAAAACCGGATTTGAGCCCACCTCTTTTCGAAAACTTCTCACGGGCCTGGGGAGTTCGGCATGTGCCGGCTTGCATCGACGGAGATCCTATCCTCGGTGATGTTTGAGGGATTCACGAGCAGCGGTAGCAGAGAACGACCGCGCGGAGGCGGAGGCGTTCAGCCTCCTCATGGCTTTGGCGTATGTTGCTTAGGCAATGGACCTCCCCAAGCGGCCGGCAGATCGCGAGCGGAAAAGAAAGGGTTGGTGGTGGTGGTCCCCAGACTGGTGTCCGGGGGGTACCATTTTGTTCTTGTGGACGATCGGGAGAAACTTTGCGTCGCTTCTCATCCCTTACTGTATATTTAGGCCCGATTCTACGAGCAAGGAATCGAGGATGCCCTCATCCTCGTGGGACGTCCCGCGAACCCATTCCACTCTACCGTCCGTGTACTGCCAGAAATCGACCTGTTCCCGGACTTCCAGGTCTGTCATCACTGGCTCCTGGTCCTGGTCTCATCCCCATGACATATCCGAGACGAGAGCCCCTGATATTGCCCCCGAAGACTAACAGTACGTACCCCTGCCCCTGATGCACTTTCCAGTCGTTGAACGAACAAACCTGTCCGCCAGTCCAGCGACTCGATCATCCCGGAGTTCGTCTACCATATGGTGTTCGTGAGTGGCAAATGGGACTACGGTCGCATGATAATCGCTGGCAATGCACACGAGATAGTACCCACAGGCCACTATATTGTCACCCCGCTCGTTGGTTCTAATGGTACAACGGTGCTGGTCGACCGCGGTTTCGTATTGAAGAGCGGGTTCGAATAGTTTTCTAAAACTGCTGGTACCGACGAGAAAGTTTTTGTGCAGCAATGCTTCGCGTGTCCGACCAGGTACAGAACAGCATCACCCCGGACAACCACCCCGAGAAAGGCGAATGGTATAAGATCATCGTTGATGCAATGGTCGAGTGCGCCAGTGCTAAGGATCCAGTACCTCCCGTGCGTCAATCCCGTACAACATTCGTTCTGATTCATCCTTCGGCACGGTGACCCAAGGTCTGCGCTGGAATGTGCCAGGCTATCGTGCTGGATATCCCAGTGGTTCAGACGGACAGATTCGAATCCAGCATTTTTTCGGAGAGCACACGGTTGAACTCAGCAGGGCGTCAAGTGGAAGCAGGGGGTAAACTGCAGCACCTCTACGGGGTGTAGTATTGATACAAGGTCGTAACCGTGTAGAATATATAGGGAGCCAAAAGGTAGTTCGGAGTGAAAAAGGCAGTTCAAAGTTAGAGAAGGGGCAGGAGACAGTAGTAGTGAGTGAGACCGAGTGAAAGTGTTTAGATGGGGTGCTACGGATGTGATGAATGAGTTGAACACGAATGAGGAAGAAGGGGTTGAGGTGGGAACTCAATGATAATCGGCTCCGGACGGCTATAACCCGCCAAGGCCAGAAAATTACCATGCCATATCGCGTCTTTCATCCGCTCCGTCCTCCAGCTTGGGGGTAACCACAAGAGCTTTCTACCTCCGGAATCTTCAACCCACCCAGACCCAATCCGAATGCGATATCCAGGAGGAGGAAAATAACTATCCCGTGACCATCCGTCCTCTAGCAGCTCCTTAGTCACTTCGGCGGAGCGCCAATCCTCCATTATATGCAACATTGCGCAATAACTAGGACGAGAATGAGGACCAGGTAGCCAGTCATTGACCCCGCCAAGGAGGAACCACAGTTAGCGTCCGTCAGGAGAGAACCGCATGTCCCGTATATCGCCCACCGCACATCCCTCGAGAAAGCCCTGACCAATATTTTCCATCGTACATTCATTGAGAATTTCTTGAGTTTTTATATCGTACAGGGAGACCGTCCTTCCGCCGGCGGCGGCGGCGGCGATCTGGGAGCAATCGTTGGATAGTTTAAGCCACCAAGTCTCCACGCTAGCGGCGCCAATACCCGAGATCCTATCAATAGTCGCCCTCCTGACACCGTGAGCATCACGCCCCGTTCCCCCCGCCCCAAGGTCCCAGCTGACGAGCTCGTGTTCGTCCGCCACAAAGAGAACATTGTCGAAAATCTTGATGTCCCGAATCCGCATGTTTGTGTTTATGTATTGTTGAGGGGTATTCAAAAGAGGGTCAAGGATCGTGACAACACTCTCGTAGGGCCGTGCAGTTGCGATGCATGTCCCACCTGCGGAATATGCCACCAGGTGTTCTACGGTTCTACGGTGGTGCCTGGTGTTTTTGGGGGACGGGGGGCGGAGATGGTTTTCCAGCAGCTCGATTCCGTAAGTACCCCAACTTAAGATTGAGATCGCAGATGGTGAGAAGGCAAATCCGCAGGGATCCGGGAACTGGGGCACGAAGTTACTCCAGGGTACATAAACGGTACACATGTTCTTCCAGACGTGGATCTCATAGGCCTCCGTCATATATGCGAAGAAGCGCCCATCGGGAGAGAAGCATTGCGATCCCTCACGGTTTGATCGAGTCGTTCCATCTATTCGCAAAAGGATTTCTAAGTCCCGAACATTGAGTATGACGACGTCCTCGATGTCGAAAAATGATGCGTGGAAGGAAACCGGGGAGAAGGAAAATATCCCTTCGTGAGGTTGCAGGAGAAACGACTCGGTCACGAGAAACGGAGGGCTTGAGGTTGGTTGGAGGTCATGAATGTTGATCGTAATCTTTCCACCGATTTCGAAACTTGTGGCAAGCAGGAGAGAATCCCCGCCCCAGTGGGTAAGCGGATTGCAAGCACGAGATGGCAGGAGGGTTCCCTCAGATAGTTGCACATCCTTGAGTATGTCATACATGTGGAGGGTCCCGCGGGATCCCGAGACGAGAACAATTATTTGGTTCCCACAGAATGCGATTTCTTCAGGGATCGTGGTATCACTCTTGAAGTCCCTGATGACAACACCCGTCTGGATGTCCCAAACAACAACCTTGGTTCTGTGAATGCTGGGTATGGCGTTAGTATGGATGTGGATATGGGGAAACAACCGATGGAATAGTTTTCCTTACACGAAATAGCAACAAGCAAGTAAACGTCCATCAAGTGAAAAGGCGAGTGATCCGTGCCACCTTATGGAGTCGACGGCAGGTAACTCGAGGGTAGATATTATCTCCAGGGTGTTCCCATCACGGACTCCGACATTGATGATCTCCCGTGCGTACATGTAGGCTGCGATAAACCGGCCGCATGGCGACCAAACACCACAAGAACTATTCACTTTAGCACTTGCCATACATGAATCCTCTAAGCTAGTAATCCCATTCATAACCTTCGACATGGCGAAACAGCTCTGATGGGAATACAGCTCCCAAATCGCGGACGACGGGGAGGCAAGCTGAAGTGCAGAATGGTAGATGTGGGGTCCAGACTGGCTGATCACTTCGAAGAACGTGGTCACAAAACGGAGAAAGTCTATGGCAGTCTTGAAAAGGGGGTCAATGTCGATGGCAGTCGTGAAAAGGGGGTCAATGTCGATGGAGACCTGAATCTGACTTTGAGTCAATATTGAGAGACCATGTAGACAAGCCACAAATCCGGACGCACCTCGCTCAGCCATTGTATGGTTACATTCAATGCGCGCACCGCATCACCCACAGCACCAAGGACACTTAACACCTCCAACCAAAATAGGAACTTCTCCTCCAGAAAATGACGTAGAGCGGAAACCATGTCTGCAGTCCGGTCGGCTTTCACTATGAGATGATTGTGCCACGATCTGCACGCATATTCCAGAGCCCCACGGATACCGCTCTCTTCGATCCTACTCTGTAAATCTTCCACTTCGGAATTAAGAGCATAGCCAGGCATTGAACAAATATTCTTCTTCAGTGATTTATCCATAAGCTCGAGGCAGCGCAGGAAGAGTTCGATCTGATAGTCGGGGGATATATAGAACCGGGGGTTACTGCACCGGGTGGGGTCTATGATGAAGTCGAGGAAGGACTTGTGGAATGGTCGAACAGGGTGGTTGATATCGTCGTGCAGTACTAACAATGATTGAACCAACTCGAGGAGGGACAGGACCACATCGCGTTCAAAATCCATCAGGGTGGCGATCGCTGATGGTGAGAGGGGATTTGTGACGAGGACTACGGCGCTCAGCACAGAGCGGACCATCGCGTCGTCTTCGGCATCGATTTTGCAGAAGGCCGCTTGAAATATCGACGTGTAGAGGGAGTCGAGATTGGTGTATACCTTCAGTTCCGCCTTCCCTTCGTAGGCCGTGCTTTCCGGAGATTTCGTGATCACGTCGAGTCGGTCCGAGGGACGTTTGAACTTGTGTTTGAGGAAATTTACCGTTGCAACGGCATAAACGAAGAAACCATCCGCCCTTCGACATAGTGAATCGAGGTGTTCGTCCGTTGGCCAATCCTTAGGTCTGCGTGTGAGTTTAGATAGTTCGTGTTTGAAGAAGAGGCGAATGTCGCTGTGGACAATGCGGGGCTCGACATGGTGGAGAATGAAGGTCTCCGTCCATTCCTTCAGTAATGGACCGCGAAATCCGCTCGTAATGTGTGTCTCCGGTCTGCTAGTGATAAAAAACTTGACCCTGGGAACCTTGGACATCGACTTGCCCAACACGAGGAGGACCGCAGACTCTGGTTCCTCGTCTTTGCATTCGTCGAGGGCGTCAATCACGATCACAGTGGAGATGTTCGCCGATAGGAGTGGTTTGAGAAGGAACTCTTGCATCTGATTGTGGAGCGACTCGCGGAAGATGTCCGGATTCGACTGGAGGAGCGGTATGAGTAAAGATCGGAACCCTGGGTACTTTTGTGCAAGTTGGAATGCCACGGTGGGAAAGATGAGGCGGAGGTCACTGCGGTCCTCGAAGGCTCTGGAGCAGAAGAATGATGCTCCCAAGCGACCGTTTGCGAAGACCCTCTCTGCGATAGTTTGTGCGATGGTTGATTTCCCTGTCCCGGCGAGCCCATTTAGCCAGAAGACTGGAGAGGTGCTAAAATCCTCGGTCCAGTCCTCGATCTCATTCAACACGCTCTCTCGGGTTCCCTTGAGGCACCCCTGGCGATCGCCGTGCTGGTAACCAGCCCCTTGAGCGCGGCGACATTGGTTCAACACCGACAATTCGGCTATCTTTCTATGAGCGTACGTCAAAGGAAGATACGAACGCGTCTGACCTGTATTCTGTAACAGTAGGTTAACATCTGGTGTGCAGTCAAACAATACAACCAAGAACATACAATCGATCTACAACTTTGCTCGTATAACGCTTTCTGTTGGGCGAACTGAGTGCGATCTCAGCGGATATCCAGCTATGAACGAGGTCAGTACTGACCTGGTACTCGAGGACGGAATCTCTAATTTCTTCCGCAAACCCACAAACATCGCGCACATCCGCCTCATTTTCTTGGTACCCAGGAGCGCTGGAGCGGTGAGACAGGGATTGCAACTCGTCTTTGATCCCTTCAAGAGCGCTGGGATGTGTTCAGCAAAGACGCCCGCTCACAACGGATGGGTGGTGCTCACTCAAACAGGACCGTTTGTCGCTCGAGCTCGTCACCGCTGCCCGTGGCGCCTGCTTCTGCTCCGAGTCTACCCAACCGCGCAAGGGCAGACTCGATCTTTCCTCTTATCCCTGGCGATCTCTGCGAACGTGTCAGGGGTGTCTTGAGACGCAAGGACATCGCTTTACCTCGTGGTGTTTCAAAAACACGTCCAAAGAAGACTTGATTCGTTCAACTGTCCATCAGCCTGTATGGTGAAGATGATAAGGGAAAACTTACAGCTATCTGAGCGATTTGATCATTCATCGATTGCTGTTGTGACATCTGTTCCAGGCGTGTTCAGCCTACCTGATCCCGACGATTTTTGGTACCCACCTGGTAGACAAGGATCGTCTGCCGAACTTGTTCGATGAGTCTTCTGACTTCTTGAGCATCCTGCGTCTTATCGAGGATCCGGGTGAACTTCCCCTTCGCCAACAAGGCTTGCAATCGTTGTGCGATATCTTCCAAGGACCTACAAAGGATTGGTCTTTCGTAGCGAGCGGACTGACTCGATACTAACCTCGCCATCTGCGAACGTCTCTCAACCTCTTGCTGATCTCCATTGGGATCCACTTTTGCCGGGCTCTCCAATAATTTCTTCAGCCACGGAATAAGCTGTTCAAGTGTGTCCTTGACGTCCTCGCTTTGCTGGAAGAGACACGTAAGCAGCGCCTTGGAACAGCCCGCCACAATATGCCATACGTCGTAGTGTTTAACAAGTGCGTTGATGCCCCCCAAACACGCTTTGAGAGGAGGAAACCAATCGGATGATTCCTTTGCGATGTCCAGGAGCACCTTCGTAGCGTCGATTACACGTTGTTTCTTTCCTGTAAAAAGTCAGTATGGCTGGGATTACGATACCGGCCATGTATCGTACGGGGGATTGGTGTAATTCCTCCTCCACTAGTCGTCGGTTGTCGCTTTCGAAGAATGTTGGACATGATTCCGGAGTTGTCTTCAAGCTGTGGAACTAGGTGGTTCGTAGCTGTAGATTGAGGTACGTGTAACCACTGCGGCGGGCGCCAGATGCCGTATCATCGCCCCGGAGCCCGGGTTCGGAGGAACCAAAACGGCCCACATGAATAGGTCCCCAAATCGACTCACATCATGTGTCTCCGTGTGTCAACCACACCATCCTAGCTCTCCTAAGGATCGCGCTTCATGCGGTTTCAAGAACGTGTCAGGAAGTCTTATATGGCGAACATCCAGGGAGTCTAGGATGCGGAAATTATTGTCTCTGGGTCTGGGGAAGGTGTCTTGGAGGCGACACTGGGAGGTGAGAGACGATCGAGGCCGTCCACCCGTCTCGGTTTCGACTGAAGCGACCAGCATATACTTACCAGTCGGGAAGGTACGAAGAGAATGTCCAGGAGTGTTGTGAGTGCTAAAAACTTACCAGCCCATGAGAATTACGTCACTGCTCTCTACCACGCTCGTCTATCGATATCTTCCGTTAGGCTACCACCGAACTGCTGGAATGTTTCTTCGTATCCACATCCGTCCTAGAGTCGCTACCCTCCCGCGCATCCGCCTTCCCAAGCTCAAGATTCTGTCTCTCATCGAGATGTTCTTTTGGCTAGCGTGTCCTCACCTCTCTTGATGGGCATTGTCGGTATTATAGGTCCAACGGTTCGGCAGGCCCCGCGGATAGTGCATATGGTCATGGGTATTGGTATACGAGTTCAGTCAATATGGTGATACAATAAAGATGGGAAAGCTGGAGAGCGAGGAAAGCGAAGGACACAAGGAAAAAACGGAGGAAGGTATGATCCAGCACAACAGTCAGGTCATGTCCAGGGGGAGAGAGCGAGAGAAAAAGAGACGGAGGAAGAATGATAACCCAGAAACCCAACAACGTACAAGCCATAAATCAATTTAGCATCATTACCCTGGTATCGAACCAGCCTCGGAGCAAGCGTTGGGTCGTCAAACCGACAACCACTCATCCTCACCAACCTCAGCATTATACCTCCACACGAGACCATCAACAGCGGTCCTCGTGAGCAAATCGTTTCCCATCCTGTCCCAATCCCACAGAACCAACCGGCGCATGCTCGGATATGTTGTCATCAAATCCTTCACAATACAGTGGATTCGGAAGCTCAAGTTGACGTGGCTCATATCCGAAATCGACGATGAGCGTGTCCTGCGGGATGGATTGGATGGGGTGGGATGTCTATGAATGGGAGGAATGGGAAGAGACGTCAGAGGTTGTGGAGCCAAGATGAAGCAATGGATAGTGTTCTCGGTCGAGGAGGATGGCCTGCCTTAATCACATCCGACAATCCGATGGAATGGAGCGAAGTCTGCGACACTGGTGATACGGGAGATTCAGCTTCGTCGAGGTCATTTTTGTGTGGTACGTTTGGGACCCGCGTAAGAGTTTGCAGCTTCTTCCAGGTCTTGTATCTAAGACCCGTTGTAATAAACTGCTCGAATTTCTAAAATCAAACCTTCCTTGTAAATAGCGAATATTAAACAGGCCTGGGGAAGATCACTCACGTTTCGGCTGATGTACGATAAGTATGTGCTTGATCGAGGAGGTATTCATCGCGATGCAGAAAAACTTGGTCACGTCCGGGAACGTCCTCCCAGCGCCCCACGCGAACCTCAGTGACCTCAATTGCGGTCCTAGGTGGTAAATCTTCTCCTCTCAAGCTCTGGCCACCACCGATGTACTCCAAGCGTCGTAAAGATGAGCCGTCCAATTGTGAGTGTAATAGAAGGGGTGCCGTCCTTAATAACGTGTGGACAATGTGCAACACCTCTTGGCCACGGACCCGGGTCGTGGTCTGGGTATCTGGTGATCTTGAGAGATACGTGAATTCGAGTAGGTATCGTTGGGTGGAGAGGAAGCGAAGGAGGGTACCGAAAAGACGAGATTCGCACGCGAAGTACTCGAGGCGGAACCATGCCCTCTCAGCGAGCATCGCGTAAAAGCATGATGTGGCTCGAGCGTCGATGAGTTCCAGGTGATAAAGTCCCACCATCATACCCAGTATCTCCGCGACGGGAAGTTCTTGGTGAATATCGTGGACCGGATCCTCTGATCGATCGAGGACGTATTCGACGCAACTCGGACAGAGTTTAGAGTGTTCGAGTCGTTATCGGTAAAGGCAGTGGATTTGCTTCGTATGTGCTTGGTGAACCTCTTCGTAGATTTTGAGGAACATGGGGGGAGTCCCACGACCCCGGGACTCCGGAACCCAAACATCGTCCCCTAACGGAAGTGCTGATAAGTAACCGTGGCGCAGTCCCAGGCACAACAGGAATTACTCACATTGTGAGGGGAGTGGAGCGATACGGGGACAGGGTAGCCCGGAACGAATTGGAGAGGGGAGGGATGGATAGGTCGAAAACGCGCACGTCGTTTCATTCCGGTTATAATAAACGAAACCAGGACCGTGGGCCACTCCATGTTCCAACTTCTATCGAGCCTCATACAAAATCGCCTCCAAAAACGGCGGGACGGAACAAATAAGTGTGGCGTTGACACGGCGTTGGTGAACAAGTAGCTTTAAAAACCCCGTTGCCGAGAGCGGGGTTGTCCACGAGGGCTTCATTTTCTTGGGCGAGAGTGTGTTTGGAGAGCATGTTGTGAGTTCTACTCCGATGAGGGTGAGGTGTCGTAGAAGGGAGGGTCATCTTGTAGAGCGTCTGGGTTTGGGTTGTGATCGACCTGCCGCGAGAACGGAGGCAACCATGAACCGGGCGGTGAAGATGTCTTCTCGCCTGTTTGTCTCACTTGTTCCGTGATCCATTGTTTGAATCCATCGAAGATTGGGGAAAGCTCCGTGCTCTAAGCTTACGGCCGGGATCGGAACGGTGGAACTTAATTTTCTATGCCCAATTTCGCCATCCCATCATGGATCCATCATCCGGCGTCATAGATAGCACGAATCTGGTTGCGCCAGAATATTTAACTCAAGCCACCGGGTGAGGTATTTATTTAAGAAGGGTGCGCGGCGCGGTTGGGGTCTAATCGTTGCGGTTCCGTCTTTTTGGAATACTGGAAAGTTCGGACTAGCTGGCCTGGGTTCCGGGGGAGGAGATGAGCACAGTAGTCTCGCAACCGAACATGCGTGAGGTGGGTACTCCATATCCGTACCGGCGTCAGTGTGAGGAGTGGGCAGGATGGAGGCGAGTGGACCCAACGGGGTGAAGAGCCCCAGTTTCTATCATCGTCGACAACTATCCCGTAGTATCCATCGTCTCTGTATCTCCGCTCGTCGTAGCCTCCGCTGTCACCGCCTTGGTGGCCGAGAGAAGTCGACGGTGCTGACCGTGCCACGACACAGCGATTTTCTCCGGGTCGGTGCTTGATAAATGATATCCAGACTCTATACCGCAGCATCTGAACATATGGGCAAGCTTCCTTCCGATCCCAACCCCGGAATAGTTCGATATTTATCTCATGAGTCAAGTCAGGTACCTCTAGGGAATGGATTGCAGTCTACTTCGGGTTCGCCAAGAGTTCGTCTTCCATATGGTGTTCATGAGTGGGAAATGGGACTACGATCGCACGATAATCGTCGGGCAATGCACACGAGATGGCACCCGCAGGCCACCATATTGTCACCCCGCTCGTTTGTTCTAATGGTACAACGGTGCTGGTCGACCGCGGTTTCGTGTCGAAGGACGGGTTCGAATAGTTTTCCGAAACCGCTGGCACCGACGAGGAAGTTTTCGTGCAAGCGGTGCTTCGCGTGTCCGACCAGGTACAGAACGGCTTCGCCCCAGACAACAGTCCCGAGAAAGGCGAACGATATCGGATCGTCGTTGATGCAATGGCCGAGTACGCCAGTGCCATCGATCCAGTACCTCCCGTGCGTCAATCCCGTACAACATTCATTCCGACCCATCCTTCGGCACGGTGATCCGAGGTCGGCGCTGGAATGCCCCACGCTACCGTGCAGGATATCCCAGTGGTTCAGATGGTCACATTCGAATCCAGCCCCCCTTCGGAGAGCACACGGTTGAACTCGACAAAGCATGAAGTGGAAGCGGGGGGTAAACTGCAGCGCCTCTACGGAGTGTAGTACCGATACAAGGTTGTAATCGTGTATAATATATAGGGAGCTGAGGTAGTTCGGAGTGAAAGAAGCAGCTCAAAGTTAGAGAAGGGACATGAGATAGTAGTAGTGAGATCGAGTGATTAGGTGCGAAAGTGTTTGGATGGGGTACTATGGATTTGACGAATGAGTTGAACACGAATGAGGGAGAAGGGGTTGAGGCCGGAACTCAATGATCATGGGCTCCGGGTGGCGCCCATTCACCAAGGCCAGAAAATTACCATCCCATATCGCGTCAAACATTTGCTCCGTCCTCCAGTTGGGGGGTAACCACAAGAGCTTTCTGCCTCCGGGACCTTCAACCCACCCGGACCCAACCCGAATGCGATATCCAGGAGGAAAAGGACTGTCCTGTGACCATCCGTCCTCTAGAAACTCCCAAGTCGCCCCCGCGGAGCGCCAATCCTTCGTTGTATGCAAAGTCGCGCAATAACGGGGACGGTAGAATCTCTCATAAATGAGCCATAGTTGGCGTCCGTCAGGAGAGAACTGGACGTCCCAGATATCGCTCGTCGTACACCACCTGAGAAAGTCTTGACCCATATTTTCCATCGTACATTCATTGAGAATTTCTTGAGTTTTTGTATCGTACAAGGAGACCTTTTTTTCGGTGAGGACGGCGATCTGGGAGCAATTGTTGGATAGTTCAAACCACCCAGTCCCCAACTTCCCATCAAGAGTCACCCTCCTGACACCGTGAGCATCGCGCCCCGTTCCCCCCACCCCAAGGTCCCAGCTGACGAGCTTGTGTCCGTCCGCCACAAAGAGAACGTTGTCGAAAATCTTGATCTCCAGAATCCGCATGTTTGTGTTTATGTGTCGTTGCGGGGTATCTAAAAGAGGGTCAAGGATCGTGACAACACCCTCGAGGGACCGTGCAGTTGCGATGTGTGTCCCGTCTGCGGAACATGCCACCAGATGGGTTTCGGTTCTACGGTGGTGCATGGTGTTTTTGGGGGATGGGGGGCGGAGATGATTGTCCAGCAGCTCGATTCCATAGTCACCCCAACTCAAGATTGAGATCGCAGATGGTGAGAACGCAAATCCCAGGAGCCCCGTGAACTGGGGTACGAAGTTACTCCAGGGTACATAACCGGTAGATGTGTTCTTCCATACGCGAATCTCATCGGCCTTCATCATATATGCGAAGAAGCGTCCATCGGGAGAGAAGCATCCCGATTCATCGTCGTATTTTCCAGTCGTTGTATCTATTCGCAAAAGGACTTCTAAGTCACGAACATTGAGGATGACGGCTTCCTGTGTGTCGAGAAATGATGCGTGGAAGGAAACCGGGGAGAAGGAAAATATCCCGTTATAAGGTGGGAGGGAGAACGACTGAACCACAGGAAATGGAGGGCTTGAGGTTGGTTGGAGGTCTCGAATGTTGATCGTAGTCTTTCCATCGATGTCGAAACTTGTGGCAACCAGGACAGAGTCTCCGTGGCTCCAGTGGATAAGCCAATCGTCAGTGCGAGGTGTCAGGACCTCCTCAGATAGCTGCACACCCTCGAGTACGTCATATGTGCGGAAGGTCTCGTCGGTGCTCTTGAAGACGATCGTTTGGTTCCCGCAGAATGCGATCTTGTCAACAGGATACGGGGTATCAATATTGAAATGGTTGATGATAACACCTGTCTGAATATCCCAAATAACAACGATGGATTCGAACAACGCATGTCTGGGTATGGAGTTAGCAAGGATATGGATATGGGGAGGCGACCGATGGAACAGTTTTCCCTACCTGGAGTAGCCACAAGAAAGTAGACGCCCATCAGGTGAAAAGGAAACTGATTGGGACAAGAATTTGAAACCATTGTTACGGCGCTTGAGGGTAGATACCACCTCCAGGGTGTTCGCATCACGGACTTCGACAATGGAGCCCTCCCATCTTTCGTAGGTTGCGATGAACCGGCCACATGGTGACCAAACACCACAATGATGATGCATTATAACACTCGCCATGCACGAATCTTCTAAGGCAGTGATCCCATTCACAACCTTCGACACGGGGGAGTAGCCCTGATGGGAATACAACTCTCGAATCATGGACGACGGGGAGGCAAGCTGAAGTGCAGAGTGGTAGATGTGGGGTCCAGACTGGCTGATCACTTCGAAGAACATCGTCACAAAGCGGAGGAAGTCTATGGCAGTCTTGAAAATGGAGTTGATGTCGATGGAGACCTGAATCTGACTTGGAGTCAATACTGAGAGACCACGGAAAGAAGCCACAAATCCGGACGCACCTCGCTCAGCCATTGTATGGTTGAATTCAACGCCCGCACAGCGTCACCCACAGTACCAAGAATACTTAACACCTCCAACCAAAACAGGAACTTCTCCTCCAGAAAATGACGCAGAGCGGAAACCATGTCTGTAGTCCGGTCGGCTTTCACTTTGAGATGATTGTGCCACGATCTGCACGCATATTCCAGAGCCCCACGAATACCGCTCTCTTCAATCCTCCTCTGTAGATCCTCCACTTCGGAATTGAGGGCATAGTCAGGGATTGAACAAATATTCCTCTTCAGCGATTTATCCATAAGCTCGAGGCAGCGCAGGAACAGTTCGATCTGATAGTCGGGGGATATGTAGAACCGTGGGTCACTGCACCGGGTGGGGTCTATGATGAAGTCAAGAAAGGACTTGTGGAACGGTTGAACAGGGTGGTTGATATCGTCGTGCAGTACTAACAACGATTGAACCGACTCGAGAAGGCGCGTGACTTCATTGCACTTGAAACCCATCAGGGTGGCAATTGCTGATGATGAGAGGGGAGTTGTGACGAGGATCACAGCGCTCAACACAGAGCGGACCATCGCGTCGTCTTCGGCATTGTTTTCACAGAAGGCCGCTTGGAATATAGATGTGTAGAGCGAGTCCAGGCTGGTGTATACCTTCAGTGCCGCCTTCCCTTCGTAGGCCGTGCTTTCCGGAGATTTCATGATCACGTCGAGTCGACCCGAGGGACATTTGAATTTGTGTTTGAGGAAACCGACCGTTGCAACGGCATAAACGAAGAAACCAGCTGCCCTTTGACACAGCGAATCGACCTGTTCGTCCGTTGGCCAATCCTGGGGTCGGTCTGGAAGTTTGGATAATTCGTGTTTGAGGAAGAGACGAATGTCGCTGTGGACAATGCGAGCCTCAACGTGGTGAAGAATGAAGGTCGCCGTCCATTCCCTTAACAACGGGCCACGGAATCCGCGTGAGATGTGCGTCTCCGGTCTGCTGGTGATAAAGAACTTGACTCCAGGAACCTTGGAAATCGACTCGCCCAACACGAGGAGGACCGCAGACTCTGGTTCCTCGTCTTTACATTCATCGAGGGCGTCGATCACGATGACAGTGGAGATATTCGCCGATAGAAGTGGTTTGAGAAGGAACTCTTGCATCTGGTTGTGGAGCGACTCGCGGAAGATGTCCGGATTCGACTGGAGGAGCGGCATGAGTAAAGATCGGAACCCTGGGTACTTCTGTGCAAGCTGAAATGCCAGCGTGGGAAAGATGAGGCGGAGATCCCTGCGGTCCTCGAAAGCTCTGGAGCAGAAGAATGATGCTCCCAAGCGACCGTTTGCGAAGACCCTCTCCGCGATGGTTTGTGCGATGGTGGATTTCCCTGTCCCGGCGAGCCCGTTTAGCCAGAAGACCGGAGACGTGCTAAAATCCTCGGCCCAGTCCTCGATCTCATTCAACACGCTCTCTCTGGTTCCCTTGAGGCACCCCTCGCGATCGCCGTGTTGGTATCCAGCCCCGTGAGCGCGGCGACATTGGTTCATCACCGACAATTCGGCTATCTGTCTATGAGCACATGTCAAAGGAAGATACGAATGCGTCTGACCTGCATCCTGTAACAGCGGGTTAACATCTGGTGTGCAGTCAGACAATACAACCAAGGACATACGATTAATCTACAACTTTGCTCGTATAACGCTTTCTGTTGAGCGAACTGCGCGCAACCTCAGCGGATATCCAGCTATGAACGAGGTCAGTACTGACCTGGTACTCGAGGATGGAATCTCTAATTTCTTCCGCAAGCCCGCAAACAGCGCACACATCCGCCTCATTTTCCTGGTACCCAGGAGCGCTGGAGCGGTGAGACAGAGACTGCAACTCGTCTTTGATCCCTTCGAGAGCGCTGGGATGTGTTCAGCCTAGACGCCCGCTCACATGAATGGATGGTGCTCACTCGAACAGGACCATTTGTCGCTCGAATTCATCACTGCCGCTCGTGGCACCCGCTCCCGCTCTGAGTCTACTCAACCGCACAAGGGCAGACTCGATCTTTCCTCTTACCCCTGGCGATCTCTGCCAACGTGTCAGAGGGTGTCTTGAAACGCAAGGACGCCACTTCATCAGCAAAACAATCGTGATGCTGTGGTGCTGTGGGGGCGTTTAGTGGCGTTTAATTGCCTTTTGAGGTAATTAAACGCCCGCCACAGCACTACAGCATCACGACGTTTTGCTGATGTTTACCTCGCGGAGTTTCAAAAACACGTCCAAAGAAGACTTTGTTCATTCAACTGTCCATCAGCCTGTACAATGAAGATGACAAGGGAGAGCTTACAGTTAACTGAGCTATCTGATCATTCATCGACTGCTGTTGTGACATCTGTTCCCGGCGTGCTCAGCCTGCCCGATCTCGACAAGTTTTGGTACCTACCTGATAGATAAGGATCGTCTGCCGAACTTGTTCGATGAGTCTTCCGACTTCTTGAGCATCCTGCGCCTTATCGAGGAACCGGGTGAACTTCCCCTTCGCCAAAAAGGCTTGCGATCGTTGTGTGATATCTTCCAAGGACCTACAAAGGATCGGTCTTTCGTAGCAAGAGGTCTTATTCGATACTAACCTCGCCATCTGCGAGCGTCTCTCAATTTCTTGCTGATCTCCGTTGGGATCAACCTTTGCCGGGCTCTCCAATAGTTTCGTCAGCCACGGAATGAGCTGCTCAAGTGTGTCCTTGATATCCTCGCTTTGCTAGAAGAGGCATTGTAAGCAGCATCTCGGAACAGTCCGCCACAACACGGCATACGTCGTAGTGTTTAACAAGTGCGTTGATGCCCCCCAAACACGCTTTGAGAGGAGGAAACCAATCGGATGATTCCTTTGCGATGTCTAGGAGCACCTTCGTAGCGTCGATTACACGTTGTCTCTTTCCTGCAGAAAGTCAGTGTGGCTGGGACTACGATAACGGCCATGTATCGTACGAGGGTGTGGTGCAATTCCTCCCTCGCTAGTCGTCGGTCGTCGTTTTCGAAAAATGTTGGACATGATTTCGGAGTCGTCTTCGGGCTGTGAAACCAGGTGGATCGTGGCTGTAGATTGAGGTGCTTGTAACCCTCGTGGCGGGCGCCAGATGCCGTATCATCGCCCCGGAGCCCGGATTCGGAGGAACCGAAATGACCGACATGAACCAGTCCACACATCGAGTTGCATGGGTCTCCGTGTATCATCCACACAGTCCTAGCTCTCCTAAGAACCGTGCTTCATGTGGCTTCAAGAGCGCGTCGGAGGAAGACTTGTATGGTGAGCAGTCAGGAAGTCCTGTGGACGTGGAAATTGTTATCTCTGGCTCGGGGAGGATGTATTGGAGGCGACATCGGAAGGAGAGACGATCGAGGCCGTCCACCCGCCTCGGTTTCGACTGAAGCGACCAGCATATACATACCAGTCGGGAAGGTACGAGGAGGATGTCCAGGAGTATTGCGAGTGCTAAAAATGGATCGGCCCATGGGAGTTGCGTCACTGCTTTTTACCACGCTCGTCTATCGACATCTTCCGTTAGGCTACCACCGAACTGCTGCCAAGTTCCTCTGTATCCACATACATCCTAGAGCCGTCACCGTCCCGCGCATCACCATTCCCAAGCTCTTTTCGAGACGTCTCTTTTTGCCCTCACCTCTCTCGACGGGTATCGTCAGCATTATAGGTTCAACAGTTCGGCGGGCCCCCGCGGATAGTGCATACAGTCTATGAGTATCGGTATACAAGTTCGGTCAATGTGGTGGTACAATAAAGGGGGGAAAGCTGGAGAGCGAAGAAAGCGAAGGACACAAGGAGCAAACAGAGGAGGGTATGATCCAACACAACAATTAGGTCGTGCCCGAGGGGAGAGCGAGAGAGAAAGAGACAAGAAGAACGATAACCCGGAAACCCAACGATATGTGAGCTGTAAATCAATTTAGCATCATTACCCTGGTATCGAACCAGCCTTGGACCAAGCATTGTATCGTCAAACCGACAACCACTCATCCTCATCAACCTCAACATTATACCTCCACACGAGACCACCAACGACGGTCCTCGCAAGCAAATCGTATCCCAATTCCACAGAACCAACCGGCACATGCTCAGAAATGTTGTCATCAAATCCTTTCCGATACAGTGGATTCGGAAGCTCAAGTCGACGTGGCTCATATCCGAAATCGACTGAGCGTGTCCTACGGGATGAAGTAGACGGGGTAAGGGATGTTGATGATTGGGCGGAATGGTAAGAGACGGCGGAGACGGCGGAGGCCGTGGAGTGCCAAGATGAAGCAATGGATAGGTCGAGGAGGACGACTTACCTTAACCGCGTCCGATAATCTGATAAAATGGAGCGATGTCTGCAACACTGGTGATATGGGAGATTCAGGTTCGTCGAGGCCATTTTCGTGTGATATGTTTGGGACCCAGGCAAGAGTTTGCAGCCAGGTCTTGTATCTGAGGCCCGTTGTAGTAAACTGCTCGAATGTCTAACGTCAACCTTTCCTTGTAAGTAGCGAATATTAAACAGGCCTGAGGGAAATCGCTTACGTTTCGGCTGATGTCCGATAAGTATACGTACTTGATCGAGGAGGTATTCATCGCGATGCAGAAAAACCTGGTCACGTCCAGGAACGTCCACGTCCTCCCAGCACCCCACGCGAACCTCGGCGACCTCAATTGCGGTCCGAGGTGATAAACCTTCTCGATTGCCCGAACCTCTTCTCTCGAACTCTGGCCACCACTAATGTACTCCAAGCGTCGTAAAGATGTGTCGCCCAATTGTGGGTGTAATAGAAGGGGTACCGTCGTGGATAATGTGTGGACAGTATGCAACACCTCTTTGCCACGTATTCGGGTCGTGGTCTGGGTATCTGATGATCTTGAGAGGTACGTGAATTCAAGTAGGTGTCGTTGGGTGGAGAGGAAGCGAAGGAGGAGATTTGCACGTGAAGTACTCAAGGCGGAACTGTGCCCTCTCCGCGAGCATCACGTAAATGCGTGGTGTCGCTCGAGTATCGAGGAGTTCTAGGTGATAAAGTCCCACCATCGCGCCCAGTATCTCCGCGACGTGAAGTTCTTGCTGAGGACATAATCCACCGAAGGTCAGGGAAAGAGAGGTGACGAATGGACCGAATCCTCTGATCGATCGAGGACGTATTCAACGCAACTCGGACAGAGTTCAGAGTGGGTCTCTTTGTTTTTCGGCGATGTCCGATGTCCTGCTCGCTTTAACGTTATCGGCGAAGGCAGAGGATTTACTTCGTGTGTGCTTGGTGAACCTCTTCGTGGATTTTGAGGAACATGGGGAGAGTCCCTCGATCCCGGGACTCCGGAACCCAAACATCGTCTCCTAACAAAAGCGCCGATAAGTGGCCGCGGCGCAGCTCTAGATACAACAGGAATTACTCACGTTGTGAGGGGAGTGGGGCGAAACGAGGACAGGGTAACGCGGAACGAATTGGGGAGGGGGAGGGGATGGATAGGTCGAAAACGCGCGCGTACGTTTCATTCCGGTTATAATAAACAAAACCAGGACCATGGGTTTCTCCATGTTACGGCTTCTGGTGAGCCTCGTGCAAAATCGCCTCCCAAAACGGCGGGACGGAACAAATAAGTGTGGCGTTGACGCGGCGTTGGTGAACAGGTAATGTTAAACCCCGTCGCCGAGAGCTGGCTTGTCCACCGGGTCTTCATTGCCTTGGGCGAGAGAGTGTTTGGAGAGCATGTTGTGAGTTCCCCTCCGAGGTGGACGAGGTGTCGTAGAAGGAGGGGTCATCGTCTGGGTTTGAGTTGTGATCGACCTGCCGCGAGAACGGGCGACAAAACTGTACATCGCCGTCGGAAACGAGGACATCTTGAGGCGTTCACTTAAACTGGTCTTTTCCTCATCTCTGCCACAACCGCAACCATGAACGACGAGTTCGATGGACCAGATGGAGACATCATCCTCAGAGCCCAAGGCCCTCCAGCCAATCGTGACTTCCGAGTTCACAAACTCTTTCTCTCCATCGCGTCTCCTGTA
>Ga0307513_10003862_pt1 | contig 20159 bp, 15 predicted proteins | sample 15_EM_MG_FD_202174 | JGI IMG/M metagenome (GOLD analysis project Ga0307513, IMG submission 202174) | Populus trichocarpa ectomycorrhiza microbial communities from riparian zone in the Pacific Northwest, United States - 15_EM | ecosystem: Host-associated > Plants > Roots > Unclassified | place...
CTTCAGGTAACATGATTTTCACCCATTCGAGGATCTTATCATAATCGGCTTCATGCAACCCATAATCTGACTTGATGGTAAATAGTTGTGCAATGACTGATAATTTATTGTGAGTTGTACACCCTTCCCATAATGGTTCATCAGAATCTTTCAAAAGTTAAAAAAAACCTAGCTGCATCTGCATTTGATTTTTCATCTAAAGGGATGTTATATGAACCTTCACCTAAATAATTTTGATTCATTCACATTGCATCCATCATCATACTCCTATAAGGATTATTATTATTATTATTATCATCCACAAGCTCGTGTATGTTTCTATGTGCAACCCAATATAAATATTTCTTGACAAACCATCCTTTCTAACATGGTTTTGTAAGGAACATATGGGTCTCTATGTGCAACCCAATATAAATATTTTTTTGACAAACCCTTTCTTAAGTAGATATAATATCTTTATGATGAAACTTTTTCTTCTTACACTTCACATATAGACATCTAATTTCACCTTCACTAATATTCTTTAGATTAGAAAGTATAAAATTCATAAAACTCTTAACCCCTTTAAGATAATCTTACTTATACAACCCATTGGAAGAATCTCGGTAGATCCAATAATGATAATTAATTACGTATGAAACCTATATAGAATATTGATGACAACATTTATTTATAATGCAACTATCCATTCAAAATTAAATTTTTTTTATTAAAATTAAATTCACAATCCAACAATTAATTATCATTTGCACACAAATTTAATTTTGTCTTAAAATGTGAACTAAACAATAAAATTAAAAAAAAAAATAATCGGTACCCAATTAATTAATTATCCATCATTTATTCAATTCAAACTTATTCAACCTATATTAATATATTTTAATTATTATCAATTCCATAAAAAATCAATTTCCCCAAATTTTCTCACATTTCCAATCTGAGAAAAAATTGAGAAAATATAATTGGTACTCATTAAATAACTCATCATTTCTTCAATTATAAAACATTAAGTTACAAAATCAAACTCAATTTCATCAAATGACAAATAAAATCAATATTCTCAAATCCCAAACAAACCCTAACATACAAATCATGCATTAATACAACAAAATTTTCTTGGAGAAAGCTATAAAATACTTAAATATACAAGTAAACTACAAATACCATAATTTTTTAATAAATTAACCTAAAATATAAATGAATTACAAAAAAAAAAAAGATTTGCTTACTTGGTGTGATGAAGTTTCACAAGAAATTAAACTAAAAGAGGTTTATGGTTTCGTTACTATTTACGGTAGTGTTGATGCTTTTAGCCTAATTTAATTGATGCTTTAACACCTCTAAGGGCCTGTTTGAGATTGTGGTAGCGGTGACGGTTTAAAGTGTTTTTCGTTTAGAAATGCATCAAAATAAAGTTTTTTTATTTTTTAAAAATTAATTTTGACATCAGCACATCAAAACAATTTGAAAACATAAAAAAAATTTCATTTTAAACAAAAAAAATCAAATTTTTTAAAAACACGATTTACACAACATTCTCAAACACACTATAAGTCGTTAATAATATGTAAAGCTCATCAAAAAATATATATTCTCTTCCGATTTTGCTTGATTAAAAAACATCTACTTCCATTTTTGGCTTTGATCATGAAGATAAGATTAAAATCTTTTTTTCTTTTTTTCCTAATTGATCTTAAAAATGCATCATTAATTTGATAAATCTTACTTAGAAGCTAACTCTACAATTTAATATAAAAAATTAAGAAAAAACCTTCCTTAAATAGTTACTTGTGTGTTTGGTATTGTGGTAACTTTTGTGGTTGTGGTTTGAAAAAAATTGTTTTATAAAAAGTACTTTTGACTGAGGTATGTTTGGTTAAAACTGTGGTTGAAATTGAGGTTGAATAAAAAATAGTTTAATGTGTTTGGTTAAACATGCTTTTTAAATTGAGGTTATAAAATAACTAAAAAGGATATGTATTAATATTGATGGTTTTTAATTTAAATATTATAGATTTAACTACCACTATTATATCATTAAATAAATACTACTTTATATCAAATATTTTTTATTATTCCATTAACTTATCTACAATTTCATCACGTATGAAATTCATCCGATAAGGATTATAGTTTTCATGGTTTTTTGAGCGTGTAACAAAATCAGGTAAAATAACATCAAAAACAAAATTGGAATTGCGATCAAATTTTGCAAATGCTACGTCATCATGCGATGTCCTTCTAGTTTATGTAGTGTTATTGAATGATATTAAACACTAGTTTTTCGAGTAAAATACAATTTAAAAAAATGAATTTTTTAACACGGTAGAGACACTGTTCACACGACAAATACCAAGTGAAATTCACTCCGTAATGTTCTTTTCAAGAAGTGAAGAATGACCAGGTAAATTAATTCATCTGGCATAGACACGGCAGGAGAAGAAGTAGCAGTTTCAACATAAAATGTTTGAGTCCTACATAAACAATAAATTGAGTTTTAATATTATCAAATATATTATTTACACAGTTTATTTTAAAAGCTAAACCTACCGCGTAAACAAACATGACAGCCTTTCTCCACAAGAAAGTCAACCCATTCCAATATTATTTATTAACTAAAATCATAAAAAAGAAAATAAAATTAAAAGACACCACACACCCTACACCTTGCTTCTCGACCTGCGAGATATGTGGGCGTGCAATGGATTCTTCATGGTCACAGCAAGCTGTTGCTTCTCAGACAAATCAATAACATCTCCATCCACAGCCTTCCACTCAAAATTCCAGACTAAATTAGCCACAAAATACTCCAAATGAAGCATGGCTAAGCCATATCCAGGGCAAATTCTCCTTCCAACTCCGAAAGGCATCATCTTGATCTCCCTGCTTCCTGTTATATCAAATGCTTCCCCTTCACCATTTAGAAACCTTTCAGGCTTGAAAGCCATGGGATCCTCCCACACCTTTGGATCCCACCCCATATCAGCCACCATGAAATTTACTGTCCCGTTTTTAGGAATCAGATACCCACCCAACACCGTATCTTCAGTCACAGCATGTGGCAGCACAAAATGCCCAGGTGGGTGTCTCCGTAGACCTTCCAGAATTATTGCTTTTAAATACGGCATCTTTTGCAGATCATCTTCCTTCACCTCTCCCTCTCCTTCTCCAACGACCTCTTTCATTTCCGAAAATAGCTTCTCCTGAATCTGTGGATACTTGACCAAATTTGCCATGATCCACTGCAAGGCTGTGGTAGTAGTATCTACACCTGCTGCAAGGAACTCGATGCATAAAGTAACCATTTCGATCTCATTAAGCTTTCTTTTCTCACCAGGAAGTTGCAGATCCAGCAGCGTATCAACATAAGACAAGACATACCCATCCTTCTTCCCCTCCACATTTGATTTTCCCAACTTCTCTTCCTTCAACTTCTTTCTTGCTCTTATCAATGGAATGATTACATCTTCTTGGTCCTTGCGAAGCTGCAAGAACTCTGCCCATTGCTTACGAAGCACTATCTTGCTCAAACTTGGCCAGAAATTAAGTATATTGAATCTACGCATATTCTCAATCATGCGACGCTCGACTCGTTCGATCTCCTTAACCTGTTTCTCCTCTAACTTGTCACCGAAACACATGAGTACTAATAGACAAAACATGGCAAACTGAACATGATCCACAACACGAACAGGATCTCCAGACCTGGACAACAAGTCAAATTGATTCTTCAAGATTTGCAGCACCCATTTACGCGCATGACCAAATGTTTTAACCCGCGAAGAATGGAGGATTTCTGATGTGAGGTTTCGACGGAGGAGGCGCCAAGTCGGACCGTAAAATGAAGAGCTGATAGTCTGCTGATTGCTATTAAGCACTCTGCTAGTAGCAAGAGCAGATGGGCGGTTACCAAAAACAGAACCGTTCAGGATCAAGGCTTGGTAAGCTAGGGAGCGATCGGAAATAAAGATAGCCGGGCGCGAGAAGATATGGAGGGTGACCATCGGGCCGAGCTTTTGGGTGAGGGAACGAAGGGTGGGCTCGAGGTCGGCGAAGGATTTGGAGAGCCATAAGATGTTGCCGATAATTGGAAAGGCTAGGGGGCCTGGAGGGAGTTTGTGAGTTTTGCAAGGGAAGAAGAGGTTGAAGAAGGCTATAAGGAATGCAGACAGGGACAGAGAGACGAGGATGAGGAACCAGATCTCCATGCTTTTGTGAGGCTGGCAAAACTGAAGTTGAGTAGTATAATTTTTTTTAGTTTAATATGGGTATTCGGGTTAGTTTGTGTGTATCTCAATTAATTTTACGAGTACTAAAATTAACGACTATATAAACTTTCAGTAACTATTATATAAACAATCATATAATTTAAATTTAAAATAAAAAAAAAAAACCATTTAATCTCAAATTTTTATTTCTGAAAGCGAGTATAATGTTAATGATAGATGAGAGGACTTGACCTGCATTTTATTCAGTTTTATGGCTGTGGGATGATCTGTCGATAATAATGTCTCAGTAATTAAATGCATTTCGTTTTTAGCAAAAACAAAAAAGAAGAAAAAACAAATAAAATCTTATTTGATACTTTAAAGAAAAAGCGGTCATCTCAAGTTTTTTTTTTCAAATCATATGTTAATTGAATTTGAAAAGTTGAATCATTTGTTTAATAAAATAAAATAAAATAAAGATTATATAAACCAATAAATTATAAAAAAATGGTTAATATTAACTAAATATAAAAATAAAAAGCTAAAAAATAGATATAAATAAAGATATTTTATGATGTGATGTTGGGTGTTCCTTAATTTTTTAGTATTTAATAACATGGAAGTTTAGATGGATTTTAGTAATAAAATTAATAATTTAAATTCTGTATAAAAAAATATAATTGTTAGTATAAATTATCTTATTAATAATTTAATGTATTTTTTAATAAAAAATGCATATTTCTTTAATTATGTTGTTTAGTGGATATAAACTAAACGCATTCGAATTCAATACTAAAAAAATATTAAATCAATATCAAAATTGTTTTTAAATAATTTTAAATGAATAAAAAATATCTCTTTGATGAAACCTATTTCCCTTGTAAATGCATTTCTTTTGTTTTACATTTTTCCAAAAATATTATCTACATTTTAAAAAATTATGCATACAAGTATCATATATAATCATTTGAAAAACAATTGTTATTATTATCATAAAAGACACTACTAGTATTATTTATAAATAATAGCATAATTGGATAATTATTTAAATATTATTTAACAAAAATCTAATTATAACATGTGAAAAGAGAAAAATAATGAGATAAAAAAAATTAAAGGGCTAAACATGCATGAATAGGAAGAATGACCTAGCTCACATGAAAACTCAGGTGTGCTTGGACTTGGAAGCCCATGCCCTATGTTTTTTGTTATTTGTTTTTTTAGTTTGGCACCAAACTTTATTTGTTTTTTTTTTTTTTACATTTTTTATCTATGTATCTTGAGAGAGGAGAGTGAGTCGACAAAAAATTTTAGAAGAGAGAAAGCTCTCGAGTGACTGAACTTTGAACATCAATAACTTTGACTTTAGTTTCTATAGATTCATTTTTAAGAGAGAAACTCAATAGAGACAGTCTTCATCTTCAATGATACCAAAAAAATAGATAAGAGTTTGAAAAAAAAATTATTTGATTTTGAGTTTTTAGACCGATTAGAATATGTTCTATTCTTAGAAACGAGGTTTTAAATGTTCATAGGATGTTTCTTTTGATGTTTTTTTTTTTTGAACATATGGTTGAAATCTAGCTTTCTAGGGTCTATAAACTTGGACTCAGAATTTTTTTATCATGGAGCCACCTTCAATGATCGGAAAGGTTGTAAACGGATGGCGCATTGTCGGTTAAGTTTCGTGATGTTTAAAAATAAATCAATAAACAATTTAAGAAAAAATAGAGCCCCTTGCGTGGGTATATGCTTTAAATGTTGGCTAGAAGCGTGGGCCTAAACTTCTAGCTTATATGCACATGACCCTTCAATTTTTTTTATTTGATTATTCTTTCCTTTTATATTTTATAATTAAGTTTTGGTGAGGAGTTGTCTATTCACTTTAAAAATAAATAAATAAATAAAGATGAATGATGTGTTGGCTTAAAAAAAATAGAGAGAAGAACACGATGATTATATTTCATCTATTTCATAAGTTTGCTTTATATCCAAAAGAGAGATGAACCAATTTTTTTTTTTTTAGAAAATGTCTAAATGAAAAATATTAATGGAAATTTTCAAATTCTTTTTTTCTTATTCCTCAGTTTACTAAGTATATTTAATGTACAAAAATGAATAGAAAGAGTACTAAAGATGCCGAGTATTTTCCCACATTAACACAATAAACAAACTTATTTTCCAAACTAGTATGGTTAGAAAAATAATTCTTAGCACATAAAATAATGGTTGTGCATTTATTACATGTATGACCTATAAGTGGTGCATGTAGCACATGCGCAACAACTAGTAGTGCATGTAGTAAATGCGTGACCTATACATTGCGCATTCACTACATGTGCAACCTTTTAAAATTCATAGTTCTACAACTAACAAATTCTCATTTTTAAATTTCTTTTCCAAATAATTAACCCATGCAAAAGTCAACATATATTTTAATGAAGATCCAATGGCATGAAAACAAAAAAAAAAAACAAAAATGATCTAATGGTTAGAAAAAAAAAGATGACATGGGAAAAAAAAACAAGAGAGGAGAGAGAAAAGAAAGAAAGAATGAGGCATCGGAGATACACCAGAGCTCTGATGATGAAACTCTCAATACCACCAGAAAGATATTGATGAGATGAATCTATAGACACTATGAAAAGCTAATTACGAAGCTAATGGTGAGTCATGCTACAGTCTAAAAACGACGACATGCTCACTTGCTGACATCTCATCACCGGTTTCGAAGTTGGTTTTTCACGGTATATGAATTTGTCTTGTTGATATCGTTTTGATGGTACTAAGAGTTTTATCATTGAAGCTCTAATGTGTCTCCAATGCCTCTATTTTTTTCTTTTCTCTCTCCTCGTTTTTTTTTCCATGTCATTTTTTTTTCTAGATCATTTTTGTTTTTTTTTCATGCCATTGTATCTTCATAAAAATGTATGTTGACTTTTGCATAGGAAACTTATTTGAGTAATGAATGAAAGAATAAAATTTTATGAATTTTATTAGGTTGTACATGTAGTACATGCACCGCCTATAGCTCGTACATGTACTACATGTGTGACTACTGTTTCTATTATAGAGTGGAAGTTATTTTCCCAACTGTGCTAGTTTGACAAATAAATTTGCTCACTGTGCTAATGTGGGAAAAAAAACTCTAATGATGCCGTCGTAAATTTTTATAACAACACACATTTCTTTTCTTCTTTTTAGGAAATAGATGAAAATAACCCTTAGAAAAAAGACGCCCCTTCTATTTTTCCTAAGATATTAATAATACCATAAAGTCTACGTGTTATAATTATAAGAAAATATAAAAGGCAGGAAAACAACATGCACATCAACCATAAAATTACATTTTTTCCCTTCTCAAAAACAAATTAAATAACTTGTTATTGAGGGTAATATGATTTTTTCATGGGGGTCCATTAATCATTACTTAATGGGGAAAGATCAGTCTTTTTACTATTCTGATGCACAGTAAAATGACTTCATTACCCTTGGAATCAAATAATGTCCAAGGGCATTTCTCTTTTTATTTTTATAAGCATGATAGAATGACATAAATGCCCTTAAAAAGAGAATTTTCTTTAACTTACATACAAGGGAATTATTGTCTTTTTTTATTTTTGTTTTCTTGGTAATTATCATATTGATATAAGGGCTGTTTTGTGATTTTATAAATATAAATATTATTAAAAAAAGCTGATAATGTGTGCACTACACTTGTTAGCACATGAATGGTCATTGTGCTTTCGGGCATCGTGTATGAGGTCATCCGGTGGCCAAACGTCGCTTTTCATAGTGACATTTGAATTGTCTCTGTGTTCCTTTTGTGAGGAGATGATGTTTTAAGATTTCACGAGTTGTGAGTTTTAGAAATTGATCCAGGTTTAAAAGGTTCGCTTGGATTGTTTTTCCTGATTTTTTAAGCTCATGTTTTTTTCCCTTTCAGACTTTAGCATCTATTCAATTGGAGATTGAGTTTCGTTATTTTTATTTATTTGCATTCTATAAAATTTTTCATTGATTTTGAAAATGACTTGGGTTATGTCCGTTCTTTTTATTTGTCGTTCTTTGTTTTTACAAATTTTTAAATTTGAAATTTTTTTTTTCGATTTCATTTTTTAATATTAGATTGATTGAGATTTTTTTTTCAGTACCATCCTTGAAGGTTGGAATTTTTTAATAATGGGCTTCGTAATTTTCTTCAATTTCCTTTGTATTCGTTTATACTGGTCATATCAATTAGACTGTGGGTTTAGTGAGTTAGTCTAGTTTGGTTGAGTTTTTATAGGATTATTTTTTTAAAGTTAATGTGCTTTATCTCTTGATTTTTCTAGTTTCGTCTTTAGTTATCATTAATGACTTTGTTTTTATTTATTTATTGAAACAAATGATTATTGATTTATTTAATTACATGTGTGCACAAGTTTTTCGATTTAAACATAGTGAGTCTAAGTATGAAATTAAAAGAAGTATTTCTTGTACAAAGAATGAGTATGTGGATTGTAAATAATGTACCAACGGAAAGTATTTGTATGGTTCAGGGGGGACACCAGGGACGAGATCTTCTGTTGGTAGAGCTTACGCGAGTGGAGGAGCAGGTAAGTAAAGTCTTACCTATAATTTTGTTATATCAATTAAGTTTTTGGTTGTAACTATAAATGCTATGTATGAACTGAATCCAAATGAATTGTAAATAGTTACGTGAAATAATAATGTGATTGGATTGCTTTCGCTAAGGCAAAAGCCAATGTTGTGATTGTTTTTGAAGTTGTTCGGAAACCAATGTGATTAGGTTACTTTTGCCAAGGTGAAAGCCAATGTTATGATTGTTTTCAAAGTTGTTCGAAAACTAATGTGATTTGGTTGCTTTGGCTAAGGTAAAATCAATGTTGTGATTATTTTCGAAATTGTTTGGAAATCAATGTGATTGGATTTTCTTCGCAAATGCAAAAGACAATGTTGAAATTATTTTCCAAAGTTGTACGGAAATCAATGTGATCGGGTTGCTTTTGTTGAGACAAAAGTCAATATTGTGGAGTCTGTGAAATTACTCGAAGACTAAATGTGTTTTTGTTGTTTTTACGATTTTGAAGGCCAATGTTGTTTTATTGCCCAAAGCTATTTTGAGAATTATGGTAAATTAAGTTGTTTTCAATAAATCAAAGGTCAATAATAAGTCATTACAAAATATTTGATAACTATATAGATCAAAGTACACTAATTGACTTGAAATTGAGAGTAAGATCTTACTTATGTTGAGTACGAATATCTAGATGTGTTTTTAGTGTGAAATTTATGACCATGTTCATGAAATTTTCTATAAGGTTGGATAAAAAAGATAGGTGCTCGCACAAATTATATTGTAATACGAACTTATGCTTAATAAATTTTTGTTGGAGGACCTTCTCGTATCGGCTGACCTAATAGTTCAGTTGTAGTTGGACTTTAGATTCAGAAATTTTATTGTTCATTAAATAATTTTGTAGACCTAAATAAAAGCTCTCATTTACACTCTCTCCTTCTTCAATGACATTTTCTATCTATATTTAGAATTGTGCATGAAAACCATATATATAATATTATTATGCAAGTTGGTGTACATCCTTACATAAGTTTTTCATGGCATGCATCAATAATATAATCACGTTTTATGTTGGACATTAATTTAAATTCAAATAAAAATAAAAAGTATGCATAAGTAGCAAATGGATTAATTAGAGAATGAGTAAGGTAAACACAATATATACATTCATAGAAGAAAAGTTTAAAACATATGGTTAGACTGAGCTTTTTTTTATATAATTCAAAATATAAGTGTATGAGATTGGATTTATTACTCTTTTAGCTTTTATTTATAATTAAATTTATATGGGATGAACATGATGTAATTACTGAATGGTATACGATATAATGAGGGTTGAAAGAATAGGTGGGGTCAATTATTGGTTGAAATGATGTGAAATAAGGTCTAAGACAATTGGACCATGTTTGTGATAATGACTTGTAATATGAAAGGAGTAGTCGATAACTTAGCATGTTTATATATAAAGAAAACTTTGCCAAAATTTCAATAAAATTATTAATAAATAAAGGAGCATGACTATGTGTATAAGTAATGATTACATGTACGATATAATGAGGGTTGAAAGAATAGGTGAGGTCAATTATTGGTTGAAATGATATGAAATAAGGTCTAGGACAATTGGACCATGTTTGTGATAATGACTTGTAATATGGAAGGAGTAGTCGATAACTTAGCACGTTTATATATAGAGAAAACTCTGTCAAAATTTCAATAAAATTATTAATAAATAAAGAAGCATGACTACGTGTATAAGTAATGACTACATGTACGATATAATAAGGGTTGAAAGAATATGTATGGTTAATTATTGGTTGAAATGATGTGAAATAAGGTATAAGACAATTGGACCATGTTTGTGATAATGACTTGTAATATGGAAGGAGTAGTCGATAATTTAACACGTTTATATATAGAGGAAACTCTTTCAAAATTTCAATAAAATTATTAATAAATAAAGGAGCATGACTATGTGTACAAGTAAATGTAAAAAATAGCCATAATAAAAGTTCATTTTTTATGAAAATGTGTAAATTTATTGTAAAATTTCATGTTTTAACATCTTCTAGTTGACGAGGGTGTTACAACTTGAAGACCCATGCCACTAAATAGAGGTGTGGTGAAGAGATTTTCATTTTATATACTTTTAAGACACTCTTTATTAATGCTTTTTTAATATAGTTTTTTTGTGTTGTCTTGGATAATAAAAAACTATAAAAGCTCTAAGAGAAACACTCGGGGATCTATGAAGCACGTCAATCGAGTCCTAAACTTCATTTTTGAATAAAAAGAATGGGATACTACTAGCCTATAATGGTGAAAATATTTATGGACTATGTTAGAAAATGTCAAACTTTCAATTTCATGCTAATTTGATCAACTCATCACCTGAGCCTTTACATCAAACAGTTGCTTCTTGGTCTTTTAATGTTTGGGGACTTGATGTGGTAAGGTGACCAAAAAAGGTTAGGGGGGAATCTTTACATATAGGTTACGACCAATTACTTCTCGAAGTGGGCTGAAGTTGCAACATTAAAAAAGGTCAAGAAAGAGATAATTATGAACTTCATCTTGACAAGCATCTTCTACTGTTATACGGTACCACATTATATCATAACTGACAATAAAAATAAGTTCTATAATACTTTCATGAACAAGTCATATGTCCAATTCGATTTCAAACAACATAACTCTTCTATATGCAATACTCTCTGGCTAATGGTTTGGAATAAGTGTTTAACATGATCTTATGTAATATTCTCAAGGAAGTGATGAATTGCTCAAAAACAAATTGACATGAAAGAATTAGAGAAGGAGTATGAGCTTATCGTACTCCTTTCTAAACATCAAATCAAGTTACTCCATATTTCTTGGTATACAGTGTTAAAGTTGTTCTTTCACTATAACATTAAATTCCATATTTAAGGAACACAATACAATAAGGACTCTTAAATGATGAAATTATTCGTCCATATCTTGAATAACTTGAAGCCTTAGAAGAAAAGCGTATTAAGGCACAATAACACTTAAAGTGCTATTAAGCTTGACTTTGTAGAACTTTCAACAATAAGGTATGACCACACGCATTCCAAGTAGAAGATCTTGTCTTAACAGATCAATGCCCAATAATTATGTCAAAATGCATGGGCAACAAGTTCCTCTCTAAATGAGATGAACCTTATATGATTCAAGAAGTCTACACTAATAGAATTTACGAGATCATCAATGAGAACAAATTGAGGATTGGGCCTTTCAATTGCAAGTTATTAAAAACATACTATGTTTGAGACTTGACGTAGCTTCTTGTCCACACGAACTAAGTTATAACTTGATCCTCTATTCGTAAAGTTATATAGGTAGATTGAAACTTGTTTCTAATACAATCATACACGCTTAAAAAAGCATAAGAAAAAACTATGTTATGATTTGATCCTTTATCCATAAAGATACGTAAGCAGCTTATAAATTATTCCAAATACAGTCACATCATCCTTTAAAACTATTTTGACCCATATGATTGTTTGCATGGTGAAAAAAGAGAGTAAGTAACCTGACAACATAATCATAACATAAAAGCATAAGTAACAAGATATAAGTAAGAGAAAAAGATAAACTTTATTGATAAAGGAGAGTTCTACTATAACAAGTGTGTATTCTAAAAATAAATTCATAAGCTAGTGTTACTTTAACAAAAAACATATTCCAAAGGAAAAGAAACAATAGAAAAGAAAAGGTCCAAGATATGAGAAATTGTAGGAATACTATGGTTTCCAGTCATGTCCTTTAACTCATTTTGTTTGGTCTCCAAGTCCTCTTAATTATTGAAAAATGGTTATGTAAGGCTTCACTTATCACATGGAAAGTAGATATTATGTTTATCTCTGCTCGAATACCAAAGGTTACAACTTTTCTTTTAGAAAGTTTTTTTGCTCACAAGCCTTGAAGGATGACTTTGACTCGGTCTTTTTACGTTGCAATTCCTTGAGTTATTCCTCTATTTTTGTTATCTTAACATAGGTAGCGTAAAAAGATCTAGAGGCATCCTCTTCAAAAGCTTCAGAGCTTTTGTATGGTCCTTTAAGCTTTTTATTTTTCGAGGCTCGCTTCTCTAATGTCATTATAGGAGATAATAATGACTTTAAATGGTTAAGTCTTTTAACATCTTCAATGACCTCAATCACCATTATTCTGATAAAGAAGAAATCAACACTTATATCTTTGATAAAGTGAAAGATCTTCTCATCTTTATTAGCTAAGTCAAGAATGTAATAGATTAGTGTATAGATGATCTTAAATTTGATACTCTCCCAACACTTAATAACAAAGTTAGATTTTATATCACAAACTATATCATCAGTACAATACCTAGGTTACTCTTGAAGGCTCAAAGGCGATAATAGTTAAAGAAGTATACAAGATAATGCCTATAATATTGAGAATTGTTAAAGGTGGTGTCATAGATCGATGATTAGACTGCTTTTATGGCAAACTTGATAAAAGGATGAGAATTTTCAATCCCATTAGTTAAAAGATTAAAGAGGTTAGGGGTAACAACATAAATAACACTCATATTTAGCCTAAGATACATGTCAAATTCATTCCCAATGTCTTGTTAACCAAATTGAAACAAAGAACAATAAAAGAAAAAGAAGGGTTAACATATGATATGTAATATAATTGAAGAAGAAAAAAAATGTATAACCAATTTATCAATATTATTTGGCATTATTGATGTACTAGGGACACCGTAAAAAAGCTAGGTATGTAAAAATTGAACACCTTCTTGGTAGTTGGTATATTCTAAATGTTTTTAGTGATGATCATTATCTTCATGTTCACAATCTACAACATTAAAAATTACTTTAACATTGTCTTTTTCCTCTTCCAAATATATATCATTATAAGCATCTTTTAAAAAAAATTTGATGAAAAAGTGTAGAAAAGGCAAGTTTTCTTTTACCAATTGTTAAGAAAAGGATTGTGCACTCCCTTCCTTCGCCTCTAAGGTAGTAGTAGTAGATTTTTTCTTGAGTGAATCTTTTGAAACATATTATTTTCATACTAGAAATCATAAGTGTTGTCTTCTTTATCAGGGGCATATTTGTTCAAATTAACACCAACTACTTGTTTGTTTCTTATATGGGTAGAAGAAATCATTTTCTTCTTTGTTAAGATAGACACATCCTTTTCTTTTCCCTTCTTTGGTATTCAAGTAACATTTGTAGGAATTTTAAGAATGATTTTCATCATTTAAAGACAAACTTTAGATCATTTTAAAGCCACCAGTCCATTTAGCGTTTAGTCACCAAAATGAAGCCCAACACTTGGGGGCAAGGGAAGCTTGCACTGAGAATAAGTGTAGAGTTTGGTAAAGTTATGTCAAAGTTGATACACATCTTTCAAAGTTAGAATCTAAGTTCTCCTTATGAAATCATAAGGAACATGTTGGAAAAAAATCTAAATTATCTATTGAACTTATTAGGATAATATGACTTAGTAGTAAAAGTATCATCATAGTGAAGAGTCAAATAGCCAAATTGAATACACATAAAGTATTCACTCTTGATGACCAATTGGTTGCCATCATCATGCAAGATAGTAACCCCAATTATAGGAAATAATACAACATGTATAATTTTTTAAGAATCCTAAAAAAGAGTACTGACCTGGGATTCATTAAAATGGTTTGCTAACTTCTTGTCAGCATATTTAGCCATCCTAACTTACTTGATATGGCTAGTAGCTGTCCGATGGGCACGAAATGTTTCTATAAGCCAATTGCTGAGAAACTAATAGGAAAAAAGATGTCTCACGTAACCTCATCTAATACAAATTGGATCTCTCTTAGACCTTTGTAAATACTTGCTAGAACTGATATTGTAAGAGAATTTTCTTCTAGCTTCCATCATGGATGCTACTTAAAAAGTACTAGGATGAACAAAACTAGCATCTTTGTTAGGGAATACAAATATGCATAGACAACATGAAAAAGAAGTCACCAAATAAACTTTATCTTGGATATTAGAGGAGATGTTAAGCTCTTTAAGAGGATACAAAGATTTTATAGAATGAATGCGAGAATTTGCAATTGAGCCAAATGGATAAGTAATCTTATTCGAATTATTAAACTCATCATTCTAATTCATGTTATATCATAGGTCATCATGAAACACAGAAATCCACCTAATCATAAAAATTCATTACATGATAACTATTAACAGACTTACATTCCTCATAGAAGACAATAAATAGATACTTGCAGCTTTTTAGAAGAAAATAGCCTCATTTTTTATTAGCTTTATTAAAGTTTTTAGCAAAAGAGATGACCTCATCATAAAAGTGCTAGAAATAGAAAGACCACTAGATGCTTTCAATTCCCATAGAGAAACAAACTCCTCACCACTCAGAATAGAAAGCGTGTAAGTGGAAAGATTCCAATGGTTGTAAAAAAAAGCAGATAACATTTAGATGTCAGTCATATGAAAAAAAAAAGAAGCAAAAATAGGACCTAGAGTGTGTGTGTGTGTGTGTGTGTAATCTTCTTGAGTGTCGGTTTATAGTGTTTAAAAATATCTTTTATCCATTCCATATACCTGGGAGTGTACCCAGATGCATTAGAGAATGAGAAATAATCCTTACAAGTAGCATTGCCAACACGCTTGCGGTAATCTAGTTGTGGCAGATCAACCAGAAAAGATGTCGAATATGGAAAAGAGGACTGAAGTTATAAAACTTTTTAATGCAAACCATCATGACCGTAAAGTTCATAAGAAGTCTCCAATGACCACGAAGTCAAATGCTTGATGCCTTTGAAAGACTAGTGCTTAACGAATAGACCAAGTGTACATGAAGACTCATACGACGATACTTCAATACCTAAGAACATTTTAGAAGAAAAAGAAGAATTTATGAAAGCCACCATTCGGAAAAGTAAAAAGGTGCATGTTAAGTGTATATTTGAAAGAAGAGATAGAGAACAAGATTACAATTCCAATAATATTTACAAGTCTTTAAAAAAAATTGAGAACATACCTTGATTAAGAGCATAAAGAAGAGTGGTGCTCTAGCATTTGAAAGGTAGTTGTGAATCACTGAACCCGATGGTTCATAAAAAATAGTAACCATTAAGTAACAGTTTTTCAATCTCCACAACTGATGATAAATGACTCTTCAAGCTCCATAACAATTGAGAAACAGCTTATCAAGCACCATAAGCATTAAGTAACAGTTCATCAAAAGCCATAACTATTGATAAATGGTTTACGCACCAAGTCCCGCAAAAGCAACCACTGTTATGCTTGAAAAATTTGAATCACCAAAGTTGCTTGTGGAACCTCAAGTCAAGATGGTAAACTTATAAGCAACTTCCAAAAAAAGTTTATTAAAAACAGAAAAAAAAAATACAAGATTAAGGCTGCTTATTAATGTGCGCACCCACTTTAGGAACCAAGGGAATATTTAATACCCCAATTGAAGCTGCTATTTTTTTTTTGAACAATCTCGCTGTATTATCCATTCTTGAGTCAGACAAGGAGATCAAGCCAGCAGACGGGCTGAGCAGCGAAACGAGGCCAAGTTTATACAAAAAGGTGAGATTATGTTAGTATCTAGCTATACTACCAACACCAGAAGCGGCCAATAGAAGCAGTAAAGATTTGATATTTTCCATATGCAATAACAGAGCTATTGTACTGTAAAATATATAAGAATAACCATAGTGCTAAAACAATGTTCAATAAGCTTAGGAAGAGCTCAGGCAAAGACTGACTGCAGTCCTTATTTGAGAAAAAAGAAGAGAGAAAAGATACGCATGAGTTGAACGAGAAATTGTGAAGGCAACGCGAGGGGAATATGGGGAGCTGCTAGTAGGGTCGTTTACTGGACGAAGGACTGCTTGGTGATGCTGCACTATTAGTAAAGAGAAGAAAGGGCCGCGTGTGACTTTTAAAGCCACACTTCACCTTAATATATACACAAGGATCCTTTCATGTTTCCAAAAGAAGAAAAGAACAACAATTCCTATCTGGAAATATGCTGGTTTTCCGGCGAACCAAAAAGGAACTGAGGAAGTAGGAAAGTGCCAACCTCATATGGTTAAGAATGATCAAAGTTCTGAGTCATCGGGAAATAGTAATTTGGCCAACAGGGCAGTTAAAACTCAGGAAGCGCAACACTGAAATACAAAAGATAACACAACTGATAGCTTCTTCCCCAGTATATCCCACTATGCTTCCACTTTTAGCACGAGGGAAAATGCATGGTTGGGTGCAAACGATTCTTGTTCTTTGCCCAGAGGAAAACAAAAGTCATCCAGTCCTGAGGGTCGAAAGCCATCTGGATTACGTAAATTTCAGTACCATCCTATGGAACCTTCTCATGGAACAAATCTTTTGGCGAATTCACAGTCCATTCCTCGGCAGGTTTGCCAAGGGTTAAAAGGTCTTGACCAAGGGGATGGTAGTCATCCAAACTTTCCTAATCATGCAGCAAGAGATTCTATTGAAATAGACCAAAAGGCATTCTCCTATATACAAAAATATCAAAGAGGCAAGTAAAAGTAATATTTTCTTGATCTTTGGGAGCAATAACAATCTGAATATAACTATTATATATATATATATATATATATATATATATCAAGAAAGTAATAGTGAGATTTACCTGCCAATATCTCAAGCATTTGGTCTATGTTCTTAGAAGTTTTAGAAGGTTTAGCCACAAGTTAGGATACCTCTGACAGGTGGAATGCAAATAGAGTGCATAATTGTAGGAGATCAATAATCGTTCCTTAACTGTTTCTGTTAGGAAACCGTTTCTGTTAGCAACTGTAATGCTAACAGAACATGCACGTGGTATTATTCATTCTGTTTTTGTTACTACTGTAAGGCTATATATATATATATATATATATAGCCAAGTTCATTCAATAAAATGCAGCAGCAAATATATAGAGTTACAGGGTCTTGATTTGTTAGTGATCAAAGGATTCTCAACAATTGGTATCAGAGCCGCAGCTTTGAACCATCCCAAACACAGAGTGCAAGAGAGATGTCTAGCAAAGGAAATTTTGTGCAGCCTTCCATTCCTCGATTTGATGGTCATTATGATCATTGAAGCATGCTTATGGAAAATTTCCTGCGTTCAAAAGAATTCTGGGGACTGGTGGAGATTGGCTATGATGAGCCAGCAAGTGGATTTGTGCAAACAGATGCACAAAAGAAGAAGACGGATGAGTTGAGACTGAAGGATCTCAAAGTGAATAATTATCTCTTTCAAGCCTTAGATCGCACAGTTCTTGACACGATTCTAAAGAAGGATACTGTCAAAGATATTTGGGATGCCATGAAGAAAAGATTTGAAGGAAATACAAGAGTCAAGAAGTCTCATCTTCAAGGACTACGACGAGAATTTGAAACCTTGGATATGAAATTCAATGAAGGAGTGACATAATACTTTTCTAGAGTCATGACAGTGGCTAACAAGATGAGAGTTTATGGAGAAAAGATGGAGGATGTGAAGATTATAAAGAAAATTCTTCGCACCCTCACAGAAATATTTAACTACATTGTCTGCTGCATAGAGGAGTCAAAAGACATTGACAATCTTTCTGTGGATGAACTTCAAAGCTCATTAATTGTGCATGAGCAGAAGTTTCGGAAAAATCATGGTGAAGAACAAGTTTTAAAGGTTTCTTTGGAAGAAGGGAAAGGCAGAGGACGAGGTAGAACTGCTTATAAGGGTAGAGGAAGAGGAAGGGGCAGTGGTAGCAACAGCTTCAACAAAGCTACAGTTGAATGCTATCGGTGTCATAGACTGGGTCATTTCCAGTATGAGTGCCCTTCTTGGAACAAAAAAGCTAACTATGTCAAAGATATTGACGAGGAAGAGGAGATGTTGCTAATGTCCTATGTAGAAGAAAACAAAGCTAAAGGAAGAGATGCATGGTTCATTGATTCAGGATGCTCAAACCACATGTGTGGAGATAGAACCATGTTCAGTTGACTTGATGATAGTTTTCGGCAACTGGTAAGGTTAGGAAACAACACCAGAATGAATGTGATGGGCAAAGAAAGTGTGAAGCTGTATTTGAATGAAATCATTCTTACTGTGACTGAAGTATACTATGTCCCAGAACTCAAGAATAATCTCTTGAGCGTAGGGCAGTTTCAAGAGAAGGGTTTAGCAATTCTAATGCAGGGAGGGGTATACAGGATCTACCACCCTCAAAAAGGCTTGATCATTAAGACAAATATGAGTGCCAACAGAATGTTCATTCTGTTAACTCAATCACAAGAGACATCCCAGCAACAACACGATGAGTGCTTTCACACAAGCTCACAAAAACAGCAGAATCTATCACAACTTTGGCATCAAAGATATGGACATCTAAGCTATAAAGGCTTAAGGACCCTGCAGAGCAAGAAAATGGTACGTGGTCTTCCCACATTTACTGTCTCAGATGAATTGTGCACAGACTGCATCATGGGGAAGCATCACCGTAATGCTATACCAAAGAAGAGTTCTTGGAGAGCAAGTCAAATATTGGGTCTCATTCATGTAGACATCTGCGGATCAATTACCCCCATGTCCTGTGGCAACAAAAAATACACACTGTGTTTTATAGATGACTACAGTAGAAAGTCATGAATATATTTCCTGCTTGAAAAATCAGAAGCACTAAGTCATTTCAAGTGTTTTAAGAAGATGGTGGAGAATGAGACAAGTCTACCTATCAAGTGTCTCCGAACAGATAGAGGAGGCGAATTCACCTCACTTGAATTCAACAAATTCTGTGAGCAAAATGGCATTAAATGACAACTGACGACTGCTTACACCCCTCAACAAAACAGTGTAGCTGAACGAAAGAATAAAACAGTAATGAACATGGTTCGTGCAATGCTATATGAGAAGAAAGTTCCAAGAACACTTTGGGCAGAGGCAGTGAACTGGAGCAACTATGTGCTAAATAGATGTCCAACCTTGATGGTAAAAAATATCACACCAGTAGAGGCGTGGAATGAAATTAAGCCTTCTGTTGATCATTTTCGTGTCTTCGGGTGCATAGCACATGTTCATGTGCCAGAGGTTCAAAGAACTAAACTTGACAATAGAAGTGTTAAGTGTATATTTCTGGGTGTTAGTGAGGAATCCAAGGGCTATAGGCTATTCAACCCGATTACAAAAAGAGTAGTAGTAAGTAGAGATGTGATATTTGAAGAGGAGAAACAATGGGATTGGGATAAGAGTTTTGAAAAGCAGATGTTAGTGGATTTAGAATAGGAAGATAGCGATGGAGAAGGAGTAGATGGTGTCAATGACAATAACTGTAGTGAGGATAATGAGGGAAATGCATGCGCTGAACAGAGAGA